>Ga0180009_10003915_pt1 | contig 16708 bp, 10 predicted proteins | sample OS_PC_MetaG_FD_123537 | JGI IMG/M metagenome (GOLD analysis project Ga0180009, IMG submission 123537) | Groundwater microbial communities from the Aspo Hard Rock Laboratory (HRL) deep subsurface site, Sweden - OS_PC_MetaG | ecosystem: Environmental > Aquatic > Deep subsurface > Groundwater...
CAAATCACGAAACCGAAGTTTTTGGACTTAAAACCAAGCGCAATTCAATAAGCAAGAAAAACTTAAAAGACAAAACTACCGACGCAACTGCAGGCACTCCAGATACCCTGAGATATTTTGATACTAACTTTAGCACTAACTTCGTTTTTTTTGATCAGGACGTAATCATCACTTTTTTTGAAGCTCCTGCCGACATGATAATTAAATCTGCCGGTTTTTCTATAGCAGATGAATCCGCTGCGGCAAATGGTTCCAAAGTTTCTATCAGGCTAATAAAATCCAACTGGACGATGAACCAAATAAGAGCATTGAGAGAGAATAAATATTTGGGTTATTATCCATCTGAGGGAGATGGTTATAATAATTCGGATTATTTTGGTGAAAATGCAACCGGAGGATGGATTGACAGCACGAACGGTGTTTATCCAACAATGCCTTGGATGCATGAAGATTATGATTTATGGAGCGACAACATGAATGGAGTCTCTATTATTCCTGAACTGCAGAATGGATCCGGTTTATATCAATGGGTAGATATGAGTTCGGTGGGTTACGAACCAGATGTTTTGCATGGCTCTGTAATTGGCGTTGTATTAAAACACGAAGGAACAGGAAACCGAGAAGACAGACTTGGAGTATATTCATCTGGCACCGCCGAAGTTCCTAGCTGGAAATACTATGAATACGGAAGAGATGATTCAACTTCGCCGGGTTGGTGGACCCGTACATATACATTCGATATGGCGCTCGCGGTTAGATTCACTGGCGGAGGATATCCAAGGGTTGATGCCATAACAGAATTACAAACAACGCTATCAGAAGACCCAAGGGAAGTTCAAGCAATTGTTTATTACTACGATCCAAGTCATAGTCTGATTGATTCAGTGAATCTTCTTGTAGAAACCATTGCCGGAACACAAGAGATTAGAATGGAAAACATTTCCGAGGACAAATATTCAGGGACTATTCCCGGCTTTCCTTCAGGCACACGAGTAAGTTATTCTATTAGAATATATTACAGAGTAAGTCCCACCGGTCCATCTCGATATATAGACTGGAGCGGATATACTTACACAGTCTTTAAGCCGCGCGAGGGAGTTTACGACTTAGTTGTTTGGAATGGTTTTTCTGAAGCGAGAGTAAGACAACTTTTTCCATATTATTTTCAAGGCTTGGCAAGTGATTGGAGCATTAACGGCGAATATGATTTTTGGATTAGTGACCATGTAACTTCAGAATTATTAAATCACTATAATAGAGTGATCAACATCTTTGGAGGCAAAAGCTACATAAATCATGATTACCTTAAAGGCTGGCTAAGTGATGGCGAAAAAGCGCTCGTTTTAATCGGAGATGAATTCATAGGAGCAAAAACAGGATGGGTTGACACTACTTTTACGAGCGGCTCATTCTTTTACGATGTCCTTGGAATAACAGATCACTTTAATGATATCAATTATGAAGTGAATGAGGATTTGAGTTTACCTTCGATTGTCTTTCCAATCGAGTCATCTGTAATAGGAAATGAATTGTTCGACGACATGAAATTGAATAATGTTGACACTTTGTTTTATTATCCGAATAATGTGACTGGAGAGCCTAATTGGCTGGACGGATACAATCTTCACAAAGGCGAACCGTTTATGAAAGGTCTTTCAAAGAGCGGAGTTGAGCATATTATCGGGCATTACGTGGAATATAAAGATTCAAGAATAGTCTTCATGGCTTTTGATCCGCTTTCGCTTGAAAGCGCAAATGGTTTTTGGTACGGGAACTCTATTTACAGTCCGTTTTATCAAGCATTGCTGTATTTAACGCCTATTTTAAGTGCGGAAGAAACCGATGGTATACCGCAGAAATTTTCACTTTCGCAAAATTACCCGAATCCTTTTAATCCGCATACAGTTATAAAGTTTCAAGTTCCAAGTTCCAAGTTCATCAAGCTGCAAGTCTATGACATACTCGGCAGAGAAATCCACACACTCGTAAACGGAGAATACAAGCCGGGCAATTATTCAGTGGACTTCAACGCCGAAGGATTATCCTCGGGAGTATATTTTTATAAATTATCCGCCGGCAATTTTTCGCAGACGAAAAAGATGATTTTGTTGCGGTGACTTTTGCCTAACTAATCCAGTTTTCTATTGTAAGATTTGGAATTCGCTTAAACTCTTTGATATTGTTTGTAATTAACTTTCCATCTCTAGAGAGGACGGTTGACGCAATAATCAAATCATTTGGACCGACGATATTCCCGCCCAATTCCAATCCGGCTCTTATATGTGCATATCTTTCCGTAGCGGCATCGTCAAAAGGGACTATTTCGAAGCATCAATTCCGATTTAACAATGGAGGGAATTTTAATTTGCGATGGATCGCATTTCTGTATTTTCTTGACCAACTTCGGATAAAGTCCTTTAAGAAAATAAATACATGTATTCGTATCAAAAAAAAAAAATCATAAACTTTCTCTTTGATAATCAGATTCAAATGATTTTTCTTTTGGCATTTCGAATGAATCATCAGTGATTGCTGTGTTGTTGCATAAGGGCTTAGGCTCTGCTATCCAAACCCGAAAAAAATGCTCTCTTTGTGACCCTGCCTGCGCAGGCAGGTTTGCATGAAACCCTTCCCCTTTTTTTCACGCAGAGACGCAAAGAGTAAATCAACAATTAATTCGAATTAAGAATCGCAACGATTTGCTGCGCATGAATTTGATTATACTCGAATGCAATTCGCTTATAATTAACTAAATCTACGATTGTGCCGATGAAGCAAATTCCGCAAGTGAGCAGATAAAGAATTCCCATCCCAATTTGATCGGTAAAAAATCTTTGAATGCCCGCAAATCCTAAAAAGCCTACAAGGGTTAACAATAAAATTGTCTGTGGATCTTTTCTTCGTACTCTGTAAATATTTGCAAACTGTTGTGCAGCTTCATCGTCCATGTTTTTTAACAAACCGGCAACAAACGCTTGTTCTTCGCCAATTAATTCGGGTAATAAGTGTAAGATTTTAGCCATTGTAAACCTCCAATGATTTAATGGGATTGATGTAATTTTTATAAATCAGTTTTGTAATTCGATATGAGATAACAACTAAACCGAAAATTCCAAGAGGATGTGATTTTATTGACGAGGAAAAATCGCCATGAAATAAAAATGAAATTGACTTGCCGAGTCCGCAGCCGGGGCAGCTTTCAAAACCCAGCAGCTTAAAACCGCATAGCGTTAAGTGCCCCTCCGAAAAAGGATCGATGTAAATCAAATAAGCAAATGCCGATACCCAGAAAGCCAATTCGACATCAACTTTTTTCAATTTGCCATAAATATTTTGGAAGAAAATTTTAAGCATAATCACAAAGTAAAAAAAATATCGCAAATAAAATAAGATTCACGCAAATAGACGATTTAGCCAACATTTAGTTTTAACGACAGCAAGGAATATTTATAACTGATGTTACGTACTTCGTGGTTTTTGTGTCTTTGTTTGTGCCGTGAAGTTAAAGAAAAGTTCTTTGACAAGCTGTAATAAAGATGATACAATCCTGAAAAGTGCTAATCAGGACGAAGTATCGGTAACGCCGTGCAGGCGGAGTTACCAAACCGCTCTGCGCTGTCCCGGCAAGTCGGGATAAGGCTGCTGTGGTGAACGGACAGAGAAAAGGTTCATAAAATGAATCAGGTATGTGTTTACTAACACCATCAATAAATCATAACATACACTCCTAGAAATGCCACGCTTTTTGTCGTTTAGCTGGCAAAATATTTTTTTTACCAATAAAAAGAGGAAGCAAGATCAGTTATTCGCTTCATGATCATTGCTCCGGGTAACACCGGAGCAGTTTATCAAAATAGGGTGATTGTGAATTCAAGAAAAAATATTAAATTGAATGTAAAAAAAGTTCAAAGCCGAATGACAAATAAAAATCAAATAGTAAACTCATTAGAAGGTTTCACCGGAGGCTCGGTTTCCTCGAACTTTCCTTCAAATGATATTACAAGAATTGGTCTTGTTAGGACTCACTCAATACACAAAAACGCAAAAGTCATCGGGATTCGCGGAAGGCTTTAAAACAAAAAACCCCCGATTTCATTACAAAATCGAGCTTTTTTAGTACACCCTGCCGGATTCGAACCGGCGACCTGCTGATTAAGAGTCAGATGCTCTACCAACTGAGCTAAGGATGCGGTGCAAATATAATCAGATGGCGGGATTTATAAAAGACAAGTTTTTATGAAAAAAAAGCCGGCATAAATACCGGCTTTAATGATTGGCTGCCGCTTGATATTATTTTATCAAATTAATCCTCAGCGTGTTAGCAACTTTGCTGCCGATAATTAATTGAGTAAAGTAAATTCCACTTGTAAGTGAATTGCCGTATAAATCTTTTCCATTGAATTGAATATCGTGCCAGCCAGATTTTAAGTGGCTTATATCGATTATAGCAATCAACTGCCCGAGTATGTTGAATATTCTTAAGAGTTTTGTTTTGCCAAAATCCGACTCATTAATGAAAATCCTAAAAGTTGTGGATGGATTAAATGGATTTGGGTAATTGCTGAATAAATATGAGTAGTCTGCTGCAACCAAATCCCTTTCTTCTGTAGCCGTTCCGATAACATCTTCCTCGTAATCAGCTATGTATGCGGTGTATCGGCAGCGGATGTTATATTTCAAACTGAGCGCAATAAGTTCAGCTTTTAATTCCGGACTTTCACCGTAGATTTCAACTTCCCACTCAAGAGCGTCTATTTTCATTTTAGCCCAAATTGATTCAACAAATTTGTACTGCCCTATATTGCTGTTGAAGTTTAGTTGAAAACTATACGCTTTCATCCCCGAATTTGACATTCCGGCAATTGCGAGTGAAGATAACCCGGGATTTTTATATCTACCGACAAGATAAAACATAGAGCCCGCATAAATGGACGGAGTTTTTGAAGGGATTAGGTTCGTTAAATCCGCGCGTCCATATTCCATTGCAATCTGTTTCATTAACGGAGAATTGATTTGATCAAACACCCGTTTCATTTTCTCGCCGATGTTTTCGTCATAATCTACGTATGTTACAAAACCGTAATTAAGACTCGCAGTCATTTCCAACTTGGCTCTGTCCAGATCAGCTCCAATCCCGATTGGAAATATTCCCGTATTGAATGTGTTTATACTTTCAATATCCCTTGGATTCAGGGCTGCTCTACCATCTGTAAATAGAAGAATTGAATTGCTAAACGAATCATCTTTTATTTGTGTAAGACACTGATTAAGAGCAGTTTGCAATGCATTCCCAGAATTAATGTTTATTGTTGATAAATGGGTCTTTGCCGCTTGTATATTGGCAGAATCAGCGTAAACGGGCGCGCTCTGCCATAACTTAACCGATGAATTAAAAACAACGATGTTGAACTTGTCGATGCTCGTTAGTTGATCCAAAGAATATTTTATGGCATTAATACTTTGATTCAATTTATTGCCGAACATGCTGCCAGAATTTGATAAAAGAAAAATTACCTGCCTTGGGAATACTTCTTCCTGCAAAGCGCTTTTCTGGGGTCGAACAAAAAGCGCAAAATGACCATCAGCGGAATCACCGGCAACGGAATAAAAATCAACCCCTAACTGCTGGTGTTTGGTCTCAAAGAAAAACTCAAGATCTTTGTTCAAATAGGATTTGGATGCAATGAATTCTGCAGTAATTGATTTCTCGAACGAACTGATAACATTATAACCATCGTGAGAAATTAGACCATGACTCAGAATTTCGGAATTAGAGGTGACATTAAAATTAAATTCAAGATGATCGAGCGGATATTTCACAAAGTCTTCCGTATTTAGCGGAAATTTATATGTGTTGATTCCTTTGTGATAATCCAGAATACTGATATATCTTAACTCAACTTTTTGAACGGCTCGGCGTTGAACTCCTTTAAGATGAACTTTAATTCCATTCCGTCCGATGTAAGAATTAACATAAGCGGCAATCCCCCCTTCCCCTGTTCCGGGATTTGTTGCCTGCTCAGTTATTTTGAGTACCGCAGTATACCACTGTCCTTTAAATTGATAATTAAACAGTGTAGCGCGCGCCTCGGGCGGAAGCGGAAACGAATAAACAACATCCGTTGAATCGTCCCACTCATTCACGAACTCTTGATATACAATTGTTTCCGCAATTAAGCCAAAAATATTCACGTCGACTTTTGTAACTGTATTCTTCAAAAAATCTTTTGGATAGCCTGCGTTTGTTGGCATCATCAAGCCATTGGAGAAAATTGTCCCCGCTGCGATAAAAAGAAATACTGCTAATAATTTTGCTCGTAACACGATTCCCCCCTCTTACTTTAAGTAAATAATTTTGGCTGTTTCGGAATAATGATCACTTCCGCCTGTGAGATATATTTGAGCCAGGTAAAATCCGGAACCTACAATCTGTCCCGCGTCATTAGTTGCATTCCAAGTAATCGTGTTAACACTGTTTTTATCTATGCTGAATTCTTTCACTAGTTCACCGAGTATATTGAATATCCGTAAGTAGCCATCGGTGTAATTTTGCTTGTTGACTCTAAAAGTGATTTCCGGATTGAATGGATTTGGGAAAAATGACAGTTTGTTTGTCGTTGCGGCTAACGGCGTTCTGAAATATTCTGCGACAGCCGTACCGCCCAATCCTGCGTAGCGGATATCAAGTTTAATAATATTCGATTGAGTATTTGGGTATTGAGAACTATATGAGATCAGGTATTTGTTAGAAACCTCAAACCGCGAAATCTCCAGCAGAATATCGCGGAAGTTGCCATCAATATTATAAAAGCTTCCCCCAGTTGCGATAGTAAATGGATCGTAGTATGCTGACTTATAAACTGTACTCCCAATAACGTGAACCAATATTTCTTTTGACAGCATAGAATTAATTACAGTCTGTTTATCCAACTGAGTATGTGTGTTTTTTTCATGATAGTTTGCATCCGTAATCCATATTATAATTTTCTTCGCATCTGGGCGGTATTCGAATTGTGAAGCCTTGTCCAGAGCATCGAGGGAATTTTCAGGAGTATCGGCTCCCCCATGAGCATACTGCTGGCTAATGATTGTCTGGAAAGATTGCACATCTCTGGTAAAATCGTAAACATTCTCTATTACGTCAAGAAATGTTACCATACCCAATCTGAAATCAATTCCCTGATAACTCAAACTGTCTGTGAACTCAATTAGATTATTTTTAACCGCATTAATTTCATTCGACATACTGCCGGTAACATCAAGCACAAAAACAATATCAACGTCATCAACTCCGCCTGTTGTGTCTTTTCCAAAACTAAAATCTGTAATTCTAGTTGAGTTTTCGTAAAGGAACACATTGTGCTTTGCTATGTTCGAAATCAAATAATCTGTGTCCTCTTTTTTAACCTCAAAAACAAAATCAACTTTTGGATACCTCTCAATATTCAGACTATCTATATTCACCACCAAACCAGTATCCGAAATGGGCGTGGCGGGCACAAATATATATTTAGTAATTTCATCAAGTTTTGCTCCCGCGGCTTCTAACACGGCAGTCACTTCAAAAACGGCATCTTCATATACTATGTCGGTCGCAAGTTCAACAAAAGAATATCTTGTTGAATTTGGAGCAATTGAAAAATTCCCTGCCGAAGAAGAATGGCGAAAGTTTGATGGATAAATAAAATTGGATGATACGCCACTAATATTTTGACCGGTTGTATTCGCTATTTCCAGATGCGATGAAATATTTTCGGGAAAAATTACATTGTTCTCCAAAGATAGAAACTGCGGTAAATCCCATCTCGTAAAGAGCGGCGATGAGAAATCAGGATTAACTAAATCAAAGTTCATCTCGAAAGTATATTTTTCGCCGGACGCTAATTGCTTTTCGCTCCAATAAGTATTCAACACCAAATCATAGAGCAGATCCCTAATATTTAGGTTTTTACTTTCTGAAAAATCTTTGGACTTATTCCAATTTAAGCAGTAGAGTTCTTCCGGTTTGTTTTCTCCGAATGATAGTTTCAAACCCATTCCTTTAGCGCCTTCTCTTTTTTCCCAAAGTTGCAGCGGCGTTAAATCCGGATTGGCGATCAGCATTTCGCTTTTCGGGAAAACATTGTCATATTGAATGAATGCATCGCCCCATTTGTTAAATCCCGCATCATAAATTATTGCTGCGCCAATATCGTGTGCAGCAGAATCATTATTCTCAATTTCCAAGAGCAGTGTATATATAGATTCGCTGCCCGAGTTGAAGATTTTAATGCTGGCACTCACGACACCTAGCGATGCATCAATAATCAGCGTATCATTATTATTAATTGGATTTACTGCATCACGAGAAAGCGCCAACTCTTCCAGTTTATAATAATTGCCGTCAATCTGAATGAGGGGATACGAAGTCATTGCGTATGGATGCCCAAAACCTAGCGCTGCATTATTATCCAGATCGCTAGCAGACAAACCCTTATTCGTACCGAGCGTAAAATAACCTCCCGTGATAAGCGTAGCTTCCGTCAATTCGTTTTTGAATTCAACGTATTGTCGTGATGTTATTTCTGATGTACTTCCGGATTTTTTCAGCTTATTCAAATCAAGATCAAATTCATTTTTGTACTGCGCCGAAACACGGGTGATAAACATCAACATAAAACAGAAGAGTAATACTCTTTTCATTTGTCCTCCTAATAATTCATTATCGAACTAAAATCATTTTCTTTGTGATTCTATAATTTCCGCTTTCCAAAGTGTAAAAGTAAACGCCGCTTGGAGCGCTTAATCCTTGACTATTTGTGCCGTTCCAGATTACCGAGTAAAGTCCGGTAGAATGTTCCCCGTTTACAAGAACTTTTATTAATTCTCCTGCAAGATTGTAAATGCAAAGCTTAACAACTGAGGAAGTCATTCCGGCAGGAATGTTGTATTTAATTATTGTGCTCGGATTAAACGGATTTGGATAATTCTGCAGCAGTTCAAATTTATCCGGCGAGAATTTTTCATCCTTGACAATGGTTACAGCCGGATCAGAATAGAATGCAGTATAAGGAGTAAGTATTTGATACATCAAACTTAGTTCGATTACCTGATTTTTTAACTCATCTGTCTCGCCGTAAATTTCAATCAATTCAAGAATGTGATTAATTTTTTCCTTTGCCCATAGTCTTGGAACGAATTTGTGACCGCCAGTTGTATCTGGGAAAAATATTTCTCGGTTTAAGTCAAAATCGCCGCCGCGGACTTTTCCTTTAAGAGAGACATTGAATGATCCCGTTCCATCATACTTCCCGATATACAGAAGTTGGCTTCCCCAAAACAAGTCGTATATTTTCTTCGGATATACGTCCCAGGTCGTTAAACCATCTATCGTAATACTTAAATCAGTAAGCACCGGTTTAGATATTCTTCTAAAATGATCATTGACAACAGTTGCAATGCTGTCATCGGCAGAAATAAAAGTAGCGTATCCGTGATTTTCTTTTGAGATTTTATCCAGCAGAGTTTTGCTGATTTTCTCTCCAACACCAAATGAAAATATTCTTATATCATTAGTGTTATACTTTTTGGAATTCGCAATTATTGAATCATGATTGGTTACGCCCCAGGTAGGATCGCCATCGGTAAGAAACACAATATTGTTGTGGGTTTGCTCTCCGAACGACTGCTGAAGCGAAGTCTTCAAAGCATCATCAATATTAGTTAAACCAAGCGCAAACAGTTGACTAACATAATTGCGCGCATTTGAAATTGAAGCAGCGTCTGCAGCAATCAAATCCGGTTTGTATTTTTCAACGAAAGTACTAAACGTTACGATATTAAAATTGTCGCCCGGATTTAGTAAATCCAAGAAATAGTTCAATGCGGATTTTACCTGCTCGATTCTTTTTCCTTCCATGCTGGAGGAAACATCAACTGTGAAAACAATACTTTGGGGAATTACTTCGGTTGTGTTTACCATATCCGGCGGAGTTACCCAAAGCGCATAGTAGCTGTCAGTTCCAATAGAATCTTCCGGAGATGGCTTGTACGTAATGATATTAAAATCGACTTCGCTGCGAAGTGTTTTAAATTCGATTTCTAAATCTTTGTCGGGATAAAAATTTTCGTCACCGTAAAAAAGAGTGTAATTTTTGTCGGATATTTGATTGATTTGCAAAGCCGGTGATGAACCATGTGAAGGAGATTCAAAGGATTCGTAACCAACGTTAGTTTTAGCATTTAAATTAACAGTAACAATGTTCAACGGTTTTGAAGACAGCCCGAGAGTATTTAATTGGAATTTATATTTTACTTTTCCGAAATCGTATTTTAACGGTTCGATGTACGTAATCTCGGTTCGCACGTCCGTAAGGGCATCAATTGGAACAATTTTTAATCGGAATAAATTATCGCCGAGATATTCAAGGAGAGCGGGGTCAAGCCACTGGCGCAGCTTTTCGTTGTAGTCGTTCACCGCAGCTTGTCTCTCGCGAATATCGGCAATAAATCTTTGTCCGTTAACCCAGTAAACCAATTCTGTGATTGTTGCATTTTCGGGCAAAGGAAAAATAAAAACGGCTTCTACGGAAGCATTAAGTTCGTTAAAAAATATCTGATCGAGGTGAGTTACTGCAATCTGCTCTTGAATGTCAATTGTCGTGTTTACGCTTTTAATCCACATCTTTTGATAATCAACATCACTAAAGCGGGGACGCGAAAATAACGCTCCCACAGCAAACACATCCGAGAACGAAATAATTAAGGAGAATAAAAATATTATCGAAAGTAGCTTTTTATTCATCATATCAAATCTCTCTCTTTTAGTTTCAATTTTTATTTAAGTACAAATATGAACATGGTGTTAATGCATTAAAACGCAACAAACATGCCAGCATTTAATCTATATTTGAATAAAATTTCTACTAGAAGAATTGAGTTGCTATGAAAAATTTGTACAAATGCGAAAATATTTCGCAGTGGAATAATTAAATCAAAATTAAGGGAATTAATTTCGATTGGCAATTTATGCTCTCAAATTACTCCAGAATTGTTTCTTTAACAGTTGAGTGTTATTTTGATTTTCAAATTTTTTGCGATGATATTCATGAATTTTAGATTACTCATATTAATTGGCTTAACAGTTTCTGTTTTCACAAACGGATGCACTGAAGTAAAAAAATCTCCGCCGGTTAATTATTCTTTCATGGTTGAAGATGATCTTGGCACAAAGGTTTTATTTGATTCTATCCCAAATAGTTTAGTAACCTTAGCGCCAAATTTAACTGAGATGATTTTCGATCTTGGTCTGGAGGATAAATTAATTGGCAATACATTGTATTGTAATTATCCCGAAGCTTCGAAAAGCATCCCCAAAATCGGCGACATGATTTCAATTGATTATGAAAAGTTGCTTGTAATTAAGCCCGACCTAATTTTAATAACAGTAGAAGGCAACACAAAAGAAACTTTCGATAAATTAAATGAAATTGGTTCCAAAGTGTTCGTGTCCAATCCGCGTAATTTCAAAGGTGTAATTCACACCTATAAAAATATTGCAAAAATTTTTAATATGGATAGTTTAGCAGAGAGAAGAGTAAATGAATGGGAAGGCATTTTGAAGGAAATCCAATTGAATAATTCCACGCGAGGGAAACGCTCGGCTATGTTTATCGTAAGTTTACACCCAATAATGCTCGCAGGCAGAAATACATTTTTAAATGAATTCCTAACAGTCTGCGGGTTGGAAAACATTGTTGCCGATTCTCCGCAGAATTATCCAATGTATAACCGAGAGGCTATTCTTCTAAAAAATCCGGAAGTTATTATTCACTCAATAGAAAGTGAAAATATTGCCGATGCATACATAGAATGGGAAAATTTAAAGGCAATTACTACGGGCAATGTTTTTTACGTTGACCCTGATCTATTTTTTAGACCTGGACCAAGATTCGCTGAAGCTGCAACAATTCTTGATGGACTTGTAAGAAATTCTAATTAATTATTAACGTTGGAGAACTACTACCTCCTTGTAATGGTGGAGTATAAAAAAAATTTGATCCTTTTCTATGTCTGTAAAGCGAGCAAGCTGCTCGCGCTACAAACAATTAAATTTCTTCCGATAAAAACTCTTGGTTTTCTTCATTTGAGATAAATAACTTAGAACAGACATCACCTTTGAACTTCCCGGTTTTACAGCATTTAGCAAAATGAGCTTTCAGCAAATCTTCTTTTGTTGCGTTTTCGCCAAGACTGAAATCAGTAAGTTCTTCATCGCATTCGGTGCAATAAACAGTTTCTTTCTGCTCGGTTCTCTCAGCTAGTTTATTTTTTACTCGCTTCATAATGTTTTTCCTTTACTTCCCAGTGAGTTCCTTCGCACGGCAAAAATTCAACCGTGGGATGCTTGTCGTGTTTCATACACAAAACAGCAGTTTCGTCAAAATGTCTGCATGATGAGCACAAGGTATTATTTATTATCTCTTTATTCTGTTCTGTAAAAATCTTGTACTGAATTACCATGGGATGAATTATAACTACATAAACTCCCATTCCGGTAATCATCCACCAAAATTTATAATCCAGCCACTCAAAAAGGATCAGTAACGTGGGAATTAAAATTGCAGTTCTAATCAAAGTCCAAAATACAATTGCTCCCATCTTCAAAATTCCTTTTTCTAAAGCTACACACCAATTAACAAAATGTGAAGTGAATAAATTCAATAATAATATTAGAAAATGTAATTCTACAATGAATATAGAGCGCACATTGACTGCAGTGTGGGTAGTATATCTTTGTTTTAGATTTCAACCAAATTGATTTTGCTCTTAGTTTAGATTAACTTTCCACTTAATTTTTCACATAAATACTAATATTTACAACTAATACACGAACAAATTGACAAAAGAAAACAATCCATCGCAAAATCAAGGCAAGCCATCCGGCAAGCCGCGTAAAAGTTATTACTATAGAAATAGAAAAAGGCGTGATCCCCAGTCTCTAGTAGGACAGATAAATAGCAAAGGTAACTTCAGTTTCAGAAAAGTGTCCATCATAGTTCCATTATATAATGAGGAAGACTCCTTAAAGCCTCTTACCGCTGCAATTAAAAAAGAATTCGAGAAAATATCGTGCGATTACGAAATTTTGTTCATCGATGACGGCAGCGGCGATTCTTCATTAAAGATTATTAAAGAAAGCCATAGACTGGATAAAAGAATTAAGTTTTACAGTTTCAAAAAGAATTATGGCAAATCAGCCGCGCTGCAAATAGGTTTTAAAAATGCTTCCGGAGATGCGATAATTACAATGGATGCAGATCTTCAGGATGATCCCGCCGAAATTCCTAATTTGCTTGCAAAACTTGACGAAGGATTCGATTTAGTTTCCGGCTGGAAAAAAGTACGGCACGATCCATTTATTAAGAAGTTCTCATCGAGATTTTTTAATTACATAACCAGATTGATAAGCGGGATTAAAATACACGATTTTAACTGTGGATTGAAAGCCTACCGTTCCGAGGTGGTCAAAAAAGTTAGTGTCTACGGTGAACTTCACAGATACGTTCCTGTGCTTGCGCATTGGGAGGGTTTTTCCGTGACCGAAATTCCGGTGAAACATCATCCGCGTAAATATGGAAAAACTAAATTTGGCATTTCGAGATTTTTCAAGGGTTTCATTGATCTAATAACTGTAATATTTACAACAAGATATATTAAACGCCCAATGCATCTTTTTGGATTCCTCGGCGCGGTATCAAGTCTACTTGGAATTGCCGTCAACGCGTATTTGACTTACGAATGGTATGTGGGCATTCCCCTTAAAGACAGACCACTTCTGTTTTTGGGAATACTATTGATAATTGTTGGTGTGCAGTTTTTTGCCGTCGGTCTTTTGGGTGAACTTTTCACTCACCATTTTCAAGGATCGGATGAATATAACATAAAAGAAAAGTCATAAAAAATTCATCTCGAAGAATTTATGTCCTCTTATAAATATTTATTCACAGTAATTGTACCTGCATATAACAGAGCCGAGGAAATTAGCGAACTATTATTATCTTTGGCTCTGCAAACAATTCCACGCTCCGATTTTGAAATAATAATTGTTGATGACGGCTCAACCGACAATACCGAATCTATAGTTAGTAAGTTTGTTTTCGAAACTAAACTGAATCTCCGATTTTTAAAGCAGGACCATAAAGGTCCCGGCGAAGCAAGAAATTTGGGAATGGATCATGCTTTTGGGAATTACTTAATTTTTATTGACAGCGACTGCATTGCAGACAAAGACTGGCTAACGGCGTATAAAAACGCAATTGGAAACATTTCTCCTGCGGGATTCGGCGGCCCGGATAAAGTTCTTCCGAATTTTTCTCCAATTCAAAAAGCAATTGATTATTCAATGACTTCCTTTATTACAACCGGTGGAATACGCGGACATTCAAAAAAGAAAATTTCTAAGTATTACCCAAGAAGTTTTAACATGGGCGTAAGGTCGGATGTTGTAAAAAAAATTGGCGGGATGAATAAACTTCGTCACGGGCAGGATATTGAATTCAGCCATAGAATTATTTCTACCGGCGAACCGGTTATTAAAGTTCAAGATGCCGTTGTTTATCATAAACGTAGAGTCTCGATTAAAAAATTTTTTAAACAGGTTTTTAATTGGGGCGTTGCGAGAATTAATCTTTATAAAATCGATAAGGGAATGCTCGAAGTTGTTCATTTTCTTCCGGCTGTTGGAACGGTGGCATCATTTTCTGTAATCCTACTTGCTATATTAATTCCATCGGTGTTTTTGCCTCTGCTGCTTTTGGGAATTTCGTGCTTAATTCTGATGGGCTTTCATGGAATAATTAAATATAAAGATCCGCGTATTTTCTTTTATATTCTTATCATTGTGCCGACGCAAATTTGGGCTTACGGTTTTGGGTTCATTTACGCTTTCGTTAAAAGAATTATTCTCCGTAAGGATGAATTTACCGGCTTTGTAAAGAAGTATTATTAATGCTAAACGAAAGATTTTTTTGCTCATAGAAAAAACAGTTGATTAATTGGATTGAAAAAAGTTCTGATCATAACATACTATTGGCCTCCATCCGGCGGACCGGGCGTTCAGCGAGTTTTGAAATTCGTTAAGTATCTGCCGCAGTTTGGGTGGGAACCGATTGTGCTCACCGTTGAGAAAGGAAATTATCCTTCCATCGACTATGATCTTATTAATGAGATTCCCGTCGGGTGCAAAGTATACAGAACTAAAATTTTTGAGCCGTTCGAACTTTATTCTAAAATCACCGGAAAATCAACCGGTGAAAAAATACCCACATTTGTATTGAATTCTTCACAGCATGAAAAACTATCCGAGAAATTATCGAAGAAACTCCGCGCGAATTTATTTGTGCCGGATGCAAAAATCGGGTGGATAAAGCACATCGTTAAGGAAGGCGAAAAAATTATTGCACGAGAAAAGCCGGATTTGATATTCAGTTCTTCGCCTCCGCATTCTCTTCAAATAGGTGCAATGAAATTAGCACAAAAAACCGGGTTGAAGTGGATGGCGGATTTTAGAGATCCGTGGAGTACAGCTTTTTGGCAGAATGATATCCGCCGAATGAAATTGGCAAAAAACAGAGATTCTAAATATGAAAAAGCTGTTCTTCAAAAAGCGGACGCTGTTTCCAGCGTAAGTAAATCAATTGTTGCGGATTTTGAAAATATTACAAAAAACAATTTTCATGTTTTACCGAACGGTTATGATTATGAAGATTTTGACAATATTACTCCTTCCACGAGTAAAAAATTTATTATTAGTTATACCGGAACTTTGAGCAAGACTCAGAGAATTGATAATTTCCTGGAATCATTAGTAAAGTTAAATGCTTCCTTGCTTGAAAATGTTGAAGTGAATTTTTATGGAACGCTTCACCCTGATATTTCTGCGTCAATTCAAAAATCAAATATTGCGGGAATTATCAACATTCACGAAGGAGTTGCGCATAAAAAGATTATTGAAATACTTATGAATTCGGATATGCTTTTGCTGGTAATTCCCGACACTCCAAAGAATGAAGGCATTTTGACTGGAAAACTGTTCGAGTATTTAGCTTCGCGTAAACCTATTTTGGGGATAGGACCAAAGCATGGCGAAGCAGCGGAAATTTTAACAACAACAGGTTGCGGTGAAATGTTTGATTTTAATGAAGATTTGCTTCCATTTATATTGAATGAAATTGAGCAAAAAAATAAATCGGTTAAAAGAAATTTTATCGATTCTGAAATTGAAAAATTCAGCCGAAAAAATTTAGCGCAAAATTTAACCAACATTTTTGAGGAGCTCCTTTGAAAATAAAAAAGGCGCTCTTCATGATTAAAAAGCTTTTTGCTGATGTGTTCAATAAATCCGAGCCATTTCGAATTTCTGAAGATATTCACGGCTCGGAGTTAAAGCAATATTATTTTATTTTTGAAGAAGACCCGGCTAAATTAAATAAGCTCATCAAATCGTTCGATGAAAATGGTGTGCCGTTAAACACATCATACGTTGATGTTGCCGAACCAAGATTGCATTATTACCCAATATCCATCGGTCAATACTCTCTTGCTGTTTTTAACACATACGTCGAGACAAAATCCGAAGAGAAGAAAAAACTATTTCTAAATATTGCTGATTGGTTTTTGATTAATGCTGTAACTGACGAGATATTAGGAACGTTTTGGTTGACTGATA
>Ga0180009_10003916_pt1 | contig 16703 bp, 16 predicted proteins | sample OS_PC_MetaG_FD_123537 | JGI IMG/M metagenome (GOLD analysis project Ga0180009, IMG submission 123537) | Groundwater microbial communities from the Aspo Hard Rock Laboratory (HRL) deep subsurface site, Sweden - OS_PC_MetaG | ecosystem: Environmental > Aquatic > Deep subsurface > Groundwater...
AAGGTTTGGTCATTTTTCAGTTTAATTCACCAAGTGGATAAGTGCGCCCAAAATCTGTAAAATTGGCTCACTGGTATCGTTTATTCCGATGGAAATGGCACAAAAATAAACCGCTGGTTACACATTGGAAAATTCAAAAAAACAACTATCAAAAACGGTTACTGACGACACTATTCTGCAAGACCCGCTTTAACAGGGCCTGGTGATACCGGTAGCCGGGACGCAGTATATGGCCTAACTATTTGTAATGATGTATAAAAAATAGACAATACGCAGGATTGCCAGGGCGAACCCGAGAGTGACAGAGCGGACAAATTTGACAATGGAGAGTGACACGGCTGTCGCCCTTTTTCCTTAGAACGGACTGCCTGTGGCTGTCAGATGGTCAGTACGGTTTCCATCTCGGTGGAGAAGTGGTCAGAGAGTATATTTTAGATTATCCATGGGGGTTTGAATTTCTGAAGATCCATACCTGGGGCGACCGGAGGTATACTCCATCAAACAGAAATCGATAAATGCCTGTGCGCAGGGATTGATTTCGATATGCTTGCTCCAGGCCAGTCCGACATCCATGGATGGAATTTCATTCGTCACATCATGCGCTTCGATACGATCCCCTTCCAGGGACCAGGGGCGGTATACCAGATCGGACAGAATGGCCACGGCGGGTCCGATGGCCACCATGCTTCTGACCGCTTCAACGGATTCAGTACGAAAAATGATCTGTGGCCGTGAATTGTGCTTCCGCCAATAACTCATGTGTGTCGTGGCGGCCTCGTCAACCATTAACTGGATATAGGGAAACCTGGAAATATCCTCCAGTGAAATATCATTTATGTCTGCCAGATGATGGTTGGTTGATGTCCAGAGACGTCTTTTGGACCGGACCAAAGTTTTTAAGGTCAGTTCTTCATTGACGACATTGGAAGTCAGCAGGACGGCCAGGTCCTGTTTCCCATCCAGTAACTGATCCTCGATTTCGTCCCGTTTGTACTCCTCGATAATCACCCGGATATGGGGAAACGTCCGTCGGAAACGGGCCAGGGGGGCTGCGATAAAATAGCCGGAGACGGTAAAGGTGATTGCCAGCCTCAGGTTGCCGGCTAGATCGGTATGGGTGTTTCTCAGCGCATAGGCGGCATTGGAGACTGAAGCGGTGATATTGCGGCAATGCTGTAAAAACCGGTATCCGTCAAATGTCAGTTTGACACCGCGACGGTGCCGGGTGATGAGTCTGACACCGGTGATGCTCTCCAGCTCCTTGATCGCTTCTGTAATTGCAGAGGGAGAAATGCTCACCAATTTGGCAGCCGTTGATATTTTATTGGTTTCAGCAACGGCGATAAAATATTTTATTTGACGTAGTGTAATATCCATCTGATAAAACAATAATTCTAGAATTTACCCGGGATTAACGGTTTACAAGATACTTCTATTTACGTTAATGGAAGAGCGGCTGTCAAGCTATCGGGTTTCAAAAGGGTGTCGTCCGGTATTCTTCTGAGCTGCCGTGACCAGGGAGAAAACCAGAGGCCCTTTGAGACGCTGTTGCGGAGGATTACCCGATCCTGTTCTGATTGCGTCCGGTTTGAAGCGGATGACGGTCAGCAACCTATAAACCGTTAATAACAGGCCAGATTCCTTTTTATGACGGGCCGAGTCGGTGTCGAAACAGGGTACACCAAATACTGTGGGGAGGCAGGTGTGATGAAGAAAGCAGGAAGTTCCATTAAGCTGAACCAAATGACCATCAAGAATCGTTTTTTGCGTTCCGCAACCATGGAAAATATGGCAGACGCAGATGGTCATGTGACCAGTGAACTGTTGAAACTGTATTATGATCTTGCCCTCGGGGGAACCGGATTGATCATCACCGGGGCATGCGCTGTCGAGCAGGCGGCCAGAGTATGGGATCGGCAGACAGCCATCTGGAGTGATACGTACATTGAAGGTATGGGTAAAATCGCCAGAATGATCCAGGTCTATGGAGACGGATGCAAATCTGCGGTTCAGTTGCACCATGGGGGCATGGTCGGTTTTGGGTATTCCTATGGTGCAAAAGAGACAGAATACTCGCTGAAAAATGCCACTGAGGGCGAAATCAGGGCGGTGATTAAAGCCTTTGGAGAAGCTGCTTTGAGGGTGAAAAAGGCAGGTTTTGATGCTGTTGCCATCCATGGGGCTCATGGTTATCTTGTCAGCCAGTTCCTTTCCCCGGTCACCAATTCTCGCACGGATAGCTGGGGTGGCAGCCTGCAAAACCGGATGCGGTTTGTCAAAGAAATTTGCTACGTCATTCGTGAAAACGTGGGGGACGAGATGCCACTGCTGTGGAAATTAAATTCTGCCGATTTCCATGAGGGGGGACAGGAGGTCGGGGCGTACGCTGAAGTTGCGGAAACACTGGTAGCCGCCGGCGTTGATCTGATTGAACTGAGCGGCGGTCTGAAGGATCAGATCAAACTGCGGACAAAACTGATGAAGGAAGCGGGTGCCAGGGAGGCCTATTTCAGGGATGCCGTGCATCCTTTTCGACAGGTCGTCGGTAAAAGTCTGCTGGCAATGACAGGGGGTATTCGATCGTTGCCTGTGATGGAGGAATTGTTGGATGATGGTTTGGATCTGGTGGGGTTATGTCGTCCGCTCATTTGCGAACCGGACCTGCCGGACCGGCTGTTGAAGAGCCCTGACAAACGGTCGGCAAAATGCACTTCCTGCAATAAATGCCTGCTCAGAATAGCCGAGCGGCCGCTGAAATGTGTGGAATTTGATACGTTTGAGACAATCGTCAAAACGCTGTAGGCTGCCTGCCAGTGGTACCAGCCGCAGCAGATCAATGAAACGAACCTGGAACTGAAGAGGAAAGATGGCATCCAAAAGGGTAAAAGCAACATCGATCGTTGAAATTGACAATGATCGTGTTATTGTCACTCGATGGCAGTTTGAACCCGGCGCCGAAACGGGCTGGCACCGTCATGAGCGGGACTATGTAGTTGTTCCGTTGACCGACGGTCAATTGCTGCTTGAGTCAAAAGACGGGGAGTCGAAAGCAACGCTTCAATCCGGGAAACCCTATTCCCGGAGTCTGGGGGTCGAGCATAATACGGTCAACAACAATGATTTTGACTTTGCCTTCGTTGAGATTGAGTTGAAATGAACGATCCAGCGGGCGATTAAAAAAATCCATGGCTCCCATGACCCTTAAATTGGCCATGGAGGCCTACGTCTGCTCGGTGGTCGGGCCTGTTCAACAGAAACTGCAATGTCGTGTGTTGAACAGGACTCATCGGGGAATGGCGACGGTCGGATCGACGAACTCATTCTCGACGGCCATTCATGTTCGAAGCTACGAGCCTCGCGTCTCATCTTCCGAGGGAGGTTGCTGACATTGCCAACCTTGCAATGCTGAACCACTTCCTATCCGTTCAAACACATACAGGGTAGAACCCCATTTACTGTGAAAAAGCGTTGAATAGTGGCGAAAGTTTTTGTATTTACTCTTGACAACAAAAATACCCTCGTCATAGTATTCGTATGCATCAGACAAATGTCAGTCGTCAGAATTGATATGATGAATGCGGCCAGAGGGTTTTTCGGGTTGCTTTCAGCAATCTCAGAAGAATTTGCTGATGCTGGTCACGGCTCAAGATTTTCTTGAACCGCCCAATCATCAATTGAGAAGGCCGTGGATCAAGGGATGATCAAGGTCACTCTTCGTCCGGTCGTCTTAAATATATCACAACAACAGGAGGAGGACAGGGTTATGAAAAAGATGAAGCAACTTTCATTGGGTCTGGTCTTAGGTCTATTGACGTTCGCGCTTCTTTGCTCAGGGGCCTATGCTAAGGATGCTGTGATCGGATTCACCGGACCATTGAGCGGACCCGGTGCGGGCTATGGGCGGGACTGCGTCAACGGTCTGCAGATGGCTGCCGAAGATATCAACAAAGCTGGCGGCATCACGGTAAAAGGAAAAAAATATCAGATAAAACTGGAAACCTATGATGACATGATTCGCCCCCCTGAGGCAGTCAATAATGCCCGCAGATTGGTCGCCAGATCAGGCGCTGTTGTGATCTTCAATCCGGTGTTCAACACCATCGCACCGCTGATGCAGATCAATGAACAGGCCGGCTCCGAGTTTTTGATGATGGCGTACAGCTCGACACCCAAAATTGAGGAGATCCCCAACAGTCTGACGACGTCTGTTCCACCGCCATTTACAGCCTATGTGCGTGCTTTTTCCGAGATTGCCTGGTCGAAAGGCTGGCGCAAAGGGGCGATGGTCGTTACTCTGGGTGCATACGGAGACGAATGGCGCCATGCGTTCAAGGAGCATTGGATCAGTCTGGGCGGTCAAATCACAGCGGACAAACCGGCCAACTATTATACGGAGACCGACTTTTCTGCTCAGTTGAGCGCTGCTCTGGCGACCGATCCCGAGTTTATGCTGATCGGCGGACCTTCCGAGCCGACCGGTCTGGTTATTGAACAGGCCAGAAACCTGGGATTTAAAGGCGGTTTTATTCTGGTGGATCAGGCCAAGCAGGACTATATTGCAGACGTGGTATTCAAAGGCAATCTTTCCAAAATGAATAATGTGATCGGTGTCGCTGCTGTGGCAAACGTGCCGTCTCAGATCTCAGATAGATTTAATGCTGATTACAACAAACGGTTCAAGGTGCACAATACCTTTGAGGCCATTTTACACTATTCGGCCATGTACCTGGTTGCAGCCGCCATGGAAAAAGCCGGTTCGGTGGATGACCCCAGGGCGATCAAGGCCGCCATTGCAAATGTCGTTCCCCAGGATCCGGCTCAGGTACCCGCTGTTTATCTGGGAACCCTTAAAACCAAACTGCTGGTGGCAGCTACGGTTGGCGTGATTGAGGATAATCAGTACAAAAAGACCTACCAGTATATCTGGTGGGCAAAAGACAAACCGGCTTTTGAAATCATCAAGAAAGCGCTGGCGGAACAAAGCGACATCGAAACCCGCTGGATGCCTCTCGAGGGATACCTCCAATAAATTCTGCGTTTTAATCGCAATACAGCCCGGGGCTTCGTTTCCGTATTGATCCCGTGAAACGGCCCCCGGGTATCTTTTGGTTTAACTGCATGACAGTCGGCAACCGATTTTTCAGACAATAAGGGGAGATTGTTCAATGGAGCTTTTCCTGCAGCAAGTATTTAACGGGATAATGTTCGGCAGTACCTACGCCATCGTGGCGTTGGGACTAACCCTGGTCATGGGGATTCTGAACATACCCAATTTCGCCCACGGCCATCTCTATATGCTGGGGGGGTATGTCACCTTTTTTTTCATCAACAATATCGGCCTGGGATACTGGCCAGCGCTGTTGCTTTCGGTGATTGTACTGGGTCTGGTGGGTATGGCGATGGAACGGATCGTTTACCGTCCGCTCAAGGACGCGCCTCATATCAATGCCTTTATCGCAGCCATTGGCGCGCTGCTTTTTCTTGAATCGCTGGCACTGGTGGTCTGGGGACCGCAGGGGTTGCGTATCAACAATCCATATCCCCAGATTTACAATGTGATGGGAATCACCATCGGTTTACAGCGGTTGCTGGTCATCATCGGTACCGCGATCCTGATCCTGATGTTGCACCTGTTTCTGAAGAAAACCCTCATGGGAACCACCATCGAAGCGGTTGCTCAGAACAGGGAAGGGGCCATGCTCAACGGCATCAATGTGAATCGCGTCTCCGGCATCACCTTTTTCATCTCTTCCGCAACAGCTGCAGTTGCCGCCAGTTTCCTCTCACCGATTTTCATGTTGTCACCCGCCATGGGTGCCATTTTGGGAATGAAAGCGTTTATCATCGTCATTCTGGGTGGCATGGGCAGCATTCCCGGTGCAATTCTCGGCGGCTATATTCTCGGGTTGATCGAGGCGCTGGGCGGCGGTTACATTTCAGCCGAGTACAAGGATGTGTTCGCCTTTGGCGCCCTGATTATTATTCTGTCCATCAAGCCGACCGGCATCTTTGGCAAAAAGGAGGGATAACACTGTGTTCACCAAGCCAATACATACCAAGATTCTATATCTGGTAATTTTAATAGCGGCTGTGCTGCTGCCGTTCTATATACCTGACCGCTACATGTTCCAAATCGTGATCATGAGTTTCCTTTTAGCCATTGCCACGGTGTCCATGAATCTGATCATCGGCTATACCGGCCAGGCATCACTGGCCCACGGCGCCTTTTTCGGTATCGGGGCCTATGGTGTGGCCATCATGACCAAGGCAGGGATTTCCTTCTGGCTGGCCTTACCCCTGTCAGCCGTTATTACAGCCTTCGCCGGCCTGTTGATCGGGGCGCTGTCACTGCGCACACGGGGTCACTATTTCGCGATCGTCACCCTCTGCTTTGGTGTTATTTTGTGGATTGTGGCCGGCAACTGGATCGAACTGACGGGGGGTCATAATGGTATTTACGGCATTCCCCGCCCTTCACCGATCACCATACCGCTACTCGGTGAGATTACCTTTAACACGCAAACCGCCCAGTTCTATCTGGCCCTGGCCTTTCTGCTGCTGACGCTGTTTGTTCTGCACCGGGTGGTTTACTCCGTCCTGGGCCTGACCTTTATGGCGGTGCGCAACAACGAAGCTCTGGCCGATGCCGTTGGCGTCAATACCTTTGCGACCAAATTGCTCTCTTTTGTGGTATCCACCTTCATCGCCGGCATGGCAGGAGGCATCTATGTCAGTATTATCGGCGTGGTCGGTCCCAGTGACGCAAGCTACATGGTTACCTTCAACCTGTTAATCTTCCTGATCCTGGGTGGTATCGCAACCTTAGCCGGTGCGGTGATCGGCGCTTTCGCCATTCCCTTTCTCATGGAGATCATGCAGTTTCTGGGAGATTTTCGCATGTTGATCTTTGGTCTCCTGCTGGTGGTGGTGATTATTTACTTTCCCCAGGGATTTGTCGGCGGGTTGCGCCTGTTGAACCAGAAAATCGCCGCAAGGCGTCAATCCAAATTATAGGAGGCCGACCGTGTTAAGTATTCAAAATCTGACCAAGCATTTTTCCGGTCTGGTCGCCGTTCAGGATTTGAGTTTTGACGTGACCCAGGGGCAGATCCTGGCCATCATCGGGCCCAACGGTGCCGGAAAGTCCACGGCGTTCAACCTGATCACCGGCACCCTGCCGCCAAGCGCAGGCAAGGTGCTGATCGACAACCAGGATATCACGGGGATGAAGCCTTATCGCATCGTCACCAAGGGTGTCTCCAGGACCTTTCAAACCACCAGCCTTTTTGATCAACTCCGCGTGATTGACAACCTGATGATCGGCTATAAATGGCGTACCCGTCTGGGTTTCTGGAATACGCTGCTGCATACGCCCAAATGGAAAGCATACAATACCGAGGCCTTGACACGAGCCATGGAGACGCTTAAGTTTCTCGGTCTGGCCGAAAAAGCCGAACAGTTTATCCCCACCTTGTCCCAGGAGGAGCAAAAACGGCTGGCCATCGGCATCGGCATTGTCAGCAAGCCCAGACTCCTGCTGCTGGATGAACCCACCAGCGGTCTCATCCAGGAAGAGACGGATCGCATCACCCAACTCATCCACCGCATCCGGGACGAACAGGGTATAACCGTCATTATTATTGAACATAAAATGCAGATGATCATGGGATTGGCCGATCGCATCGTGGTCCTCAACTATGGAAGTAAGATTGCAGAGGGAACGCCTGATGAGATAAAAACCAACCAGGCAGTGATCGAAGCCTATCTGGGAGGAGAAACGAATGCTTAAACTGTCACAGGTTCATACAAAGATCGGTGATCTACAAATCATCCACGATATCTCCCTGGAAATCAACAAGGGTGAGTTTGTCTCCCTGCTGGGCAGCAACGGCGCGGGCAAGACCACGCTGTTCAGGACCATTGCGGGCGTGCTTAAACCCGATAGCGGGACAATCGAGTTCAACGGACAGCCCATTCATCGGTTGCCGGTTCATAAAATCGTGGAACTCGGCATGGTGCTCTGTACTCAGGGGCGCCAGCTCTTCCCCGAACTGACGGTTCGCAAAAACCTGCTGCTTGGCGCCTATCCGCTGCGCAATGATAAAAAACGGATCCAGAAAAATATGGATCGTGTCTACGCACTTTTCCCGATTCTCAAAGAGAGAAGCAATCAGACCGCCGGGACTTTCAGTGGGGGAGAGCAGCAGATGCTGGCGATCGGTCGTGCCCTGATGAGCGAGCCGAGCATGCTGTTGCTGGATGAGCCGTCCATGGGACTGGCGCCTTTGATTGTGCAGCTTATCGCTGACATCATCTCCAACGTCAACCACGAAATGGATACCACCATTTTTCTGTCTGAACAGAACGCCAACATGGCGCTGCACATCACTGAACGCGGTTATGTGCTTGAAAGCGGCAGCTGTGTGCTTGCCGGTGACTGCAAGCAACTGCAGAACAACGAAAAGGTCAGAAAAGCCTACATCGGGGCCTGATTCGGCCATCCCCGCCTCTCCCACCCAGCACACGGTCTGGACGGAAATAGGCGTCTTGATCTCGTATCAGGGCCCCTGTTTCCGATAGCCGGGTTGACTGCAGGGCACTTTGATTAAATGGAACTCAGTCAGCATCAAAGGGTTGGTGTTTCAAGAACCTTGGAAGCCAGGGATGGCTTCCAGGAGCTCCATGGATGGACTCGTGCGTTTCTTGAAAGATCAACCCTTTGGTGCGGTTCGATAATTTTAATTAATCAAGGTGCCCTATATTTTCCCTGCTTTCTTCATCTTCTGATATTGATCGGGGTATAATGATGCCAGGCATTCAGGACAAATACCATGACTGAAAAGCGCATCCGAATGCTTTTCAATATATGATTCTAAAAGATTCCAGTAACCCTGATCATCACGAATTTTTTTACAGTTTGCGCAGATCGGCAATAACCCACTTAACTTTTTGACTTCATTGAGCGCCTGTTCTGTCTTTTCCTTTTCCTGAATCAGAGAATCCGTATATTTTCTAATTTTAAATTCGTAGGATCGTATCAAGCGGCTGATCAACCTTTCAAAAATAATGAGCACCAGTGAGGATATGACAATAGCGATGATTGCCACATAAAATGAAAATTGCTGTTGGCTTTTATGGGTTGCATGCATTAACTCGGTTTCTTTCCTGATCAATTCATCGACATCATCAAGATATACCCCCGTTGCAACCACCCAGTCATAAGGCTTATAGAGTTTTGCATATGACATTTTATGGGCGATTATATCCGAGTTCATTTTTTTAAAATAGTAGTCAAAGTAAAGCTCACCGTTCTTATTCATCCCATCCAGTTCGGCCTGATAAGGTTTGTTTCCTTTGATATCCGTGGTATTCGTAGAGAGCCACATGCCTTCGGTTTCTGGCAGATTGGGATGTATTTCCCGTACAGCGTATTTGTCACCGCCGTTGTGATTGACGATTCGGTTCACCCAGACATACCCATCGTCGATGAGCCGTAACCGGTGAATCTGGTCTTTGATTCTTTCGATCGTTCTGGTGTCGATTTGATCGGGTGATCGTCTGCCAGCCTCAGCCTCCTGGTTTGCCTGGTTCCTTTCCATCTCTATCATCTGTATGGTTCTGTCGACAGCATTTTTCAGGAACCGTTTCTTCTCTTGGATGATACCGGATGACAGTTGTTTGATTTTTCGATTATACTCCAGCTGCAAAGCCTCAGCAAAGTTGAAGGAAAGCAGCACTGTCAGTATAACGATCGAGGAGACAGAGCCCATATAAAAGTAGAGGCGAATCTTGTTTTTTGCGATCTGCATGTTTTTTTCCCGTGTGCTTCAATGCGTCTGAATGTCAGGCAACATCCCTGCATCAAACCGATGGTTTGTTATTGTCTTTGTTTACTTTCTTTGAGGGCCTGTTCTGTCTGCCGTTTTTCAGTGATATCCTCAACATGCATAATCACCAGATTCGGCGGACCATATGCATAAGTGAAGACAATGGAGCGATCTGAGCCTGTACTGCGAGCAATATAATCGGTTGCCTGTCGAATTGTTTTCTCACTTTCACAACAAACCTTCAGGTTGTTTATAATATCCGGACGGTCTGGATAAATATCGGCGGCATTGTTACCAATGAATTCTGATGATTTTCCCCGGGTGAGCTCTATAGCCGCCTTATTCGTATCACTCAATACAAATTGATCATTTTTAAATTCCCAAATAAATGTGGGGATCGGTGTTGCCTGAAATTGAGACTTGGAACGAGCCTCACTTTCTTTTAATGCTTTTGCGACATTGACACTTTCAGTAACATCTTCAGCGATTACCATCACCATATCATTTGGTACGTAGACGAATTTGAAAGACAAAAGGGTTGTTTCTCCTGTTGTTCGAAATTGGTATCTCTTTTCGTCACATATCGTTTCTTGGGTCAAAAAACATCTTTTTATTGAATCGATTATCCAGGGTGTGTCTTTATAAAAGTCATCCAGTGAATAGCCAATGTATTCTTCTATTTTTTTATTCGAATATGCAACAGCTGCAGAATTGATGTTATGGAGTCTGATCTGATTGCCCTCGTTCTTCCATAATGCCAACAGCTGCGGTATTGAATTAAAAATGGCCTTGAATCTTCTTTCACTTTCCTTAAGGGCATCATTTGCCAGTTTTCGCTCTGTAATATCTTCACCGGAACTGAACAGACCCGCTATTTCACCATTATTAGCCCGGAGCACAGAATTGTGCCATGCAATCAAACGCTGGCTTCCGTCTTTTGTTACGATCGGGTTTTCATAATACTCCACGGGTTCAATGTTTCCTTCGACAATTTGACTGAAAACCTTTTTAACCTCTTTCTTGGCTTCTGCGGGCAGAAAATCATCAAACCAGGACCGCCCGATGATCTCCTCTTTATCATGACCGATTATTTCACAGCCCTTGGGATTGATCAGGGTGACAATCCCATCTGTATCCAGGACAATCAGCAGCACACCCGCTATGTCCAGATAGTGCTGTGCCCGATTTTTTTCCAGTCGAAGCGTCTCATCCGCCTTTTTCCTTTCCGATTCCACCTTTGCCACATATAACGCCATCTCAAGGGTCACCCGCAAATCTCTTTCCTGTATGGGCTTCAATACATACCCAAAAGGCATGGTGATCTTGGCCCGTTCTATTCTTTCCTGATCCAGGTATGCGGTGGAGAAAATGACGGGAATACCAAACTTGTTGCGAATCACTTCAGCGGCATCAATCCCGTCCATCTCTCCTTTGATGCGAATATCCATCAGGATGAGATCGGGTTTGTCTGCTTCAGCTTCCGCAAGTGCTTGTTCCCCTGTATTAACAATGGAAGTAACGTTGTAACCCAGGCTTTGCAGCTGGCTTTCCAGTTCCATGGCGATAATGACTTCGTCTTCAACGATGAGTATTCTGGCATTATTCATGGGTGAGTGATATCCATATTCAATTTAATGACAATTTTTCCCGATATCCCTTTTCGAGCCTTTTTACCGGCTCCGCTGGTTTTCAGCGGTGGTTTTAACCCGAAAACAGAATGGTTCCGTCAGGCTCAAAACACTCATATTTTTCTTGAAAATCATCCGCATATTTTAATACTTATTTCTAAAAGAGATATTGTCAATCCTAAGTAATTGTTTACCAGGATCTCAGATGACTTTTAATCAGACAATCCTTCTTGAAAAACTGAAACATACTCCTGAAAAGCGGGTCGGTATTATGGGTATTTCAGATGGGCCAGAATCATACCATTACGTTTAGGAATCCCAGGCTTTTCAGGCTGGTATTGTGGAAGGAATATTTGCCCGGACAGCTATTTTCGTCTTACCAGACAATGAGAAGCAGCGGGATAGAACGGACAGAGATGAACTGGATATCCGGGATCCGGTGATCCCGGAACCGCAATCAAACGAATCAAAAGCCAGGATGACATCCTGGAAAACGGAGCTGTCGACAAGGCCCTGACTTCACCATTTCTTCTTCCAGCACATTGCCTCGCTATTAATCTGGGGGTCTGAAATAAAACAATGGCAGACGTCTGAAAAAGCCGAAAGCAGGTTATTATTGACAAAAATAGTTTGAATAGAAATAAAATCTATAAAAATCCCATAAAAGCAAGTGCTATATAAACAGGTATTATAGAAATAGCAAGGAAAGCGGTTTCAAACATTGACCGTATTGATTTTCGCTGACTTGTTTTATGATGGTTACAGCGAGGACACCAAAGCTATAATATCAAGCCAAATTAGATGTATACAACTAATAAAGACCAGGGGTTAATGCTGATGTGCCTTCCCTGCCATGGGACTTCGATCCTGTTAGGAAACCTTGAAGGAACGCAGTGGTGTGATTGACTTACGATAGTTTTTTGGAGTGATATCGCTGTGCCAGAGATTGAAGAGAGATTTTACCTTTTTGCCCCCACGGCTGTGACAGGAAAATATAATTCCGGCGAGACCTATTGATGTTGCTGAGGACTGGTATAGTGAAGCTGATATTGATGTTATCGAACCTCTGGGAAGTTTCGCTTACATGCACGTGGACATGCAAGGCATCAAGGCTTTGGTTCGATACGAGGGAGGAAGGAAGCTGTAAATTGGAGACCTAATCAAACTCGGACTGAATCCGGAATATTTGCATGTTTTCGACAAAAAAATGGAAGGACAATGAACGTCTGAACATCAAAGGAGGAAAAATGAAATGCATATTAATATCAGTAACAACCTTCGTTGTTGTGGCCGTTCTGTTGTCCACTCCGTCAACTGCCAGGGATCTTAAATTTGTCATTGGTAAAGACAACCGTTTCCATTGGCAGGATCTTAAACACTTTCAATCAATAGACCATCAAGACCGAAAACTGGCGATATCGGGTCCCTGGTTGGGACCCGACCGTGATTTGGTGGAGAGCGTTTTTGCCTATTTTGAGGCTGCAACCCAGGTCAAGATAGAATACGCCGGTTCCGACAGTTTTGAGCAGCAGATCGTGATCGACATTCAGGCCGGAAGCCCTCCCAACATCGCTATCTTCCCACAACCCGGACTGGCAGCAGACATAGCCGCCAAGGGCGGACTCACTCCACTGGGCAAAGAGATGGAAAACTGGGTTAAAACCAACTATGCCGCCGGTCAATCCTGGGTGGAATTGGGAACCTATACAGATAAAAGCGGCAAAAAAGATTTATTTGGTTTCTTTTTCAAAGTGGATGTCAAGAGCCTGGTATGGTATGTTCCAGAAAATTTTGAAGAATTTGGATATGAAATTCCGGAAACCATGGAAGAACTGATTCAGCTGACCCGGCAGATCGTTGCCGATGGAGGCACACCGTGGTGTATTGGCCTGGGCTCCGGCGATGCGACCGGATGGCCTGCCACTGATTGGGTGGAAGATCTGTTGTTGCGCACCCAGCCACCAGCCGTTTACGACAAATGGGTTTCCAATGAAATTCCGTTTAACGATCCCAAAATTGTCGCGGCCATTGAGGAATTCGGATTTTTTGCTAAAAACGACAAGTACGTAGCCGGTGGCGTCTCATCGGTCGGGTCAACCGATTTCAGAGACAGTCCCAGGGGCCTTTTTACCATTCCTCCCAGATGTTACCTTCACAAACAAGGCAGTTTTATCCCCACCTTTTTTCCAAAGGGAACTCAACTGGGGGTTGATGCCGATTTTTTCTATTTTCCGGCTTACGCTTCCAAAAACCTGGGAAAGCCGGTGTTAGGTTCGGGAACCGTCTGGACGATCACCAAGGACAGCCGGGTAACGCGGTTGTTTTTTGAATTTCTTCGTACGCGACTGGCAAGTGAGATCTGGATGGCGCAAAGCGGGTTGCTGTCACCCCACAAAGGTGTCAATCTTGGTGTGTATGCCAACGACACCTTGCGCAAACAAGGGCAGATTCTTTTGAATGCAACCACCTTCCGCTTCGACGGATCCGACCTGATGCCGGGGGTTATCGGAACGGGCTCTTTCTGGACTGGAATGGTCGATTATGTCAGTGGCGCTTCTGCAAAAGAGGTGGCGAATTCTATCCAGGCCAGCTGGGATGCGATCAAATAGAGTACCCTTTATCTGGGTACAGTGCGCTGGATTAACCATTTAAGCGGGATTGATCATTTGACACAGCAACTATTCAGAGCTGCAGCTGCCGTGGTCATGGGAGTAGGACTTTGTGCCTTTTATTTCTGGGGGACCAATTGGTTGCTCAACAGGCTTTTATCCGATAAACCAGATGCTGATGGCATTATCATCAGGAAACAACACCTGCGCTCCAATATCAGCCCCTGGTTGTTTACAGGTCCAGCCCTTTTGTTATTGGGAACTTACCTCGTTTATCCGGTTTTTGAAACAATCAAACTCAGTTTTATGGATCGGACCGGCGATACATTCATCGGGCTGGCCAATTATCGCTGGGCCTTCACAAATCCCGAGTTTTTGCAGGCGGTGACAAACAATGTGTTGTGGCTGGTTGTTGTCCCTTCTTTAAGTTGCGTGATGGGGCTATTGATTGCAACATTGGCGGACCGGGTCTGGTGGGGAACGATTGCCAGATCGCTGATTTTCATGCCCATGGCTATTTCCTTTGTAGGGGCCAGCGTGATCTGGAAATTCGTCTATGATTACAACGGACCGGATGTCTCGCAGATTGGCCTTCTAAACGCGATTGTCGTGGCTTTTGGGGGGAAGCCGCAAGCCTGGATCACCATTCCTTTCTGGAACAATTTCTTTTTGATGATCATTCTGATCTGGATTCAGACCGGATTTGCCATGGTTATTCTCGGCGCCGCCTTGAGAGGTGTGCCTGACGAAATTCTTGAAGCTGCGCGTATTGATGGAGCAAACGAAGTACAGTTGTTTTTTCACATTGTTGTCCCGCAGATTCGCACCACCATCCTGGTCGTCTGGACCACCATCACCATTATTGTTCTTAAGATATTTGATATCGTTCTGGCCATGACAAACGGACAGTGGGATACCGAGGTGCTGGCCAACCTGATGTTTGACTGGATGTTCCGAGGCGGCGGTGATTTTGGCCGCGGAAGTACCATTGCCCTGGTAATCATGTTGGCGGTCTTTCCCGTCTTAATCTGGAACATCCGTCGCTTTAAACAACAGGAGCGGCTGTAATGGACCGAAAACATACCATTCACCCATTTTTCTCCGGCCGTTTGTTCACCCATCTGTTTCTATTGGTGATCGTCGTCGTCTGGACGGCACCGACCGTTGGTCTGTTTATCAGTTCGTTTCGTGACAAGGACCAGCTGGTTGTTTCCGGCTGGTGGTCGGCTTTCAGCAGCTCTGAAAAAAAAACGGCTGGTAGAATCGGCGGTGCTGGCGAACAGATCGAAATCAACGGAAAATTTATTATCTGCGGGTCCTTCCTTAAAAAAGGCAGCAGCAAAAAAATCATTGCTTTTGGTGCGCGGTCCAATGAACCCGATGCCTATCAAATCGGGGAAACCATTCGGCACAAAAACGGCGCTACATTCAGGTTAGATGCCGATGGCAGCTACTGCTGGGAATCCCCAAAACCGGCTGAGCGAAAGAGAGGGCAGCGGTATTTTTACGTGGTTACATCGCCACCGGTATTTACGTTTGATAATTATAGAGAGGTACTGGGATCGCAAAATCTGGGTCAATCGTTTGTCAATACGCTGACAGTCACTATCCCCGCGACTATTATACCCATTATGATTGCAGCGTTCGCTGCGTACGCCTTTTCCTGGATGCGGTTTCCCGGACGGAATTTTCTGTTTATCGTCGTCGTGGGGTTGCTGGTGGTGCCGCTACAAATGTCCCTGATTCCCGTATTGAGGTTGTATAACCGGATCGGTAGTCTGTTTGCTGTTGAGGCGAAATCTTATCTTGGGATTTGGATGGCTCATACCGGTTTCGGGCTTCCGCTGGCCATTTATCTGTTACGAAACTATATGAGCAGCCTTCCGAGGGATATCATCGAATCTGCCCGCATCGATGGCGCCAGCCATTTCCAGATATTCACCCGGATGGTTGTTCCTCTTTCCGTGCCGGCCCTGGCCTCCTTTGCCATTTTCCAGTTTTTATGGGTCTGGAACGATCTGTTGATTGCCCTGGTTTTTTTAGGAAAAGCAGACAACCAGATTGTCCTGACCTCCAAACTCAGAGAGCTCCTGGGCTCTTATGGCGCAAACTGGGAAATTCTCACTGCCAGCGCTTTTGTTGCTATCGTTGTCCCCCTGATGGTGTTTTTTGCCCTGCAGCGTTTTTTTGTTCGCGGTCTGCTGTCTGGATCACTCAAAGAATAAGGGTGTTTGAGCAGCAAGATCTGTTCTAATCTTATAAGATTAATGCATGCCATTTGGAAATTTAACAGGGCAGCAAAAGATGCTCTATTGGCAAGGCGGACAGAACTATTATCTGTTTTTCCGTTGCGACCACTGAAAACAGGGGATTTGGATAAGAAAAACTTTTTTTACCAGACGGGTATATATGGCTATGATCCGGGCGTTGGCCTTGTTATGGAAGCCTTGAAGGAAAATGAAACAGGGGACATTCTGTGTTAACCTTGTCAAACAAAAAAAAGGCTAAAATAAAAACTCAAGTTTCTGATTTCATCAAAACCATGAAACACTTTATTGATAAGGGTTTCAGGTTGCTAATAGGGTTGAAAAAGCCCATTTGACAATTACAATGCGCCTTTTTTCTCTGAACAGTCCAGT
>Ga0180009_10003917_pt1 | contig 16702 bp, 12 predicted proteins | sample OS_PC_MetaG_FD_123537 | JGI IMG/M metagenome (GOLD analysis project Ga0180009, IMG submission 123537) | Groundwater microbial communities from the Aspo Hard Rock Laboratory (HRL) deep subsurface site, Sweden - OS_PC_MetaG | ecosystem: Environmental > Aquatic > Deep subsurface > Groundwater...
TCCAAGGATCGGGACCTCGAGATCGAGACCGCGGACGTGGCCCAGTTCGCCCACGAGGTGATCGGGACGATCGAGACGCGGATGAGAGGGGCGAACATCGCCTGCCGGACCCAATACCACGAGTCCCTGGGGGAGTTCGACATCGATCGGGAGCTGGCCAGGACGGCCCTGCTCAATATTTTGGAAAACGCCCTGGAGGCCTGCATCGAAGACCCGGACCAGATATCACATCGGGTGGACTACCGCGTCCGTTCGGAGGGGGACGACGTGCTGTTCGAAATCGCCGACGACGGGCCGGGCATGGAACCGGACCAGATCAAAAAGATATTCACCCTGTTTTTTTCGTCCAAAGGCAAGCGGGGCACGGGCCTGGGCCTGTTCATCACCCACAAGGTCATCAAGCAGCATGGCGGGAGCGTCAGAGTGGAGTCCTCGCCCGGCCGGGGGACGGTTTTTCGGGTTCGGCTGCCGCGCAAGCCTCCGGGGCGGGTCGCCTGAAGAGGCATGGGAGCAAGGGCTCCGAAGCCGATTCGGCCCGGTGTGAAGGACGGGGTCGGGCCTTGGGGGCCGCCGGGATTCGTGGGTCTGGAGCTGGGTTTTACCGCAGCCTGGCTCGTTTTTTACGCCCTGGTCGGGCACGGCGTGGGCGGGTTGACGGGCCATCCCTGGGCCGGGCTGCTCGTCGGTGTCGCCCTGGGTTTCCCGCCCTCGGTTCGTCTGGGCCAAAGCGGCCACTACGACTGGTATCCGGCCTGGATCGGGCCGATCGCCCTGGTGGTCCACGCGGTCGTGCCGAAACCCTTTCGGCCGGTTTTCGGCCTGTCGGTCTGCGCGTTGCCCTGGCTGTCGCTGGCGGCCGCCTGGGTCCGGGAGTCGAAAACCGGCCTGGCCCTGCACCGCGCCGCCGAGGAAGGACGGGAACAAAGGCTGGAGCGGCTGCTGGCCGGCGGCCGGGACGCGAACGAGCGGGACGACCAGGGCCGGACGCCTCTGCACCTGGCCGCGAACAGCGACCGGATCGCTGCGGTCCGGATGCTGCTGGACGCGGGAGCCGACCCGGACCTGACCGACCGGTACGGCCGGACCCCGCTGCACCTGGCGGCCCTGGGCGGGTACCCCGAAGCGGCGACGCTGCTGCTGGAACATGGCGCGGATACCGGAATCCGGGAGCATGAAGGCCGGACGCCGCTGGCCTTGGCCGAGGCCACGGCCGGATATTGGAATGCCGGACCCCGGAAGGAGCAGGCCGTCGAGGTGCTCCGGAAGGCCGGGGTTGGAGCCGGGCCGGACGTGGGAGTCGACCGGGCTGATAATTTGGAGGCAGGGAGCATCATATGTCCATCGCGAAACGACTGATCGCGGAGTTGAAGGACCGGGCCTCCGAGCACCGGATCGCCGACGTAAGGCTGGGACTGGGTTATGTGGCCGTGCGACTCGATGACGGCGCCGCCGGCGCGGCCTTCACTTTCCGGGACCAGCTCGGAGACGGCTGCTGCGTCTTTCGAGGCCTGCGGCCCCTGGCCGGACGATCGGCCGCCGATCTGCTGGCCGGTCTGGGCTCCGACCAGCCGCTCGAAGCGGCCGTGGGACTGGCCACGGCCAATGCCCTGGCCAACCGCATGGGCCCGGATTTTTTCAAAGGGGACGTCATCGAGGCCCTGGACCTCGGGCCCGAGGTCCGGGTGGGCATGATCGGCTATTTCGGCCCCCTGGTTGCGCCCCTGCGCCAGCGGGTCGGAGAACTGCTGATCTTCGAAAAAGCGGAACGCTCGGCCGACGGACCGCTGTACCCGGCCGAGTCGGCCCCCGATATGCTGCCGGGCTGCCAGGTGGCCCTTATCACGGCCACGGCCCTGATCAACCGGACCCTCGACGATCTGCTGCAGGCCGCTCGGGACTGCCGCCAGGTGGTCCTGCTGGGGGCATCGACCCCGCTTTGCCCCCGCGCCTTTGCCGGGACCCCGGTGACCCTGTTGTCCGGGATCGTCATCGACCGGGCCGAGGACCTGCTCCAGGTCGTCAGCGAGGGCGGCGGGATGCGCGATTTCAGGGGCCTGGTCAGCAAGGTCAACCTCCGGACCTGAGCTGCCTTCCCCTTTTCGGGAATCTGACTTCACGGAAAACAGGGACAGCCGCCCATTTGACCGTTTTCAAAGCGAAAACGGTCAAATGGGCGGCTGATTCTCGTTTCCGGGTGGATGTCTCTTGTCTCTGGAGAGTAACTCTTCAGTGATTGGTGGCAGCGTGGGACCGCCCTGTCACGGCCTTTGGCCTCGGGACTCCGGCCGGCGCCTTTTCCATATATAGTAAGGGACCCGGCGCCGGAGTCGTCCTTCGGCCAAAGGCCCCGCGGGCGGCTGAAAAATGATATGCCCCGATTTCCTGAATTGTCACTCTGGAGAGGCAATTTGTCTTGACCTGGGATTTAACTTGCCGTAAAATATAGTTACATTTAGTATAAATTGATGCCTTTCGGGAAACCAGGCTGGGCGCTCCCTGGGGGGCAGGTGGTCGTTTCGGCGTGAATACCCCGGGAAATCGGTCATTCCGGTTCCCGGGCAGATTTCCGCGCGGGGTTTTCGACCCGGTTTTCTCTGGCCGGCTCGAAGCTGTCCGGTCGAGTGAGCGCATGAACAAGAGTCAGCTCCACAAGATCGCCATCGAGAAACGCAGGAAACGGGACAAGGACCGCCGCGTCCGGGACATCATGAATGCGGCCCAAAAGGTCCTGCTGTCCGGAGACTACATCAACTGGACCATGGACGATATCGCCATGGAAGCCGGAATCACCAAGCCGACCATCTACCGATATTTCAAGAACAAGGACCACCTCTGCTATTCGCTGTGGCATCCCCTGATCGACGAACTGATCAAACAAATCGAAATCATTGAAAATAAATTGGTGGCCAGACAATACGCCAGCGGGGCCCAGATGATCCATGATTTTTTCATGGACGCCTACTACCACGCCTATCGGGCTTCGCCGGATTCCTTTCGCCTGATCCAGTTTTTCATGCAGACCGGCTCCGTCTGGAATCTGGACCAGGGTCTGAGTCTGGACCTGCATGACAAGGGCAAGCGCAACGCCCGGATCGGCCGGCGGGTCTATCGCCTGGCCGTGGAACAGGGGCTGATCCGGGACTATGACGTGCAGGACCTTCAGGACGTCATTTACGCGATTTTCATCGGAATCGTCCAGTTGTCCGATATCAAGTCGCACAAAACCGGCCTCCGGTCCGACCAGCAGGAACTGGAGGCCGACCTGGTTCGAAGACTGAGTCTGGCCGAGAAGCTGGTCGCGGACGCCCTGGTTCTGAATTGACAACCGCGACCGCCGGCTGTCGGGCGGTCGGATATCCGTTCGAAGGCCAAGCCCCGGACAAGGTCTGGCAAGCGGCGGCCGTTCTGGTCTGAGACAGGTAAGGGTTCGGGTGTCTGTTTTGGGGTCTCTAAACTGACTGGCGAGTCAGTCAAATTAGCCTGGAGGGCGATGGAATTCGCCACAAGCAAGAACGCCGGCATGGAATGGTGAGCGGCGGTCGTGTAGCCCTGAAGCAGGTCGGGGCGGGCTTTTTTTCAGGCCATCAAACTGACTGACATGTCAGTCAGTACAACTGGAGGCCGACCCGAATCGCCCGGAATTCACGTCGGTCAAGCAACTTCGCGAGTGACGTCGAGGGAGGTTTTCGAATGTTCTGGCAGCTCTTTTCCAGCGGGATGGCCCTGGGCTGCGTTTACGCGCTCATCGCCCTGGGATTCGTCCTTATTTTCAAGGCCACGGACGTCATCAATTTCGCCCAGGGCGAGTTCATGATGCTCGGCGCCTTTGTGGCCTTCAGTCTGATCCATTACGCTCATCTGCCTTTCTGGCTGACCGTGATCCTGACCCTCGTCATCATGGCCGCTTTCGGGGTGCTGCTGGACCGGACCGTGATGCGTTTTCTGGTCGGGGAACCGACTTTTTCCATGGTCATGTTCACCATGGGGCTGGCGGTTTTTTTCCGAAGCATCGCCGGCATGATCTGGTCCACGGACACGTACACCTTTCCTTCGCCCCTTCAGGGCGGCGTGATTCACCTCGGTACGGTGGCCATCGCCCAGGGCGACATCGTGGTCGTCTTTTCCACGGCCCTGCTGGTGCTTCTGCTGTTTCTTTTCTTCCGCTTCACCGACGTGGGCATCGCCATGCAGGCCACGTCCCAGAACCAGTTCGCGGCCTACTTGATGGGTATCAACGTCGAACGCATTTTCAGTCTGGTCTGGGCCCTGAGCGCGATGGTCGCCGCCGTGGCCGGCATCCTCCTGGCCCCGATCCTGTTCCTGCACAAGGACATGGGCTTTATCGGACTCAAGGCCTTTCCGGCCGCGGTCCTGGGCGGGTTCGGCAGCATACCCGGCGCCATTGTCGGCGGGCTGATCATCGGAATTTCCGAGAATCTGGCCGGCGGTTTTCTCCCGCTTTGGGTCAAGGACGTCTTTGCCTATCTGGTGCTGATCGCCGTTCTGATCGTCCGGCCGGAGGGGATTTTCGGCATCCAGGAAAGAAAGAAGGTCTGAGATGAAGTTCAAACTCAAGAAGTCCTACATGGAGGACCTCGAGCTCTTCGAATACAAGAGCGACATGGTCTGGTACGGGGCGATCCTGCTGTTTCTGGTTCTGTTTCCCGTCTGGGCCGGAAACTACTGGACCTACAACCTGACCCTGGCCGGGGTTTACTGCATCGCCGCTTTGGGGTTGAACATCCTGACCGGGTACACCGGGCAGATATCCCTGGGCCACGCCGCGTTCTTCGCCATCGGGGCCTACACCGTGGGTTACATGACCAGCATTCTGGGCCTGTCGTACTGGCTGGCCCTGCCCTTGGCCGGAGTGAACTCGGCCTTGATCGGACTGATCGTAGGGCTGCCGGCCCTTCGTCTGACCGGCATCTACCTGGCCATTGCGACCATGAGTTTCGCCTTTATCATCGAGCACGTCATCATCGAGTGGCCGTCGGTGACCGGGGGGGCCAACGGGCTGATCATCAACCGGCCCTCGATCGGCGGCTGGTCGCTCAATACGGACGCATCCTACTACTACCTCGTCCTGATCATGGTCGTGCTGTTCGTGCTCCTGACCAAGAACATCATCCGGACCCCGCCGGGGCGGGCCCTGGTCGCGGTTCGGGACAGCGAGGTGGCGGCGCAGACCATGGGAATTCCCCTGGCCAAGGTCAAGACCCAGGCCTTTGCCCTGAGCGCTTTCTACACCGGAATCGCCGGCGCCCTGTTCGCCCCGCTGATCAACTTCATCGGTCCGGACAATTTCACCATCATGGAATCGATCAACTTCATCGTCATGATCATCGTCGGCGGCGCGGCTTCGATCCACGGGTCCATTTTCGGGGCCATTTTCATCACGTTGCTCAGCGAGTTCATCCGGGTGGGCAAGGACGCCCTGCCGACCTTCATGCAGCAACAGGTGGGGTTTCAGGGCGCGGTTTACGGGCTGATCATCATGGTCTTCATCCTGTTCGAACCCATGGGCCTTTACGGGCGCTACCTCAAGCTGAAGTATCTGTTCGAGGTCTTTCCCCTGTACCGCAAGGACACCTTCCGCCGGGAGAAGAAATTCCAAAAAACCGAAAGGACCCGCTGAGATGGCCTTACTGGAAATTTCGGACTTGAGCAAACGGTTCGGGGGGGTTCGCGCCTTGAAGGACGTGAGCATGAACGTGGAGCAAGGCGAGGTTCACGCCCTGATCGGTCCCAACGGGGCGGGCAAGACCACGCTGTTCAACTGCATCTCGGGGCTCTACCGGCCGGAACAGGGCGCCGTCCGCTTCAAGGGCCGGGACATTACCCGCAAGGCCTCGCACAAGATTCCCCAGCTTGGCATTGCCCGGACCTTTCAAAACCTGGAACTGTTCCGCAACGCCACCGTGCTGGACAACATCATGCTCGGCCGGTACATGCACAAGCGGACGACCTTTTTCTCGGAAGCCCTGTTTCTGCCCAAGGCCAGGCGGCAGGAGGTCGAGTCGCGGCGCAAGGTCGAGGAGGCCATAGACTTCCTCGATCTCCAGCCCTACCGGAACCGTATGGTCGCCGGTCTGCCCTTCGGCATCCAGAAGTGCGTCGAACTGGCCCGGGCCCTGACCCTGGACCCGGAACTCATGCTCCTGGACGAACCGTCCTCGGGGCTGAACCCGGAGGAGACCCAGGACCTGTGTTTCCGGATCGAGGACATCCAGGAGGAACTGGGTATCACGGTCCTGCTGGTCGAGCACGACATGCGGGTGGTCAGCGAGGTCTGCGACCGGGTGACCGCTTTTGACTTCGGCGAGGTGATCGCCCGGGGGACGCCCGAAGAGGTCCAGCAACATCCGGAGGTCATCAAGGCCTACCTGGGAGAAGAGGAAGAGGATGCCGCTGCTTCAGCTTAAGAACATCGAGTGTTATTACGGCCCGGTCCTGGCCATCAAAGGGGTGTCCCTCTCGGTCGAGGAGGGAAGCGTGGCGACCATTCTGGGGGCCAACGGGGCGGGCAAGTCCACAATTTTAAAGACGATCTCGGGTTTCATCGAGCCGGAAAAGGGGGAAATCCGCTACAAGGAGGAAAACATCGCCGGCCTGGGGCCTCAGCAGGCCGTCAAGCGGGGCATCTGCCACGTGCCCGAGGGCCGGGAGGTCTTCGACGAACTGACCGTGGCCGAAAACCTGCGCATGGGGGCCTATCTGCGCAAGGACCGCCATAACGTCCCGGCGGACCTGGAGCGGGTGCTCGGTTACTTCGGGCCCTTGAGGGAGCGGTACCGCCAGCGGGCCGGCTGGCTTTCCGGCGGGGAGCAGCAGATGCTGGCCATCGGCCGGGCCCTGTTGAGCCGGCCCAGGCTGTTGACCATGGACGAGCCCTCCCTGGGGCTGAGTCCCATGCTGGTCAAGGAGATATTCAAGATCATCCGGCGGATCAACACGGAAGAGGGGACCACGATTCTGCTAGTGGAACAGAACGCCCGCCTGGCCCTCCAGACGGCCAGTTACGGTTACATCCTCGAGGTCGGCCGAGTGGTCCTGGACAACACGACCCGGGAGCTCATGGAGAACCAGGACGTCCAGGAGTTCTACCTGGGCGTGCAACAGGAGTCCATCCGGGGCAAGAAACGGTGGAAGCGCAAGAAACTGTGGAGATGATACCAGCGGAGGGGAAGGGGGTGATTGCAGGCAGAAGCGTGTCCCGGGGGTTATCGGCCCCCTGGTGTGTGAGCGACGCCCGTTTGGCGCCTGAACCCGAAAGTCTGTTTACGAAAAAGGAGGAGAAAAAAATGAGCGTGCGGAGATCATTTTGGATCGGCCTGGCCGTCCTGATGCTGGTGGTCGGCCTGTCGTCCGGGTCCTGGGCGGAGCCCGGCGTGACGGACAAGGAAATCAAGCTCGGGGCGATCATGGACCTGTCCGGTCCCATCGCCTTCATGGGCAAGGGCATTGCCGGCGGTCAATCGACCTACTACAAGTACATCAACGATCAGGGCGGCGTTCATGGCCGGAAGATCAATCTGATCGTCGAAGACGACGGCTATTCGCCGCCCAAGTCGGTGGCCGCGGCCAAAAAGCTGATCGAGAGTGACCAGGTCTTCTGTATCTCCTTTGTTTTGGGATCGGCCCAGGCCCTGGCCATGTACCCGATCCTGGAACGAACCGGCGTGCCCCTGGTTCATACTGGAACCCAGAACAGCCGGATCGGGACCCCGCCCAAGAAGTACCTGTTCCTGGCCGATCCGTCCTACCTGGACCAGGCCAAGATCCAGATCAATTTCGCGCTCAAGGACCTGAACATGGAAAAACCCAAGGTCGGGGTGGTCTATCAGGACGACGAGCCCGGGCAGGACTATTACAAGGGCGTGGTCGAGGCCTGCAAGCATTACGGGTTGGAACTGGTGGCCGAAGCCCCGTTTAAGCGGGGCACCGTGGATTTTTCGTCCCACGTGGCCAAGCTCAAGAGCGCCGGGGCCGACCTGGTCATGACCTGGCTCCTGGTCCGCGAGCCGGCGGCGCTGCTCAAGGAGGCCGAAAAGGTGGCTTACAAGCCCGTCTGGTTTACGGCCAGCGGTTCGGCCGACCCGATGATCCTGAAACTGGCCGGGGACTCGGCCTTCTACGGCAACGGTTTCTTTGCCGCCGGCATCCTGGCCTATCCTTTCAAGGACAATCCGGCGGCGGCTGAAATGATGGCCGTCTGGCCCAAATACAACGACCGGCCCTGGTCCTTTTACGACTATTATTCCTGGGGCGCGGCCAAAATCATGGTCGAGGCGCTCAAGAGGACGGGAAAGGAGCCGACGCGGGAAGGCCTGATCAAGGCCCTCGAATCCTTCAATGGTTTTGAAACCGGGATTTTCGGCCCGCTGACCTGGGGGCCGAACAAGCGGGCCGGCAACCAGTTCATCCAGATTCAGTCGGCGGTCAAGCTGCCCGGCGGGAATCACAAGTACTTCCCTATCAGCGCGTGGGTGAAGGCGGATTTTTAGAGACGGCGTTTCGAAAAAAGATCGCTTGAAGCGGGGAAGCGGCCCCGGCCTGAAACCCGGGACCGGGCCGAGGGCCGGGTCTGCTTCCAACGAAAGCATGACGGGCGGCGAGTCGGGTCCAGGGAGGGCCGCGATCACGTCCGGGGGAAAGACCGACCCGGAAGATTTTCAGGAGGACATAAGATGGGAGCAGGCACCGTTCCGGCCAAGTTTCTTGAAACGGCGAGAAAATTCGGGGACCGGGTGGCGTTGCGCGAAAAGGAGTTTGGCATCTGGCGGGAGATCACCTGGAACGAATACGCCCGGGACGTTCGCTGGACCTGCATGAGCCTGGTTTCCCTGGGACTGGAAAAGGGCGGATGCATCTCCGTTCTGAGCGAAAACAACCCGAAATGGCTGGCCGCCGATATCGGCTGCCAGTCCGCGGGCGGGATCACGGTCGGAATCTACACCACGAACGCGCCGTTCGAGGTCCAATACATTCTGTACCATTCCGAGTCCCGGGTGGCCATGGTCGAGGACGAAGAGCAGCTCGACAAGGTCCTCGAGGTCTGGGGCGAGTGTCCGGCCCTCGATTGGGTCGTGGTCTTCGACATGGAGGGACTCCGGCACTTCAAGAACGACCGGGTCATGAGTTGGGACGAGTTCATGGAACGGGGCCGGAATACCGATCGGGAGAACCCGGAGCGGTACGAGGAGATGGTCCAATCCGTGGAACCGGACGACGTGGCCATCTTCATCTACACCTCGGGGACGACCGGCATGCCCAAGGCGGCCATGCTGTCCCATCGCAATATCCTCTGGACCTCGGACATGCTCGTGGAGGTCTGGGGAACCAGTGAGAAAGACGAGATTCTTTCCTTTCTGCCCCTGGCCCATATCGCCGAGCGTACCAATTCGGTCCTCGGTCCCATGACCAGCGGCTGTGTGGTCAGCTTTGCCGAAAACATCGACACCGTGCCCGAAGACCTCCGGGAGGTCCAGCCGACCATATACTTTGCCGTGCCCCGATTTTGGGAAAAGTTTTATACCGGCGTGTACATCACCATGAAGGACGCCATCTGGATCGCCCGGGCGGCCTTCCGGTGGGCCGAGCGCCTCGGCCGCCAGGTGGCGGAATATCAGCTGGGCCACAAACCGGTCCCGACCTGGCTCCGAATCCGGCATTTTCTGGCCGACAAACTGGTCTTCAAAAACGTAAGGCGCAGCCTGGGCATGGATCGCAGCCGGCTGCTGATTTCCGGCGCCGCTCCGGTTTCCCCGGAAATCCTGAAATTCTTCCACGGCATGGGGCTTCCGCTTCGGGAGGTTTACGGTCAGACCGAAGGCTGCGGGCCGACCAGCACGCACATGGGCGACGACATCGTCATCGGCACCGTGGGCAAGCCCATGCCCGGGATCGATGTCCGGATCGCGGAGGACGGCGAGATTCTGGTCAGGGGGCCCAACGTATTCCAGGGCTATTTCAAGAATCCGGACCTTACGAGCGAAACGATCGTGGACGGCTGGCTGCATTCCGGGGATGTGGGCGAATTCGACGGGCAGGGCAACCTGAAGATCACCGACCGCAAAAAGGACATCATCATCACTTCGGGGGGCAAGAACATCACGCCTCAGCATATCGAGAACGAACTCAAGTTCAGCCCCTACATCAGCGATGCGATCATCATCGGCGACCGTCGCAAATACCTGACCGCGCTGATCATGCTCGACGAGGAAACCATCATGAAGTACGCCCAGGACGAGCGTATCCCCTTTACGACATACAAGAGCCTGACCCAGGCCCCGGAGGCGGTCAAGCTGATCGGCAAGGAGGTCGAGGAAGTCAACAAGAAGCTGGCCCGGGTCGAACAGGTCAAGAAGTTCCGGCTTCTGGACATCAAACTGACCTCGGAAGACGGCGAACTGACCGCGACCATGAAACTCAAGCGCCGGATGATCAACGAGAAATACAAGGACCTGATCGAGTCCATGTATTGAGCGTCCCGAACCTCGGCGGTCCGGGGCCGGCCGGTCAGAGCAGGGTGCCCCGGAGGATGATTTCGGCGGCGGTGAAATAGATGGCCAGGCCGAACACGTCCACCAGGGTGGCCACGAAGGGGGCCGAGGCGCTGGCCGGGTCGAAGCCGAAGCGGCGCAGGATAAAGGGCAGGGTGGCGCCGATGACCGTGCCCCAGGTGACCACGCCCACGAGACTGATGGCCACGGTCAGGGCCAGGAGCGGGACATGACCGCCGTAGCCGTGAAAAAACGCATCGCCCAACAGGATGCGGATTCCTCCGATCACAGCCAGGATGCAGCCCAGGCACAGGCCGGAGGCCAGTTCCCGCCGGATGACCCGCCACCAGTCCACGAGCCGCAGTTCGCCCAGGGCCATGGCCCGAATGACCAGGGTCGTGGCCTGTGAGCCGGAGTTGCCGCCGCTGGAAATGATCAGGGGCACGAACAGGGTCAGGACCACGGCCCGGGCGATTTCCTCCTGGTAGTAGCCCATGGCCGTGGTGGTCAGCATTTCGCCGACGAGCAGCACGGAGAGCCAGGCGCCCCGTTTCCGGACCATGTCGGCCAGCCCGGTCTGAAGGTACGGCGTATCCAGGGCTTCCATGCCGCCCAGCTTCTGCATGTCCTCGGTGGCCTCTTCCTCGACCACGTCGACCAGGTCGTCGAAGGTGACGATACCCTTCATGCGACCTTCGATATCGACGACCGGGATGGCCATGAGGTCGTGCAGGGACATCAGGCGGGCCACGTCTTCCTGGTCCATGTCCTCGGGGACACTGATGAAATCTTTCTCCATCAACTCGCGGACCAGCCGGTCTCCCGGCGCGGCGAAAAGTTCGCGGAAGGAGACGACACCCATCAGGCGTTGGTCCGGGTCGACGACATAGGCGTAGTATATGGTTTCGAGCTGGCGTCTGGCCTGCTGCCGGAGATAGCGCACCGCTTCGTCGGCCGTGGCTTCGGACCTGACCCGGGCGAAGCGCGGGCTCATCAGACCGCCCGCCTCGTCATCCTGGTAGGCCAGCAGGGCGACCACTTCCCGCCGGGTGCGTTCGTCGCACAAGGCCAGGAGGATATCCCGGGTCTCCCGTGGGACGGCTTGAATGACGTCGGCCGCGTCGTCCGGGGCCAGTTGGCGCACCCAAAGGCGGCGCTCGCCGCTTGGCACGCCCAGTATGACTTCAGCCTGCTCCTGGGCCGCGAGACTGAGAAAGAAGTCCTCGGCATCGTCGCGGGACAGGAGGCGAAATCCGGTCACGCGATCCTCGCTCGACAGGACGCCCCACAGGTGGCGCAGGTCGTTCAGGTCGAATTCCCCGGCGGAGCCGTTCAAGGGTAAAAGGGACATGGCCATCCACCTCCCAATTGGCGATTGGCCGACGCCGGGGCGGGGGACTGATCGGATCAAAGCGGGAAAAATTGGCGTGTCGGGCCAAGAACGGCCGCTGGTCCAGCCTCCGGACGTCTTCCTGGTTGAAAATGAACCCGGGCTGAACTGGAAACCGGCCGCGAGCCCCGGCGCCGTTCGGCCCGTCCAGTGGGCGGCGGACGCTCCTCTGAACGGGGGATGGCCCGAGCCCCGGCCGAGTATGAGAAAACACAAGCCGGGGAGATTGTCAAGATGATCCGAGGGGTTGGTGTGACTATTCTGTGACTATTCAATGAACAGGGGCATATCGGGTTCCAGCCGCTCGTGAGGCCAGGACCTCAATAGTCCTTGGGGCGCTTTTTGACCTGGAAGGGTACGTCGAAGGTTTCCGAAAGGGCCTGAACGGAAGTGGTCAGGTAGATGCCTTCGACGACGCACGAAACGCTGGAGATGGAGGTGGCGATGGCCAGGGCCGAAACGCCGACCGAGGAGAGGGCCGAGAACATGAGCCCCGGCACGCGGGGTTTTTCCCGAAGGTGGGGGCCGAAGATGCTGATCACGGCTACGTCGGGGATGTAGGAGAGGCCCTTGGCTTCAATGTCCGGTTTGATGGTTTCCAGCACCGTCAGGGCATGTTCCAGGTCCTTCTGGGCGATGACGAGGGAATAGTTGGCCGTGTCGTCCAGGTCGTTGCTTTGGACCAGGAACTCGATGTTGATGCCAGCCTGGCCCATGGCCCCGAGCAGGGTGGCGGCCGCCCCGGCGTGATGGGGCACGGACATGATCCGGAGCAGGGCCCGGCCGTCGCTCTCCATGATGCCGCCGATACGTACTTTTTCCATCACGTGCATTTCAATCCCACTGCCGCCGATCATCGATCTTTTTGTGGAAATCCGGGATGGTCCCCCGTGGGACGGCCTTGACCTCGCCCTTGACGCCCAGGACCTCCTCGATGTCCCGTTCTATCCGGCGCTGAATCCGGTCCGGGTCGCTTTGGCCTTCGTCGATTTCGACGTGGAACGTCATCCGGTCCACGTCCCGGTCCCGCGTGACCACGACCTGGTACTTGAATGCCTCGGGGTAACGGGCCATGAGTTCGTCGGCCTGCCAGGGGTGGACAAACGTGCTCCCGACCTTGGTGGCCTGGTCGACGCGCCCCAGGACTTTTTTGAGCATGGGGCCGGTCCGGCCGCAGGGGCATTGTTCGCGGCTGAAAAGGGACAGATCGCCCGTGGCCAGGCGGATCATGGGGTAGGCGGGGTTGAAGCGGGTGGCCACGATCTCCCCCGTCACGCCCTCGGGTACCGGCCGGCCGGTTACCGGGTCCACGATTTCGACGATCACGTTCTCGGGGACGTGCAGGCCGGTGGCATGCCGGCACTCGTAGCCCAGACAGCCCAGAAACACGGTGCCGTAACACTGCCGAATGGTGATGCCCAGCTTGTCCTCGAGGCGCTGGCGAAGCGATTCGGGAAGCATCTCAGCCCCGACCATGGCCGCTTCCAGGGCCAGGTCCCGTCTGACTTCGAGCCCGAGTCCTTCAGCTCGCTGGGCCAGGGACATCAGAAAGCTGGGCGTGCCCAGGAAACCCTTGATTTCCAGCGTCTGGAGAATCCGGACCTGCATGAGGATGTTGCCGGCCCCCGCCGGGACGAGCGAGGCCCCGATCATCTTGGCCGACTCGTCCAGCATGAAGGCAAAGGGCCATAAATGATAATTGAAGGTGTTGATCAGCCGATCGCCGCGCTTGAAGCCCGCCCCGCACATGGCTTCGGCCCAGGAGGTGTCCTCGTCTTCCCAGCCGCCTGGCTGATAGATCAGGCCCGGGTTGACATAGACGCGTTGGAATCGATCCGGAGGCACGGTTTCGAACCCTCCGAAAGGTGGGTTCTGATTCTGGCGTTCGACCAGATCGGACATCCGCAGGAGGGGCAGTCGGGACAGGTCGTCGATATCCTTGACGTCACCGGGCTGGACCCCGGCCTGGCCGTAAATCTCCCCATAGGCCCGGGAGTTCAAAAAAGCCAACTCCAGGGTCCGCCCGAGCAGGTCGTTCAAAATTGGACGGCGCTCCTCCTCGGACATGGTTTCTTTTCGCCGATCCAGGTATTCACTGTCCTGATGGGCTGTGGGCATGTGTCCAACTCCTTATGTGGTGGCCGAGCCTTTTTCCGCCCCGGGCCTCGACGGAGAAGCGGCGAACCGGGACGGGGCCAGAATCACCTTTTGTAAATTAACTTTTTCATAATATGAGGACCAATATGCCCGGGACGGTTGCGACCGTTTGGAGCATAACATGCACCGGTTTTGGCTTGGTTATGCAGCCCGGTCGGAAGGCCATGTGATCCAAGGTTAACCACTGGTAAATAAAGAAGACGGGCGATGTGTCAGGTGATGCGTCAACAACATATCGTTATAACGAGAAAAAAATCTGTTCCGGGCCCGGGGGCCGGGCCGCTGCCGGTAGTCCGCGCCCAGGGCGGTCTTGCCGGTCCCGGGCCTTGTCCTGGCTGAAGAAGATACATGGTACTTGACAGGGTTCCCCACGAATGCTATTATAGCACAAAAGGCGGAACTTAACTCAAGGAAAATTGTTCCTTTGCAATTTGCGTAACGGCGCGCAAAAAGTGATGCCAAACTGCCCTCAACGCTCCCGTTCGCCTTGTGACGCGAGGCCAAATATTCCGGTTGCCGCCTGATTAAGTGACGTTGGTTGTTAATCTCGTTTTCCAAGGAACCTAGACCCGCATACTGACAGGAGTTCCCCGTGGAGACGATCACTCTGACTATCAACGGGAAAACGGTGAGCGCCCGGACGGGTCAAACGATTCTGGAACTGGCCCGTCGGCACGACATTCACATCCCCACCTTATGCCACCACGATGCCCTGCGTTCCATCGGCGCCTGCAGACTCTGCCAGGTCGAGGACGTCAACCGGGGCGTGATCGTTCCAGCCTGCGTGACCCATCCAGCGGCGGGCATGGTGATCGAGACGGATTCGCCTCGGGTGGTTCGGAACCGGAGGAACATCATCCGCCTGCTCCTGGCCGCCCACCCTGAATCCTGCGTGGTCTGCGAGAAGGGGAACACTTGCGAGCTGAGAAACCTGGCCGCCCAGATGGGCGTGGGCCGGCATGGCCTGGACCGGATGCCTTTCTATCCCCTGGTTCAGGACGTGAACCCCTTTCTGGTCAGGGACCTGTCCAAGTGCATCATGTGCGCCAAGTGCGTGCGGGCCGACCAGGAAGTGGTCTGCGAAGGGGTGATCGACTACAATTTCCGAGGCTTCGACGCCCACCCGGCCACGCTGTTCAGTCAGCCCCTGGAGACTGCCCAGTGCACGTTCTGCGGGTCGTGCATGAACGTCTGCCCCGTGGGCGCCATCTCGGAAAAGGAGCGCCGGCGCCTGGATCACGCCGGGGCCCGGACGGAAAGCGTGTGCAGTTTCTGCGCCTGCGGCTGTTCGGTCTGGCTGGAGCATGACCACCTGTCCGTTCGTCAGGTGGCACCCACCGAAAGACCCCATACGGGCAACGGCATCACGCTCTGCGTCAAGGGCCATTTCGGCCACGACTATCTCAACCATCCGGACCGCCTGTCCACGCCCCTGATCCGGACCGAGGACGGATTTCGGGCCGCCGGCTGGGACGAGGCCCTGGACCTTGTGGCTTCGAAGCTGGGAGGAATCCGGGAAGCCCACGGCCCCGGCGCGGTGGGCTTTCTGGGCAGCGTGCGCGCGACCAACGAGGAGGCCTACCTTTTTCAGAAGCTGGCCCGCACGGTCTTCGGCACCAACAACGTGGACACCGCCGCCCGGGCGGCCTGGGCGCCCTTGTTGAAGGTGTTGCACGCGGCCACCGGGTTTGCGGCCGGAACCGGATCCTTCAAGGACATCGAGACCTCGGACGCGGTTCTGGTCATTGGCGCCGATCCCACCCGGACCGCGCCCGTTTTGGGCTACCACCTCAAACGGGCGGCCCGGTACGGCGGTAAGACCCTGGTCGTGGTTGACCCGGTCAGGACGAAGCTGGTTCCGTTCGCCCGGACCTGGCTGCAGCCCGGCCCGGCGACGGAAGCATGGGTGCTTAAGGGCCTGATCCGGGCGATTCTGGACGACGATCTGCTCGATCGCCAGTTCGTGGCCGCCAAGACCAATGGATTCGATGAACTGTCCGCCGCCTTCGACGGAGTCAGCGTGGCCGAATGCGCCCAGGCCGCTGGCTTGGCCGAACATAGCCTCCGTGATGCGGCCAGGGCGTTTGCCGCACCCCAGACCGGGTTCATCGTGTTCGGGGACGAACTGGCCGGCCGGCCCGACTCGGCCGACCTCGCCCGTCTCCTGGTGGACCTGGCGCTCATCACCGGCAATCTGGGCAAGGACCGTTGCGGACTGATCCCGGTCCTGACCGACGCCGGCGGGCAGGGCTCCCTGGACATGGGAATCGGCCCCGACTGGCTTCCGGGCCAGAAGTGCGTGGACGACGCCGAAGCCCGGACCCGTCTGGCCGGAATTTGGGGAGAAGCGCCACCGGAGGCCCCCGGGCTCGCGGCCGCGGGCATGATCGACGCGGCCAAGGCCGGGGCGCTCAAGGGCTTGTACGTTCTGGCCGAGAATCCGGTGGGTCTGCTGCCGGCGGACGGGTACGTGACCGAAGCCCTCGATGCGGTCGATTTTCTGGTGGTTCAGGACCTTTTTCTGACCGAGACGGCCAAACTGGCCGACGTAGTCCTGCCGTCGTCGGCCTGGGCCGAAAAAGAGGGGACGTCCACCAATTTGGAGCGCCGGGTCCAGGTCATCAAACGGGCCGTGCCCGGCCCGGGCGGA
>Ga0180009_10003918_pt1 | contig 16694 bp, 11 predicted proteins | sample OS_PC_MetaG_FD_123537 | JGI IMG/M metagenome (GOLD analysis project Ga0180009, IMG submission 123537) | Groundwater microbial communities from the Aspo Hard Rock Laboratory (HRL) deep subsurface site, Sweden - OS_PC_MetaG | ecosystem: Environmental > Aquatic > Deep subsurface > Groundwater...
TCAATGCCAGTGATAGCTTTGCGCCAAGTACAGCAAACACTCTTGATTCTTTCCAAATAAGGGTGTCAGCCTATGATGATTTGAATATTACTGAGATAGGATATAATATAAAGAACAGTTCTGGAGTTATCGTAAGAAGCAATTCTACAATGTGCAATACTAAAAATTGCTCTTCTAATTTCATAGTGTCTCCTCTAACACAGGGATTCTACAATTTGACTTTGTATGCTGTAGATAATACAAGCATAAGAACTGAAGTAAAATCTACTCTTGATGTTTACAGCAAATGGACAAATCAATATGATCTTGTATCCGGATTCAATCTTATTTCCATTCCAGTGATTCCTGATAATACAAGTGTGAGGGCCGTATTCCAAGGTCTTGTTGGAAATTCAACTGTTGAAATGAATCTCACAGAAATTTATACTTATCAGAATAATAAATGGTTGGTGTTCTATGCCGATGAAAACATCCCGAGAGGGGATAGTGGATTTGATGCCATAGAGCCTGGAAAAGGATATTGGGTAAAGATGAGAAATGCATCGGCAATAAATATCAGCGGGACAAATACTATTATCTCTACTATCACTCCTGGAGGAATAGTCCCGGTTGTGGATCTTACTGCAGGCTGGAATCTTATAGGGGTGCATTCATTAACCGATGTTGATGGAAATAATTATCTCGGAGGAATCAGCGGAAAATATACCTCATTGTTAGAATGTGACAATCTTGGAAACACTAATCAGATTCAACCAATTGCTTTGGGAGCGGGACCAAGATTGGAGCCAAATAAGGGATACTGGATATACATGACCGAAGCAGCGTCATTTTTCCCATAGTTTTATTTTTATAAAAAGAGGATTATTAAAAATGCATTGTAGAAACAAATTTGTAGGAAAGGCTTTCTTTTCAGTGATGATTCTGTTCTTTGTTTTTATGGTTTTATCATTTGTGTGTGCTGCACCTTCATTCCCTCTTCAAGTATATGGGGGATTGAGTTATGCAACCCCTGGAAACAGCATTCCAAACTATTACAATATTTCATTTAATGTGGGATCATTAGAGATTGGAAATGGAGTTATTTACAATAATGGCTATGGCTATGATCCAATTATATTGTTAAACAGGGATGATTCTTCCACCATTCCAAAGGAAGGATATTCTCTTGGAGATAACGTCGATGTTTACATTCAGGGATTAAAAGTAGCTGAAAATAAAACATTGAATGATGATAGGGCATACACTGGAATTAATCTGCTTATTTCCGATGTTTTATATTCTCAAATTATGAATATCACCCCCCCGGTTACTAATTACACCATTAATTCATCGGATACTTTGGTTGGGGATTCAATATCCTTGCTCATACTTCCTTCAAATGTGCAACCTCAAAAAATAGTTATTCCTTCAAGCATTCCTGAAGGCAACGATATTCTCATGGATATCAGTGCTAAGATGGGTGCGGGCGGAAGTTTTGTTCCAAGCACAAGCGATCTTTCTATTGTAAGAACGGTTTCAGGTAAGAATTATTCATTGTTTATTCCTGCCAATTCCATAATCTCTGGGAGTGCAAGCACTACAACATTGCTTCTTCCAACCATAAGGTCAAATTCAGTATGCAGTGTTTCCGGGGGAGCAATAAATAAGGTTATAGATGTTGGATTCTCTTCAGACTTGAATTCTTCCAAACCATTGAAAATAACATTTGGGGGAATGTCTGGAAAAAAAGCGGGATGGACAAAGACTACTGGAGCGATAACGACCATAGGGACTGTTTGCAACAATGCTGTCAATCCTACTAATCTTAATTACAGTACAGTTAGAGAATGCTATGCTGATTCTGGAAGCGATATGGTTGTATGGACTTATCATACGACTAAATATGCTGCTTACACTCTTACTACTGTAACCGATGACACAACAAATGGTGGCGGCACAGGAGAAACTGGAAGGACGGGGGGCACTGGAACAACTGTAACTCCTACAAATACTACCTCTACTGGTGGAACAACATGCACTCCTAATTGGCAATGCTATGAATGGGATGAATGCATGGATGGATTACAATCCAGGGTATGCAAGGATACCCTTTGCGGATTACAAGACAAGGCAGAAACCCAGTATTGTTCAACAACTGAACCAGATGTTGGAAATTTAACAAAATACTTGGTTATAACCATCTCGGTAATCTTGTTTGTGGCATTGATTGGATTCTTAATAATTCTTTATCTTAAAAGACAGAAAATCTCTGCGCCAATAGCTGGAAAGAGTAAAGACATTTTAGTCTTGAAAGATTATATTTTGAAGTCAAGAGAGCTGAAATATGAAGACACTTACATAAGAACATTATTGAAGAACAATAATTGGTCTGAAGACCTTATTAATCAGGCGTTTAAAGAATTGAAATAACTTGTTTGTTTATTGTGTTTCTGTTTAATTAATGTTAAAAAGCCAGTTATAATTGATTAAATCATGTCAAGAATACTTTTAATAGGGCCTCCGGGAGCTGGAAAAGGAACACAGGCAAAAACAATATCACGGGAGCTGGGAATACCCCATATTTCTACAGGAGATATATTCAGGAGGATGTATTCTAAGCGTCACCCATTAGGGGTAGAGGCAAGAGAAAAATATTGGGGTCCTGAGGCGGGAGGAAAATTAGTTCCAGATGATATCACAATTCCTCTTGTAAAAGAAAGACTTTCCTATGAAGATTGCAAAAAAGGATTCATATTAGATGGATTCCCAAGGACGGTTCAACAGGCAATTTCTCTTGAAAAATTTGCATCTCTGGATAAAGTTATTTATTTGACCATCTCGGATGAGAAGACAATACAAAGAATAATCATAAGAAAACAATGTAATAAATGTGAAAATATCTATGGGTCTTATAATTTTCCCAAAGATAACAAGTGTTGTGGAAAGGAATTATATCGGAGGGATGATGATGACCCGGAAACCATAGGGGGGAGATTGAAAGAATACGGGGATAAAACAGAACTTCTAATCAAATATTATTTAGATCTTGGAAAATTGAGAACTATTGAGGGGGACGACTATCCTGAGAGGGTTTTTGAGAATATATTCAAACTGATTTCTTTGCCAGACCATTATGCTCTTTAGAATAGAAATATTTAAATAGGGGTGTATACATCTTGTGTATACGAATGAGGTATACTCAAAAGACATACAATGGCAGACATATTTGACCACGCAGTTTTATGCAATAAATGCGGAAAGAAGATGAAGAAGCTAATGGTTGAAAGGTCTGGCTTCAGAATGAGGGCTTTGGAATGCCCAAATTGTGGCGGGAGAACATATCATCCTTCAGACATGGAAGAATTCAACAAATATTCTCAACTGCAAAAGCAGAATTTTCAGGTTAAACTCAGGAGAGTAGGAAATTCTTATACTGTTTCAATACCAAAAGAATTGATAGATTTCTTTGAGGATGCTGCGGATGCTGCGGAAGCTGCAGAAGCAGAGACAGAAGATCCGTTTGAAGGGATGCACAAAAGCATGAAAGAAAACATGGAGCATATGAACAGAATGGTTACGCTGGCTCTGGAACATGCAAATAAATTATCTTTAAATTTTGGAACGGAAGAAAGGGGTGGAAATGGAAACTATGATCGCACAAGACAAATAAATAAAAATGGAGTGCGCGGGGTTGTAAGAGAGAAATCGGAAACAAAGCCCATTAATCTCCCAGGAGGAAAGGGATTTGTTTCAAAAAAAATGAAAATAATCAAGATGGAAGATACTAAACCAAAGAAAGATGGATTTTTCATAGGGGAGGAAGACGAATAAAAATGGCAGACAACCAGATTAAATTGAAGGTAATGGAATCTTTGCAAGAAGATGCTTACAAGGGCATAGCCAGGATGAACACTTCTACAATGAAATCTCTGAATGTTAAACCGGGAGATGTAATTTTAATAAAAGGTGGAAGAGAAACTACTGCCATTGTTGATAGGGCATATCCTGCCGATGTTGGAGAGGCAATTTTAAGGATTGATGGAATAATAAGAAGGAATGCCAAGACAGGAATAGGGGAGAATATAATTGTTTCAAAGGCAGATGTCAAAGAAGCTAAGAAAATCACAATAGCTCCTGCTCAAAAAGGAATAAGGGTGCAGGCAAATCCTGAAATGTTCAAGAATGGTTTATTGGGAAGAGCAGTGGTTTCTGGAGACATAGTTGTTCTTGGGGGATCCCAAAGAAGAAAAGACCTTATGGCAGATTCTTTTGAAGATTTATTCGGGGTTTTTGAGGAAGCATTCAATCAAAATTTCAATGCTTTTGGGATGAATCAAACAAGATTTTGCATAGTTGGCTCAAATCCCAAGGGCTCAGTTATAATCACAGAAAATACTGAATTATCTTTGAATCCTGTTGCTGTTGAAGTTGCTGAAGAGACAAATGCTCCTGAAATAACCTATGAGGATATTGGGGGATTAAATGAGGAGGCAAGAAGAATAAGGGAAATGATTGAAGTGCCATTGAAACATCCCGAGATATTTGAAAGGCTGGGAATAGAACCCCCAAAGGGAGTTCTGCTTTATGGCCCTCCTGGGTCTGGAAAGACATTATTGGCGAAAGCAGTTGCAAATGAAACAGAATCAAATTTCATTTTGTTGAATGGTCCTGAGTGCATGAGTAAATTTTATGGAGAAAGCGAAAAAAGGGTGCGGGACATATTTATAGAGGCTGAAAAGAATGCGCCTTCAATAATTTTCATAGATGAGATAGATGCTATCGCTCCAAAAAGAGAAGAGGCATATGGAGAAGTTGAAAGAAGGGTTGTCTCTCAACTATTGACAATGATGGATGGATTGAAATCAAGAGGAAGGGTTGTTGTCATAGGCGCTACAAACAGGCCGGATTCAATAGATCCTGCTCTTAGAAGAGGGGGAAGATTTGACAGGGAAATTTCTATTGGAGTCCCTCACAGAAATGGAAGGCTGCAGATTTTGAAAATTCATACTAGAAACATGCCCCTTATGAAAGACGTTAATCTTGAGAAATATGCTGATTTGACCCATGGATTTGTCGGGGCTGATTTGTCTGCTTTGTGTAAGGAAGCAGCAATGTCAAGAGTAAGAAAAGTTATTCCTGAAATGGATATTGGGAAAGAGAGCGGCCCTATTTCTCAGGAGAAACTTGCAAAATTAAATCTCTCTGACAGAGACTTTAGGGATGCCCTCAATGTTGTACAACCTTCAGCAATGAGGGAAGTTTATGTTGAAAGCCCTAATGTTAAATGGTCCGACATAGGCGGATTGGATTTCATAAAACGGGAATTGAAAGAGGCGATAGAATGGCCTTTGAAACATCCAGATGCATTCAAGAATTTAGGAATAAGACCCCCTAGGGGAGTTCTTCTTTATGGGCCTCCGGGAACAGGTAAGACATTATTGGCGAAAGCAGTGGCAACTGAAAGCTCTGCGAATTTCATACAGATTAAGGGCCCAGAGTTATTGAGCAAATTTGTTGGAGAATCTGAAAAAGGAGTTAGAAAAATATTCAACAAGGCAAGACAAGTTGCGCCATGCGTCGTTTTCTTTGATGAACTTGATTCAATGGCTTCAAGAAGAGGGCATGATAGCACTATTAGCAAAGTAAATGACAGTATGTTGAATCAATTACTTTCAGAGATGGATGGACTAGTGAAGCTTGAAGGAGTAGTTGTTATCGGAGCAACAAATAGGCCAGATATGCTTGATCCAGCCCTACTTAGGCCTGGAAGATTTGATAGGATAGTCATGACAACAGTTCCAACCAGAGATGGAAGAGCAGAAATATTTAGGATCCACACCAAGGACATGCCAATATCATTGGATAAAAAAGAATTATCTGAAATAGAAAGCGATTTCAAAAGCCTTAAAGTGAATGTTGCATCCAAAATGGCTTCAGATGAGACCATTGGCAATTCAGATATGCTAAAAATTAAAGATAAAAAAATTAGTTTCAAAGATTTATCTGATAAAGACAAGCTCCTGTTTTATCTTGCTGAGAAAACAGATGGACTCGTTGGTTCAGACATAGAGGGAATATGCAGGGAGGCTGCAATGCTTACGCTCAGGGAGAATATTGGTGCCAAGGAAGTAAAGAAGAAATTCTTTGAAGAGGCAATAAAGAAAATAAAACCATCAGTTTCTCATGAAGATGTAAGGCAGTATAAAGATATGGAAGTTTTTTTGAAGAAAGCAAGGCCGGATAAAATGGACATGCCTGGTTATATGGGGTAAACTTTTTTAATTAAAATCCGAGATAGAAAAAAGTTTAATCAAAAAATATCAAAAAGAAACTTTAAGTAAGAAAAAAGGTCTAGCTTCGGAAAAATAAAAACTATTGCTGACTGGATAAGTTTCCTGAGAGAAACTTAAGTGATCTATTGGATGCAAGTTGTCTCTTGCTTTAACAATTTTAATTATTAATATTCTATAAATCTCCAAATAAGAATCATGCAAAAAAGCCCACAATTTTTTTCAAAAGATTATTCATAAGTGCTATCAAATTTACATTTCTGATTGACGTCGCAATGTTTGCCGTTAAATCCGTTCCACCAGTGCTGGCAGTAACAGGGCTTTTTATCCCAACATTTTTTTTCGAAGATAGGGGAATGTTATCTGATAGATGGATGTCATATCCTTCTTGCGTAGGAAGAATTTTTTGATTATTGAATGTGAGATAGTCCTCACCACCCCTCCTTCCAGGAAAAACAGTGAAGACGCCATTGTCATAGTTTAATTCTGTCCCGGGATACAGAATTGCAACCTCTCCCCCTAAATCCAACTCAATTGTCTTTTCAACATATCCTTCAACAGTATCTCCACTGCTGGGAATGCCGTTATTATCAGAATCAATTATTTTTGCATCTTTATTCAAGAGTTCTTGGAGAGAAGGCATTGCGCAGCCGATTATGCCTTTGTTGAAAAGGGTCTGAGATAATTGTTCCAAGCTTCTTGACTCCGAAATAATCCCGTTGATTTCAGCAGTTTTTGTAAGATTTTTTAAAGAAGGATCTTTGCTATAACTTAAAAAATTAAAATCTTCATCATAGCAACCCTCATTCGTTATTAACTTTGAAAGAAAGATTTCAAGTTTGTCGTCAACGCATCTCCAGCAGTACGGGGCACCAGGATCAAGATTATCAAAATCTGGCTCCTCTTGCTTAGGCGGGCCACTAAGAGGGTTATTTTCAAGACTAGAATGGGCTCCCGCAATATTAAATATTAAAACTACAAAAATGAAAGCCAATAAAAGTTCTTTCTCCATACCAATGGGATGATTCGAGAATTTAAAAACATTGTTGAAAAATGATCATGCTATTCCGTGATAACAGAAACCTTCCCCTTAGAAATTGAGACTGTGTGCTCGAATTGGCTGACTTCTCTTCCTGATCTTTCAACTAGTTGTTGGAAATGATGAAGGACTCCTTGTTTTTCCATTTGATTCAATGAAAGAATTGAGGATTTTCCAAATTTGTTTAGGATCCAGCGGGATGAGAATGGAAGCGTTTGATATTCTTCTTCAATGAATTTCAAAATTTTCTGAGCATTTCCTCTTACTGGCTGCCTTTGTCTTAGCATAAGGATGTTTGAATTTTTCCAATCCTTAACAAATCCATCCCCATAGGTTGCGAATGGCTCTATAGCATATATTCCTTCTTCGAGGTTATTCTGATTTTGATTATCATAGTTGGGAATATTTACTCCTGAATGCAACAGGTAGGGCGTTATCTCATGGCCAGAAAGATTTTTTATTGATTGAAATCCCCTGCTAGATATTGATTCATTTATTATTTTTCCAATCATATTTATCCTTATTTCAGGATCTTCTTTGATTAATTTTATTGCTTTTTCAAGCGCTTCCTGATTTGCCTTTATTATTTCTTTATGTTTATCTTCAGGAGTAAGGTCTATTGTTAATGCACTGTCTCCCGAGCATCCTTCAATTGATATTCCAAGGTCTATTTTTAGAAGGCCCCTGGCAATGAAATCATCACCTTTTATGGGGCAGTAATGTGCTGCGATGTCATCTATGCAAAGATTGATGGGGAAAGCAAATTTTAGTTTCTGCTTTTCTGCATATTCTTCTGTCTTTTCAGCTATTTCAAGAAGAGGAGTTTCTGGCTTTGCGAGCTTTCTAGCATAATTCAAAACCTCTTTGGTTTTTTCTCCAGCTTTAATCCAATTTTTATTTTCCATGCTGCTGCTTCTCAAATTATCTGAATGAATTTTTATATATAAATTTTGGCATGCTCTAATTTAGAGATGTTACAATTCTAGCTTGCTCGCTTCAAACGAAATTGAAGTCAAAACAACATTTAAATATTGGCTATGTTTTAATGATTATATGAACAAGCTTCTGACTTTTGTGGTGGCGCTTCTTATGATTGGAGCTGTGACTGCCGCAGCAGTTTACTTTCTTTTCCCATATGAGCCTAAGCAGCCGCCGAGGGCAGACGACACTGGCTATACTGCGGAAGGCATTCAAGACGTAGTAGATGCAAATAACCAATTTGCATTTGATTTGTATTCTGAATTAGTCAGATCTGAAAATGGGAATATTTTCTATTCTCCCTATAGTATCTCTGCTGCCCTTGCAATGGTCTATGAAGGCGCGAAAGGAAAAACAGCAGATGAGATAAAATCAGTCTTTCATTTTCCAGAAAGCAGCATACTGAGACCTAACTTCGCTGCAATCTATAATGCTGTCAACTTGAGAAATGAAGCCTATGAATCAAGAACAGGAAACGCTCTATGGGTTCAGAAGGATTATCCTTTCATTGAGGATTACACCGGCACAATTGAAAAGTATTATGGGGGAAAGGCTGCGAATGTGGATTTTGTGAAGGAAACGGAGAAATCGAGGCAGACCCTAAACAGATTCATTGAGGAACAGACTAATAATAAGATCAAAGATTTGATTGCTCCAAGCTTACTAAACCCGAATACTCGGCTTGTAATAACAAATGCTATCTATTTCAAAGGAACATGGGAATGGGAATTTGATAAATCTAACACTCAAGAAAGAAATTTCAAGATAACTCCTGCCAATGTTGTCAAAACTCAAATGATGTATATGAAGCCGGAGAGGGAGGCCATGCTTAATTACGCAGACATTGAAGGCTTACAGCTTTTAGAGCTGCCGTACAGGGGAGAAGAACTCTCAATGGTAATTTTATTGCCAACCGAAAATCTTGCATCTATAGAATCAGATTTGACGGCAGAAAAATTTTCTGAATACAAGAGCCAAATGCAAGAGACAAAATTGGATGCGGTCTACATCCCTAAATTTGAATTCGACACAAAATACTCTTTAAAAGAAAATCTGGCAGCCTTAGGGATGCCAACAGCATTTTCAGATTCAGCAGACTTTTCAGGAATGACGATAGCGGAAAAATTATTCATCAGCGCAGTAATTCATCAAGCATATGTCAAGGTTGATGAAAAAGGGACAGAGGCGGCGGCCGCGACAGCAGTCATCATGGAGGTAACGAGTGCCGGCCCATCTCAAAAGCCGAAAATATTCAATGCAGACCACCCATTTATATTTATAATACAACAAAAAGAAACTGGAAATATATTATTCATTGGCAGGGTAACTGATCCAAATAAATAAACAATCAATGTAAATTCTAATTTTTTTACTCTGACTTATTTCTTGCGAATGTTGATAACATTTTTTATCTGTTTTAATTTGGCTATGACATTTTCAAGCTGCTCTTTGTTTTCAAAGGCAACATCCACTATAATGTCTGCCTTGTCTTTTTTAACAACGCTATTGATAGTGTTAACATTTATTTTTTGAAGTGCTATTGTGTTGAGAACCTCTGCCAGAACACCCATTCTATCTTCCACACTTATTGTTAAAATTGTTTTATTTTCCTTTATTTCTTTCCACCCTGCTTTCAATTTTTTGTTTTGTTCAATATTCATAAGATTTTTACAACTTTCCTTATGTATGGAGATTTTTCCATCTTTGGTTATTACTGCAATAATCTTTTCTCCAAATTCCGGATTGCAGTCCCGGGATATATGGGGGATTTCTTTTAGGATTATTCTTTGTTGTTCCTTTGTCTTTGGCTCTATTGAAATTTTATGTGCAAGTTTCGGAGTAGGCTCTTCCTCTGTTTGAACTCCTTGGATATGGAGTGCTTCTCTTATCTTGCTTCTTGCGAATGTGGCCTTTGCAAATTTGAGCCAGTTTCTTGAAGGCCTTGCATTTTTCGAGGTCATTATTTCAACAACGTCTCCTGCCTTCAATTGATGTTCAAGGGGAACAATGGCACCATTGACCTTGGCCTTTTCTGTTGAATTTCCAACATCTGTATGTACATGATAAGCAAAGTCTATGGGGGTGGATTGCTCTGGAAGGGAAATAGGATCTCCTTGAGGGGTTAGAACGATTATTTCATTCTTGAACAGATCAATTTTTAGAGAATCTATCAATTCTTTTGCAGTGCTAGTTGTTTTCCATTCAAGTATTTGTTTCATCCACGCTATTTTCTTGTCAAACAGCTTGTCTCTTTCAGTATTTTTGTATCTCCAATGGGCTGCAATTCCCTCCTCTGCCATTTGGTGCATTCCAAGGGTTCTTATTTGAACTTCTATAGGCTTGTTTTCAAAAATTACTTTTGTGTGGATGCTCTGATACATGTTGGGTTTTGGATTTGCGATGTAATCATAAAACTCTGAGATTATGGGATTATAGTTTGAATGGATTATTCCAAGAACTCTGTAACAGTCATCCACCGTCTCGGTTATGATTCTTATTGCAAGAAGATCCAAGATTTCTTCAAACCTCTTGTTCTGTAGCTCCATTTTTCTATAAATTGAATAAAAATGTTTGGCTCTTCCAAGAACCCTGGCATTGATGTTTTTCTCTCTCAGCAGATGTTTGATTTTATCGACTGCCTTTGCAATCTGCTTTTCCCTAAGGTCTTTTTTGAAAGCAACTTTGCTTTTCAGTTCGGAATAGGCTTTTGGATCTATGAAGTAAAGTGCGCTGTCTTCAAGTTCTGATTTGATGGAGTATACTCCCAGTTTGTATGCGATCGGAGCATAGATGTTGAGAATATCTTCAGCTATGACTTTATTTTCTGGAATGTTTTTAGAATTCTTCAATTCTCTCATCTTTTGAACTCTTTCAGAAAGTTTTATGAGTATTATTCTCACGTCCTTGGCCATTGCAAATATTATCTTCCTTACATTCTCAGATTCTTCTGGTTTGGATTTTATGAGATTTATTCTTGCAACTCCATTTAAAATATCGAGAATATCTTTTCCAAATTCTTTTTCTATGGCCTGCTCAGAGAGTTTCTTTTGCATGAATGGGTTGTAAAGAAGAGCAGAGATAAGGGTTACTGTGTCTGCTTTGAATCCCATTAACATTTTTGCTATTCCCCATGAATATTCATCCGTATGGGAAAATGCTTTCTTTACTTTATCAAGGTCAGCACGGGGGTTGTATTCCTTTATCCTATTCATTAAAGGTTCCAATTCATTTTGTAATTTTTGCTCCATTTAAAATTCTCCCAAGCTTTTTTGTTTTTTCTTCTTGGCCTGTTTTAGTTCATCAACCGAGATATTGAAAACTTGGAATATTCCCTCTATTGCGGGAACAATTTGATTGTTTATATAATAATCCGAATCATATTCTCCTTCCTTCACCTCATCAGGAATTCTCGCCCTTTCTCTTATGAGCTTTTCAGTTCCACTTCTAACAACATATTCCACAAGACCTCCTTCCTTTATGGGGATTCCTTTTTCTCTCATTCTTTTTGCTACGGCAACATGGGGTCCGATTGAGGAGTATTCCTCAATAGGTTTTGTCAATTGTGTTCTTATTATCAGTTCAGAGGCAAATATCTTCTTTTCTTTTACTTTTTTGATTAGGTCAGTTACATGCTTCAATGCGCTTTCTGCTTTTCCTTCCTCAAGAACTTTCTTTATGACAAATTCCTGCATCTCTTTTGCAAGATCGCATTTGTCTCTTCTTACAGATTCAAATCCCCTTATCTTTAGTGTGCCATCTTTAGATAATAAGGCATATTTTTTCTTTGCCCCTGCTTCCCCGGTCTTTTTCATTACGAATATTCCCCTTTTGTAGAATTTTTCTAATTCCAATTCCATCGTTCCTGGAAGGGATTCATTTATCTTTTCAAGAACTTTAAGGGCTTCTTTTTCCGATTTGTTTCCAAGCAAAAACATCACGCTGTCTGTATTATGCACTAAAACATAATTTGCGAAAAAGCGATGATTCTTTTCGACTTCAAGATCATAGACATACTTCGGGGTTTTTATTTCTTCAACATTCTTTACTCCCTGTATATCAAAATCAAAATTTTTGATATCTTTCTTTTGAATACCCTGAGTCTTAATGTTTGCAAGCTTATTTTTTCTTTCAAGTATAAATCCTATCTTTTTGCAGAAGTCTTCTTTATTCTTTATTAGAATATTCTTAGAATGGCTTCCACTAGAATAAATTTTGTTTTTTGATTTATATTTATTAACTGTATTCTCCTTAAAGACCGAATGAGAAATTCCCACCCGATATAGCAATTTTCTGACATTTTCTATGTAGGAATCTTCAATAGAAGTATACTTAATTACTGGAGCATTATTTCTTATCATAACACAACCATCTGCTGAAAATAATCCTTTTAGGAATGCGGCGATATTTTCCTCTTTTTCATCGAAGAGCCATTTGGGAATAGCTTTTTTCCCAGCTTTATCACGGCAGGTTTTTGAAATCAGTTTAACCAAATTTAATCCATTAAAAACAACATCTCCTTTTCTTGTTTTGCTAAACCAATGATTTGTGATATAACCCAAATTTGTGAGAGGAGTTATCAATCTATTAAAGACCTCTTTTTGGTCAGAACCTAATGACAATCTTAGATAATAGTCTTTGTTTGCTTTCTGATGGGCTTTATTCCTCATAAAACTTCCATCTCCAATAAAATACCCCATGAATTCGTAAACTTCCTTGGGATATCCTTTACTCTCACAGTTTTGATAAGGCAGGTTTTTCATGGAGATTATGCTATTTGATTTATTATGAATCTCAGAAGGTTTAATCTCAATAATTCTTTTTAGAACATCTTGTTTATTTTGCCTGCTTCGATTTAACATAAGTGATTGATACCCCATCAAAGAATGGTCTTCGGTAACATCAATATACCAGTTATTTGTGAAATTTACCCTATACATTTTTTTATTGCAACTATGCCTCATAACGTATTTCATTGGTTTAAATATGGAATTTCCCTTTTCATCAAGAGTCAAAACTTCTAAATCTTTCTTAAAATTATACTCTTTTCCAAAAGAAGTTTTATCAATTTTCTCAAATAATCTTTCTATTTCTTCTTCATAAATTTCTTCATTCTTTTTTACAAACACTTTTGTTTTTCCATCTACACTATCAGAGTAGATTACATTGAATCCTTTTTTTTCAATATTATCTATTGTGCTGTGAATGTAATGCCGGCATATTGCAGTTATGCTTGCTGCAGCTTCCAAACTATAATATCTTGCTCCAAAGAATCCGAAGTACCCATATGTGGCATTTGCAAGGGTCTTGAGAGCATAGTCTTCTGCTTCATGTATTGGTGTTCTGTTTTTCTTCAGCTTGCTTTTCACCTCTTTTCTCCTTTCAAGGAGCCCATTCAAAATTTGAGGAATGAATCCGGGGGATTTTTCAAAATAGAATTTTCTTTTCTTTCCTTCAAACTCAAATTCTGGAGTTTCATAGTCCCCGCTTTCTTTTTTATCATGAAGGGTTGCTGCTGAAATATTGAAGCTTACAATAACATTGGGATAAAATGATCTGAAATCGAATACTGAAACATCTTCGAACAATCCCGGAGTGGGCTCTTTTACGAAAGCTCCAATGTATTTTGGCCTTCTCCTTCTTTCTTCTATTTCATCCCTTATTGGCCTGTTTTCTGCGATCTCATTGAATTTTTTAAGATCATGAATTATGTAGTCTTCAACAAGCTGGGAGTAGGAAGATCTTGAAACATCAAACAATGGTTCTGACACAATCTTAGTCATTTCTGCTATGTTTGGCCAAAGCTTTTCAAATAGTTTTGAAGTGAGGACAGAATCCTGAAGATTGTAGAGTGCGAATCTTCTCATTTCTTCATCTTTCGATTTTCCATCTTTCATTTCTTTTGTGATCTTATTCAAATCTATCTCCAACTTCTCTTCTCCTATCAATTCCTTGGCCACATCATTCAGAGAGATGGTTTCACTTTGCAGATTTGCTGAGATAATGTTATCTACGAATTTGAAAAGATCGACATGGACAAGACCCCGGATTTCACATGATGGGATTCCTCCTCGTATGAAAGAGACATTGCTTCCATCCAATCCTATTCCGAGTTTTATTCCATGCATGTCTGCTCTTGCTCTCAGATATGGGAAATCAAAACCATCTGAGAAATATCCTGTGAGGATATCTGGCTTTTCTTGTTTTATTAATTCAACAAACCTCTCAAGAAGTTCTTCCTCATTCTTTACAAATTCAATTTCTTTTGAAGGATTTTTGAATTTTTTCCAGGTGATTACTTTTTTTATGTTTTCATTGACTAGAGAAAGCATGGTTATTTCTCCTTTTCCAACGTCAAATTCTGTTGTTTCTATGTCAAATGCGAGAACATTTGGCTTGAATTCTTTCCCTTCTGAAGGGGAGATTTTAGATGCTTCAAGAACAATGTCAACATCAAAATCCCCATATTCCATTCCGTTTATTTTTTCTCCTTCAACAGAATGCCACTGAAGAGGCCTTACATTTTTATCAATAATGTACCTGGTTATGAAATTGATGTCAATTTCTTTTTTCTCTGCGGTTTCCTTGTATTCTTTTACAACATCTTTTATTACATTCATGTCTTTTGGATTATTTATAAAAACTTGAAGAGCCCCAACATCTTTTCCCATAAATTTCTTTTTTACTATTTTTACATCAGTGACCCTTGCAGTTCGGTTTGCATGGCTTAGTTTTATCTTTTTGACTTTTTCTGAGAATTTTTCAAGATCAACATCGGATTTAGGGAGGATGTAGAAATATGCTTCTGCAGAATCAATTACACATATTCTCTTTCCGCCTTCAGTTCTTCCGAAAACCCTTACTATTGCCTTGTCAGAGCCGTCTTTTCTGTCGACGTAATCATAGTCTAGCGGGACGAATTTCAATTCCATTTTGTATCACCTAATGATATTTTGCTCCCGAAACTTTTAAACCTTCAGGGCACAGGAGAAAGATTTAAATATTACTTTTACTATTATTTAGTAACAATAATATGGAATATGACTATTCACGCTTCCTACCAAAAGATGTTGTAGAGATTATTACGCATGTAGATACAATTTCCGCCAAGAAGCATAACGGGAATTATGCCCCATTCAGGAGGGAATTTGAGAGGGATTATGCTGAGAAAAAAGAATTCATAGAGTCAATTCTTGACAGGGTTTCATTAAGTTATAATTTGATTGCAAAACCCATTGCTATTAAATGCAATGAAAAAGATCTCGAAAATATAAAGATCACAAACCTCAGATATGTTTCGGTTTCGTCCGAGGAAATGGGATTAATCGATGGCGTTTTTATTGATTATGAACATTTTGATGGGTGGAAGATAAACAAAAGTACCATTCCAATGAAGGGTTTGGAAATAAAATTGGAAGAAAGAGAAAATGATGGATTCAAATCAATAGTTTGGACACCAGACAGAACAATAGAGGAAAATAAAAATAATAAATTAAGATTAAGAGTTTGGACCAAGAAACAGGAGGGGGGAAAATGAAAAAATGGTAGATTTTCCAATCCAGCCATCTGGAGATAAAAATTTCCAGGATGTAGATCCTAACGCAAGAGAAATGTCATGCAGGGGACTGAATTATGGAAAAGCAAAACTTGCTCTTGAATGCATGTATCAAGATATAAAAGGCAGATCTATTACAATCACTCATATTTCTGACGCATATGGGTGTGATAGATTAATTTCTACAGATGATTGTGTGATCCATTATGACTATGAGAAGGATAAGAACAAGGAATTCTTGCCTGATAAAATCAGATATTCAGAGCTTATTGTATATGAAAAAGAAATGGATAGATATAATGCTTCCAAGAATGATCCTATCTCTTGTTTTGAAAAAAGAAAAGCAATAGAGGATTTTGGATGGTATACAAAGGGAAAGGAAAAAGTGCTTCATAAAATGACTCGCGGTCAGATTGAAGACAGAATGGGAATAAGTCCTGATGCAGTCTTAAGAGAGATTGCCACATGGCATAAAGAAGCAGACATTTCAAAAATAAGATTTACTGGCATTAATTTGTTTGAGGATGAAACATATAAGGCAGGAAAGTCTTGTCCAATCGGGGTTGTTTCATATGACCATACCGGGAAAGATGGAAGTATGAAGAAAGGAAAATTCACAATCAATGAATTCTTGTTGTGAACTACCATAACCTAACAAAGTTGAGGATATGGACTTCTTGGTGACAAGGGTTAAAATAAAAATGAATAACTTATCCTTAAATCATGGGCATAATTTTGTGAATTTAGAGGTTATTGCAAAAGATTTTGTAAATAATGTTTTTGGGAGGAAAGACAGGACAATAGAAGAAAGAATGAGAATGATCGAAAGTGATGCAATAGCGGATCTTCAGGAGGA
>Ga0180009_10003919_pt1 | contig 16692 bp, 16 predicted proteins | sample OS_PC_MetaG_FD_123537 | JGI IMG/M metagenome (GOLD analysis project Ga0180009, IMG submission 123537) | Groundwater microbial communities from the Aspo Hard Rock Laboratory (HRL) deep subsurface site, Sweden - OS_PC_MetaG | ecosystem: Environmental > Aquatic > Deep subsurface > Groundwater...
AGCGGATTATAGATCATATTTTTCAGGCGATCGCCTTTCCGGAACGTACGGGTGGGGAATCTTATCTTCATTCCATTTTTTTGACACATACAAATTGCAATAACAACTGCCGTATTCTTCGATATCCGGTACGCTATATACACACGGGCAAATGATATCTCTATCATGATCCCTGTTTCCGGCAAGCAGGCGACAGGGGCAGCCCATGTATCCGTAATTTTCTTTATTCTGGATCAGGGCTTCCAATAATTCAAACGTTCTTTCCTTATCCTTGATAAAGAAATATCCTTTGGCTTCCTGAACCTTTTTCATCATTTCAAAGAGTTTTTGTGCATCCATTATAGCCCCAATGCCTCCTTGATATCTTTTTCCTTATATCCGACAATCACTTTATCCCCGATAATGACTGTGGGAAAAGAGCATCTCGGGTTAAATTTTTTTATATCATCTAAAATTGTCTTTCGTTCTTCTCCCTGAAGCGTATCCACATCCACAAATTCATATTTAACGGTGCACTCACCCAGAAACTTTTTAACCGCTTTGCAGTGGCTGCAAGTACTCAGTGAATAGACTTTAATGTCTTCGTTCATTTGTTTATCCTTTCCGATTAGATTCCAGACCCGCGCAGCAGGCAGACCCGTAATATTTTTGGAAGGTAATACATATTGCTGGAAGATGCAAACCTGATGGCTTTGTGGAAAGTCCAACCATTAACGGCAAGAACCTGAAACTCAGGAAGCAATGGCGCCGCCTCATGTAAATCCTGATCCGGCTGTACAGGTGTAGCAATGATAATCGGTGGCGATGTGGCCGCCGGGTTCCGGCGGGTCATTTATTTCGGAGATGTGCAGTTTCCGGTTCCCCAGAAACTGTCCCGAGGCCTGGTTAAAATCGCAATCATATAGGTAGCCGTCCCACGAAACAGAAATCAGTGTTTTGCACATCAGGCCGTCTACCGTGCAGGGATTGAAAGCGGATGATAGCTTCTCCACATATTTTTCAAAATTGCCGGAATCTTCGAGCCACTTCAGGAATCGCCCCAAAGGAACATTGGCAAAGGTGTAAAGATTGTTGAATACGATTCCGCATTTCTGCTTCAGCACTTTCCGGAACCGTTTTTCCTGACTTGCCTGTGAGGGGGGAAGGAAAGCTCCGGACGGGTTTACCACCAAGTCGAGACAGAGACCGGAATCTTCTTTTCCATATCCGAAGTCGTTCAATTTCTTCAGCGTTAAGACGGAAATGTCAAAACATCCTTTTCCTCTAATGGCTGCTGTTTGGACGTCGTTCAAAGATGGAAAAGAGGCGACAATATCGGTTCCGGTTTCCCTCAATACATCCATAAGCGCTTCACCCTTCTCGTGAAGCATCGTAAGATTGGAGCGAAGGATGAGCCGATTCGAATAGGATTTCAGCTTTCGAATGAAGTATTCGAGATCCGGGTGTAACTCCGGAGCACCCCCCGTAATGTCGATGACTTTAAATGCATTGCCGGCTGCAAACCGGATAACCCGGTCCATAGTCTCCCTGCTCATCATATCGTTTTCACGATGGGGACCCGCATCCAGGTGGCAGTGGCGACAAACCTGGTTACAATGCAGGCCGATATTAATCTGCAGCGTGATTGTTTGATCCCGGGTCAGAGACAGGTTGTGGTTGACCAATGTCTGAGGAAAAGGGGATAGACCGTTGTTCTCTATTTTTGAAAACGATTTTAGACGATTCAAAGACATGTCTAGCAATACCCCTAATATTCTTTATTACATTGAAATTTTATCTGCCGCGTTGTGCATCTGTAGACCGTGAACCAGTGACGCACCGCCCCTTATTGCCACCGCCACATGTATGGCTTCCGTCATTTCTCCAAGGTGAGATCCTTTTTCAAGACAGGTCTGAGTATACGCATCAATACAATAGGGGCATTGAACTGCATGGGCAACAGCCAGCGCAATCAGGGATTTTTCTCGTTCGGTGAGTTCGCCCTCTTCAAAGACGGTATTGTAGTATTCGAAAAATTTTTTTGCAAGATCAGGAGCTTCTTTTCCGATCTCCTGAAATTTCGGCAGATCTTCCGGTTTGTAATAGGTCTCCACTTTTCGTTTCTCCTTTCTGTGCTCGTAATTATAAAGGAATTGCTTTTAGAACACCGGCAGAGTGATGAGCAATGGTCTTTTCCTCTGCAATTCTTTTACGCAATGCCAAGAGATCCTTATAATCATCCGTATCCTGCCAGCTAGGCAAAATATGAATATTCTGTTTTGCTCCTTTGAATATAGAAAGGGTTTTATTTAAAACATGTTGAGTTCCCCAAGGTATATTGTCAAAGGCTTGGGGAAAAAATTTTTCCTGTTGAAATCCGATCAGGTAGTACCCGCCGTCGAGAGCAGGACCGATTACAGATGGATGACTGGATAGTTTGGAAAACGCTTCATCGATGATGCTTCCGGGAAGATCCGGCATATCGGCTCCCAACAACACGACCCGACAAAACCCATCTGAAAACGCACCCGTAAATGCATTTCGCATTCTATCTCCCAGATTTTTCCCCTTCTGAGGCAAATAATTAAAACCTTCGCCCAACCACTCCCTTACCTCACCAACCGTGCCCATTGGGTAATAACTGATGCGGATATGATCGGTATGTTTTTTTACGGTTTCGATTACATCCCGGCCGAATGCTTTATAGATCTCTAAAACAACCTCGGTTCCCAGCGTTTCGGAAAGCCGGGTCTTTACTTTCCCGACTTCAGGCGATCTGGTAAACATGATCGCACATCGGCAATGATCCTCTTTTGAAAATGAGCGCATCATTTTTGGCTTAGTCGGAGGGTTTGTCTTTTCATTACAATGATGGTTTTAATTTTTAGCCGTGGCTTCATTTTTATGGCGATTGTTATTATATGTCAATAAAAAACAGATGGTTACAGAAATTCATCAAAACAGGCAGACGAAACGTGTACGTGGTGTGAAAAAGTTTCCTTAAATGGCTTGTGAATAATCCTTGACATGGAAGCGGTGTTATTTTATCTTTAACAGGAATCATTCCTGATAAGGAAATAATTTTTGATCCCTAAGATACCCATTTTAATTTTACCACATTTTTAAAAACCGGAACCGTTCAGCATCCAAAATGATTTGAGAATAGAATTATCATTACCAACTAATAGCATTCCGTGAAGGGAGGAAAAGATGGAAAAAGACAAAGAAATCTCCAAGAAAAAGCTGCCGGAGATTAGAGATTTAACGACTTGCGAAGCAACCGCTCAGATGCTGGAAAAAGCGCGCAAAGACGGTTACGAAACCGCCTTTGATCGGGCGGCAAACATGAAAGCCTGTCCAATTGGTGCGGATTCCGCCTGTTGCAAACACTGCGCCATGGGTCCATGCCGGCTCAATGCCAAGGACCCCTACGGCAAGGTTGGGGTTTGCGGAGCGACCATCGATACCATCATGTCGCGTAATTTCGGTCGTATGGTGGCTGCCGGATCCGCTTCTCACACAGACCACGGGATGGCCATGCTGGATCTGTTTCGAGAGGTTGTCAATGGAAACATCAAAGATTATTCTATCAAGGATGTACATAAATTGGAATCGGTGGCCCAGTCCATCGGCATAGAAACCGAAGGAAAAAGCACAAAGGAAATCGCAACCGAGCTCTATACCGAGCTGGAGCGGACCTATACCCAGGTGGATGGCGAAATTCCCTTTGCCAAGCGGGTACCTGAAAAAACCCTTGAAACGTGGCGAAAGCATGGAATTGTCCCCCGCGGTGCCATGCGTGAAATTATGGAACTCATGCACCGAACCCATATGGGTGTGGATCAGGATTATTCAAACATCATCAAACAAATCAGCCGAGCGGCATTGGCGGACGGATGGGGCGGATCCATGGTGGCAACGGAGATATCCGATATTCTTTTCGGTACACCGACTCCGGTGAGTATTGAGGTCAACATGGGGGTGCTGAAAGAAAATGAGGTCAACATTATCATTCACGGACACGAACCGAATCTTTTTGAATCCATGGTCGAATCGGTTCGCGAACCTTCTCTGATCAAGGCTGCCAAAGATGCGGGCGCTGCCGGAATCAATCTGGTGGGAATGTGTTGTTCCGGGCTTGAAGCTTTTGTTCGGCACGGGATTCCCCATGCGGGTAATTTCATGTCCACCGAAGCAATATTCGTCACAGGGGCAGTGGATGCCATGACCGTTGACGTGCAGTGCATCCAGCAGGCATTGGCCAAGGTGGCGGACTGTTACGGAACGCCTTTGTTTACTACCAATCCGAGATGTCATATCGAGGGCGCCGAGCATATCGAATTCCACGAACACGATCCCAAATCCTGCACGGACGAGATCGTCATTCGAGCCATTTCCCGTTTTAAGAATCGAACGGCTGTCATAGAGATTCCGAAAATTAAAAATATCGGCGTCCACGGGTTTTCCCATGAATACATCAACTATATGCTGGGCGGAACCTTTAGGGCCTCATACACCCCGTTAAACGACAATATTATCAACGGGCGGATCCGAGGGGTTGCCGGTGTGGTAGGGTGTACAAACCCCAGAATGAAGCAGGATTATGTCCATGTGGAGTTGGTCAAGGAATTGATCAAAAACGATGTGCTGGTGATCCAGACCGGATGTTCGCAAATCGCACTTGCCAAAGCCGGGCTCACCACACCCGAGGCTGCTCATTTGGCGGGGCCGGGCCTGAAAGAGGTGTGCGAAACCGTGGGAATGCCGCCGGTTCTGGGTATCGGCGCCTGTGTGGACAACAGCCGGATCCTGATTATGGCATCTGAAATGGTGCGTACCGGCGGGCTTGGGGACAGTATCGCCGATCTGCCGGCAGCCGGTGCGGCCCCCGAATGGATGAGTGAGAAGGCCATTGCCATCGGGCAATACTTTGTGGCTTCCGGTTTTTATACCATATTCGGGGTCACATTTCCCATTGTGGAAGAAACCAAGTTTCACAAACTGCTGTTCGAGGGATTGGAAGAGCAGGGTATGGGAAAATGGGGATTCGCAATCGATCCTTACGAAATGGCGCGGCTGATGATCGCGCATATCGACAAAAAGCGAAAGGCATTGGGTATTGACAAGGCCCGGGAACGTACCCTAGTGGATATGGCGGACAGAAGAACCATGGATGCTGCTTAATATCCTTTTCAACGCTTGATTTAAACAAATTCAACGGGGCCCCCGATTATGTTTCACCGGAGCCCCGTTTTCTATTCCAAGGCGCAGGGGATTTGCCTGTTCAACCGTATCCCATTCAAGTCGATCTTCGTGTTGTATACGATGATTTCTACCCCGTCCTTTTCTGCCCGGCGCAATTCCTTTCCGTAATCTTATTAACCCAATCGATAGGCTTGTGCAACATCCCCGGGAAAACTTGACTTTCAAATATTTCATTATATCCTGAATTCATTACGTCATTCCCTTCACCCGTATCAATTGCGCTCAAGGTAAAAAAATGTCTTGAATCATTGGAGAATTTTTCTGATAATACGGGTACCTTTTTAAGTTTCGGATGCGGGGGTTAAAAAGATTAAAATCCATGAAAGTTCTCATTACGGACAATTTGGGTGGAGTCGGAATCGACCGGTTTCAGCAGGAACCCGGATGCGACGTGGATGTCAAGGTGGGGCTGCCACCGGAAGAGCTGATCCGGATTATAACCGCATATGATGCACTGGTTATCCGGAGTGCAACCAGAGTTACGGAAGAACTCCTTGCGGCAGCAGAAAACCTTAAGGTCATCGGAAGGGCCGGGATCGGCCTGGATAATGTGGATATTCCGGCAGCCACCCGCCGGGGTATCGTGGTGATGAACACTCCCGGAGGCAACGTCATCACCACCGCCGAACATACCATCGCCATGATGCTCGCCCTGTCCCGGAATATTCCGAAGGGTACCTCGTCCATGAAATCCGGCCGGTGGGAGAAAAAAACCCTTCAAGGCCGTGAAGTCTTCAACAAAGTGATGGGCGTGATCGGATTCGGCAAAGTCGGATCCATCGTCGCTGACCTGGCAAGGGGTCTTAAAATGCAGGTATTGGTGTATGATCCCTATGTTACGCCCGAGCGGATTGAGAAAGCCGGATTTCAAAGTGTTCCATTGGAAGGGCTGTATCGGCGATCCGACTACATCACCATTCATATTCCCAAGTTGAACAACACCGATGGGTTTGTCGATCAGGAAGCATTCCGTTTAATGAAAGACGGGGTGATGCTCATTAATTGCGCCCGGGGCGGAATCGTTGATGAAAGTGCCCTATGCGATGCCATCCATTCCGGAAAGGTTGCCGGAGCGGCACTGGATGTGTTTGATAACGAACCGCCGATTGATTCACCGCTTCTACAATTGGATCAGGTTATCTGTACGCCTCACATCGGAGCATCCACGGAAGAGGCTCAAGCCAATGTCGCCATTGCCGTGGCGAATCAGATCATCGATTATCTCAAAAACGGTACCATTGTGAATGCGGTGAATGTACCGTCGGTTACCGGGGAGATATTAAAGCGACTCGGTCCGTTTTTGTCTCTGGCGGAGCCGATGGGATGTTTGCAGGCGCAACTCATCAAAGGACCCATCAAAGAGGTGATAATCGAATACAGAGGTGATTTTCTCGGTCTCGATCTCTCTGCGGTTACCACATCGGTGTTAAAAGGTCTGCTCGATCCCATCGCAAAAGACGATATCAATTTCGTCAATGCTCCGGTGATTGCAAAGGAGATGGGGATTACCGTTACCGAAAAGGAAACACCCGATGCTCAGGAATATCTCAACCTCATTACCGTGGAAATTGCCACGACTCAAATGACATCCACGGTTTCAGGTACTATATTTGGAAAAAACCAGGCACGGGTGGTGCGGATCAATTCCTTTCGGCTTGAAATGATACCCAAGGGGCACCTTGCACTGATACATAATGTGGACGTGCCGGGTTCCATCGGTGAAATCGGAACCATGCTGGGAAATTACAATATTAATATCGGAAGAATGCAGGTGGGTCAGGAGGAAGAGGGGGATCGAAACATCATTTTCCTGGCAACGGATACTCCGATACCCGAATTTGTGGTAGAAGAGCTCAGGGCGCTCCGTACCGTAAAATCGGTTACGCCGCTTGAATTCTAGATACGCCATGCTCAGGGATAAGGTGTAGATAATACTGGGAAATAATTTAATAGTATAGGAATTTTCTTTTTTGGACGCTGATAAACGCAGATTTTTTGGATTAATAAAAAACAGATTATTATTTGCATATATCAGCGTAAATCTGCGTCCTATTTAATATAATCGAAACACCCTGAATATTGATAGGAGGCCTATTATGTCAGAAGAAACCAAAGATTTTGTCATAAAAGATCGTAGAATTTTCGGTCAGGAAGAAGCGAAAAAAGAAGAAAAAGAGGAGAAACAGGAGAAAGCGGAATCTTCCGAAGCTCAAAAACCGCCTCAGCAAGAGGAAGCAGCCCCGGAAACGGAGGAGGAGATCACCCCCTTGCCGGAGATCGACTTTCAGACGTTTGTCTTCTCTTTGAATGCTTCTGCTTTGGTTCAACTGGGCGTGATGGATGATCCTGCAACCGGCAGAAAGGAGAAAAACCTTCTGTTGGCCAAACAGACCATTGATATCCTGTCCATGCTTCAGGAAAAGACCACCGGGAACCTCTCTGGTGATGAAGACAACCTGCTGAAGAATATCCTCTATGATTTGAGGATCCGCTATGTCAAAGAAAAGAGGTAAAAACGAATCCAAATCTACCATAACAAGGAGTTGTCAAATGAACAAAGATAAATGCCGTTGCGGTTTACGGAAGAGATATAGAGCGTTTTTCCTGCTCGTGGGTTTCCTGTGCTTTATGTCCGTGCATGTGTTTGAGGCCGGCGGATCTGTTGAGGCGGCTACGGCACCGGTTCGAATGGTGCCGGAGAGTTTCAGCCAGCTCGCCGAAATGGTGGGGCCGGCCGTGGTCAACATTCGGACGGTGAAAACCATAAAAGGCGGTGGCCGTGTGTTTCGGCATTTCAGAAGCCCTTTTGACAAGGATGATCCCATGCGGGATTTTTTTGATAAGTTTTTCGGGCAGGATCAGCAGAGAGAGTTTAAACAGCGGAGCCTCGGATCCGGTTTCGTGATTGATAAAGCGGGATTCATCGTAACCAATAATCACGTGGTGGAGGGCGCGGATCAGATTACGGTGATCTTTGCCGATGAAAAAGAATATGATGCCGAGGTGATGGGTCGCGATCCCAATACGGACCTTGCGTTAATCAAGGTCAAAACGACTTCTCAACTCCCCGTCATCACCTTAGGAAATTCGGATAAGCTGAAGGTGGGGGAGTGGGTGGTGGCCATCGGAAGTCCCTTCGGGCTGGAACGAACAGTGACTGCCGGAATCGTCAGTGCCAAGGGGAGGGTCATCGGGTCCGGCCCCTATGACGACTTTATTCAAACCGATGCATCAATCAACCCGGGAAACAGCGGGGGACCCCTCATCAATATGAAGGGAGAAGTGGTTGGGATCAACACTGCTATTATTGCCAGTGGGCAGGGGATCGGATTTGCCATTCCCATCAATCTTGCCCGAGGGATTATCGAGCAGCTCAAGGACAGCGGCAAAGTCACCCGCGGCTGGCTGGGGATCGCTATCCAGGATCTCAGCAGCGAGCTGGCTGAATACTATGGTTTAAAGGATAGAAAAGGGGTTCTGGTGACCGAGGTCTTCCCGGGAGATCCGGCGGATCAGGCGGGAATCAAATCCCAGGACATCATTTTAGAGGTAGACGGAAAGCCTGTGGAGACCACAAGAGATCTCACCGGACTAGTGGCGAGATTGAAAGTGGGGGAAACCAACAATATCGTTGTTTTTAGAGACGGAAAAGAGAAAACGTTTCGCGTGCTAATCGCGGAAAGGGACGATGACAAGATCGCTTCCCGGCGAACGCCAAAGGAATCCGAAGATGAACTGGGTATTCGGGTAGAAAATATTACCCCTGAAATGAAACGCCAATTTAACATTTCAGAGGCTGTCGGTGTAATTGTGTCGGGTGTGACACCCGGAGGCAAGGGCGCGCAAGCCGGTATCATGGTGGGAGATATCATTAAAGAGGTAAACCGCACGAGCATTAAATCGGTGGACGATTATCGGGATACCGTCAATCAGGTGAAAGCGGGCGATGCCGTACAGATGTTTATAAAAAGGGTCAATGCCGGATTTTTGGTGATTAAGCTGATCAAATAGCACATACTCGGCTATAAGCAATGGCAGATACCACCATCACACTTTTGGCACCGGCGAAAGTAAACCTATTCCTGCAGGTAATCGGTAAGCGACCGGACAACTACCATAACTTGTTCTCGCTCATGTGTCCCATCAGCTTATATGATACCGTCACCCTGAAATTCAGACCAAACGACCCGTTCATATCCTTAGATTGCTCTGATCCCAATGTGCCCAATGACGATTCCAACCTGGCCCATAAAGCGGCTGTCGCTTTTATGAAGCAGCGGAAACATAAAATCGGGCTTGAGATATCCATTCATAAGCAGATTCCAGTTGCTGCCGGTTTGGGTGGCGGGAGTTCAGATGCTGCTGCGGTCCTGATGGGGTTAAACCGATATTTTGACAACCTCCTGACCCAAGATCAGCTCCTATCCTTGGGGCTGTCCCTCGGGGCGGATGTTCCCTTTTTCGTTTATCAAAAACCGGCCCTTGCCACAGGAGTGGGTGAAAAACTGGAACACTTTGGGCATCTAAAACCCTGCCATCTTTTACTCATCAATCCGGGATATGGGGTTTCAACCACCAAGATTTTCAAAAACCTTAATTTAAGATTGACAAAATGCAAAAAAATACATAAGAATTTCCCTTTTAATAAGAGAGGCTTTGATGCCGTCCAATATTTATGTAACGATCTGGAAACGGTAACGGCATCTCTTCATCCTGAAATTGGGAAAGCGAAAACAGCGCTTCTCAAAAACGGTGCCCTCGGTGCCCTCATGTCCGGAAGCGGCCCAACGGTTTTTGGCCTGTTTCCGGATGCCGAGGATTTGGGAGAAGCTCACAATAGAATCAAACAAGATTTTCCGGAGTGGAAATTGTATGCGGCTGAATTAGTGGTCTGAATAACCGGCCGAACGAAATCAGCGTTCACATACAACTTGGCAGTATAGGGATTTCTTTTTTTGGGGCGCGGATGAACGCAGATCTTTTAGATTTAGAAAAAAAAAGATTATTATCTGCGTGTATCTGCGCAAACCTGCCCGCCATCTTATATCTTTAGGGTTGGCAGGCGGGTCTGCGTCCGATTTGACGTGTACGAGAGATTTCGACTGGGGCGTCGACAAGCGGTAAGTCACAGGGTTTTGGTCCCTGCATTCGGAGGTTCGAATCCTCCCGCCCCAGCCAGATCTTTTTAATAAGCCCTCGGGCAAATGGAAAACGAAAAATAAAAGGAACGGATTGATTCATGGAAGGAAAAGATTATGCGATCTTCTCGGGAAACTCCAACCCGGCCCTGGCAGTGAAGATATGCGAATATCTTGATATTCCGCTCGGCGGGGCCGATGTAAAGACCTTCACCGACGGCGAAATCCAAATCGAGATTACCGACAACGTCCGTTCTAAAGATGTTTTTGTAATCCAATCCACCTGTGATCCGGTGAATCATAACCTGGTGGAGCTCCTTTTAATGATCGATGCCTTTAAACGATCATCGGCAAAACGGATCACAGCTGTTATTCCCTATTACGGGTATGCGCGACAGGACCGGAAAGTCGCCCCCAGAGTTCCCATCAGCGCAAAACTGGTGGCCGATCTCTTAACGGTTGCCGGCGCGCACCGGGTTATCACCATGGATCTCCACGCCGGTCAGATTCAAGGATTTTTTAATATTCCGGTGGATAATCTCTTTGCCGCCCCGGTACTTCTTGAATATATGCGCACCCATTTTAATAAAAACCTCGTGATTGTTTCTCCGGATGCGGGCGGTGTCGAACGGGCCAGGGCTTTTGCCAAACGACTGCAAGCCGATCTGGCAATTATCGATAAGCGGAGAGACGGACCCAATCGGGCAAAGGCCATGGCGGTGATTGGAGATGTGGCGGGTAAAGTGGCGGTAATTTTGGACGATATGGTAGATACGGCCGGAACGCTTGTTCAGGCTGCCGCCGCCATTCTTGAAAAAGGAGCGAAAAGCATCCACGCATGTTGTTCCCATCCGGTGTTGTCCGGTCCGGCCTTGGATCGTGTGATGGAATCGAAAATGGAAAGCCTTGTGGTGACCGATACCATTCCTTTGAGCCAAAAAGCCGCATCATGCGAGAAAATAGAGGTGCTGTCCATCGCGGAGTTGGTGGGAGAATCGATCATTCGTTGTCACCAGGGAGATTCGGTGACCTCTTTATTCGTATAGCACATATTTCAAATCAGATCATACAAGGAGGAATTTCTTTTGGACATATTAGATATTAAAGCCAATATTCGAAAGACAACAGGAAAAGGATCATCCCGGGTCTTGCGGCGGGATGGACGGATTCCCGCCATCCTCTATGGCGTGGGGAAGGATCCGGTGATGCTCTCTGTGGAAAAGCTGGAATTTGAAGCCATCATGCGCAATCTATCCACCGGTAACGCGCTGTTGAATCTTTCCATAAAAAATGGAAAAACAACCAAACAGACTGTGATGATCAAAGAGATGCAGGTCCATCCGGTTTCACTCGATTATCTGCACCTCGATTTTTATGAAGTGGCCATGGATCAGAAGATCCGGGTTGATGTTCCCGTCGTCACCGTGGGGCAACCCGTAGGAGTGGAGAATGGCGGTATCCTGCAGATCGTCCGCAGGGAGATTGAGGTTCTCTGTTTGCCGTTAAATATCCCGGATTCATTCGAAGTGGATGTCACCAATCTCGATATCGGGGATTCATTGCATGTGGCGGATCTTCGACTCGACGAAGGGGTGGAAATCTTGCCGGAGGCCAATATTACCATTGTTACCGTAGTCAGTTCAAAGATGGAACTTGAATCGGTTGATGAAGAAGTCGAAGAAGAGACAGAAGAAGGGGCTGAAGGAGAAGAGGACGAGGCTGATACCGGAACCGAAGAATAATCTGCTCCCGGTTTTTCATGACGCAAGGCGTTTGACGCTGAACGAAATATTTATGGGTCAACAGAGATTGCGGATGGTGGTCGGGTTGGGAAATCCAGGAGAAACATATTCCCGGAGCCGCCACAACACCGGATTTATGATTGTAGACGCGTTGGCTGAAGCATACACCATTCCGCTTAACAAAACCAAGTATGATACTGTTTTCGGGCGCGGACCGATTGAAGGCCTTGACGTGCTGCTGGCAAAGCCCATGGCATATATGAACCGAAGCGGTTTTCCGGTGCAGCGCCTTGCCCATTATTTTCGAATTTTACGGGAGGATTTATTGGTCGTTCATGACGATATAGACCTTGCCATAGGAAGATTGAAAATCAAAGAGAAAGGAGGAGATGCTGGACATAAGGGAATCAGATCTATGATGAATGCCTTTGGCGGTGGTGATTTCACACGACTTCGCGTCGGCATCGGACGCTCTGAATCCGACACGTCAGTTTCGGATCATGTCTTGGGTACGTTTCATACTGAAGAGAAGGAAATCATGGATATCATCATAAAAAGAGCCAAGGACGCGGTTGTTACGACACTCAGCAAAGGTATTGCAGAGGGAATGAATCGATTTAACAACACGACTATCACGACTTAAAGCTACGCAGAAGATGGAGGATAAGAATGGAAGCTATAACCAGTAATATACCACTGATTTGTGCAATCGTCGGTCTTGTAGGCGTCCTCTTTTCCATTGCACTGGCTGCAGTGGTCAAGGGTGCTCCAGCAGGAAACGAGAAAATGCAGGAAATTGCCGGCGCGATCAAGGAAGGCGCCATTGCGTATCTGAACCGTCAGCTGAAAAGCGTATCGATTGCCGGAATCATCATTTTTATTATTATCCTGGCGACCATGGGCATAAAAGCCGCCATCGGGTTTTTGATCGGTGCGGTAGCCTCATATATCGCGGGATACGTGGGAATGCGGGTTTCGGTGATCGCCAATGTCCGTACCGCGGAAGCCGCTAAAAAGGGTTTGTCCGCCGGGCTGGCCTTGGCCTTCAGAGGCGGCACGGTTACCGGGATGATCGTGGCCGGCCTGGCACTCACCTCAGTTGCCGGATTCTATATGTTCACCCATGATGTTGTCGCGCTGGTGGCCTTGGGATTCGGCGGAAGCCTGATTTCAATCTTTGCCCGGCTCGGCGGGGGCATCTTCACCAAGGGGGCGGATGTGGGCGCCGACCTAGTGGGTAAAGTAGAAGCCGGTATTCCGGAAGATGATCCGAGAAACCCGGCCGTTATTGCAGACAATGTGGGTGACAATGTGGGTGACTGTGCCGGTATGGCCGCAGACCTTTTTGAAACGTATGCGGTAACCGCTGTGGCCGCCATGCTGTTGGGCCATCTGCTTTTCCCGGAAAAACCCATGGCAACTGAATTTCCCCTGGTGCTCGGCGCCATCTCCATCATCGCGTCCATGATTGCCGCCTTTTTTGTTAGGCTGGGCAAAAGCGAATATATAATGGGTGCGCTCTATAAGGGGATGTTCGGTGCTGCGTTGATTTCCGCCGCCGTATTCTACTATGCCTGCAAGAAGCTCATGGTGGGTATCGGAAGCTATTCTCCAGAATCCATCTTTTACGCATCGCTTGTGGGGCTGGTGCTCACCGTGGTTATCGTTATCATTACCGAGTATTACACCGGTATTTATCAGCCGGTGAAATCCATCGCCGAAGCTTCCAATACCGGCCATGGAACAAACATCATCGCGGGGCTTGCCGTCAGCATGCAGGCGACCGCAGCGCCGGTTATTGCCATCTGTATCGCCATTCTTACGGCGCATGCCTTTGCCGGCCTCTACGGAATCGCCATGGCCGCCATGGCCATGCTGTCAATGACCGGTATGGTCATCGCTATTGATGCCTATGGACCGATTACCGATAACGCCGGCGGTATTGCCGAAATGGCGAATATGGATGAAAGCGTGCGGGCTGTGACGGATCCGCTGGATGCTGTTGGAAATACCACCAAGGCGGTGACCAAGGGCTATGCCATCGGTTCGGCTGGGCTTGCGGCACTGGTGCTCTTTGCCTGCTATGTTCAGGAATTCGTGATTCGGGGAGGACAGGAGTTCAAGTTTGATCTAAGCGACGTTAAGGTCATCGTAGGGCTCTTTATTGGTGGACTGCTCCCCTATCTGTTCGCATCCATTGCCATGAAGGCCGTGGGTAAAGCAGGTGGAGCAGTGGTTGAGGAAGTTCGTCGCCAGTTCCGTGAAATTCCCGGAATCATGGAGGGAACCGCCAAACCGGATTATGGGACCTGTGTGGACATCGTCACCAAGTTCGCCTTGAAGGAGATGCTGATTCCGGCCTTGCTGCCTGTTGTGGTGCCGATTATCGTCGGTCTCTTCCTGGGTAAAATCGCACTCGGCGGACTTCTCATCGGAAGTATCATAACCGGTCTTTTTTTGGCCATTTCCATGACCACCGGAGGCGCTGCCTGGGATAACGCCAAGAAATATATTGAAGACGGCCATCTGGGCGGAAAAGGCAGTGATGCCCATAAAGCTGCCGTTACCGGAGACACCGTCGGCGATCCGTATAAGGATACGGCTGGCCCGGCGATCAACCCGATGATCAAGATCCTCAACGTTGTCGCCCTGCTGATGGTACCGTTTTTACTCTAATCAGAGCTCCGGTTCCATACAAAATCGATAAAAGGGATTGCCACCTCGTGGCAATCCCTTTTTTTTATTGATTGTTGGAGCAATGAATGATATAAGTATCCTGTTTTTCCGTTTTTAGGGCTATTAGGTATCTTAAACCCTTTATATAAAAGGACAGGTAGAGGGAATGGAAGCAAAACAAGAGATTATAGAAGAAAAAGCTCGTACTTTTGAAGCAGGGGACCTTGCCGTATATCCTGCCCACGGTGTAGGACGAATTGAAGCTATCGAAAGCAAAACCTTCAACGGTGAACAGCATGATTTCTATATCATGAAGGTTTTGGAAAGCAGCATGGTGATCATGATTCCCACCAGTAATGTTGCTTCGGTGGGTCTCCGGGATATCATCGACAAAAAAGAAATCCCCAAAGTATATGATATCATGAAGGAGAAGCAGGAGGGAACCGGGGAAAACCAGACGTGGAACAGACGGTATCGGGAATACATGGATAAAATCAAGACCGGTTCGTTGTATGAAGTGGCCGAGGTTTTCCGGGATCTTTCGCTGTTAAAGTTGAACAAAGATCTTTCTTTCGGAGAACGAAAGCTTTACGATACCGCCCAACTGTTATTGGTTAAAGAATTGTCTACAGCAAAAGATACGGATGAGCAAACCATCATCTCTGAGATAGAATCGCTGTTTGCATCCGAATCATAAACCGCTTCTAACCCGGACAAGCCGGGTTAAATTGAATATTGAATATTTCCTATTGAATAGCTAAGGAATTTTTCCGTTTCGTTGAAGAATTTTTCAAATCAATCCGGTGGAGCGAAGCGACTTCCGCAAATTGTCAATTATCAATAGTCAATCATCAATATTCACAATTCAGGTTGAGAGCCCCGACCAGGGGAAACGGCTTGACTCCATGGTTGGGACCCACCTTCCCGAACTTTCCCGCTCCGTGGCCGCGATACTCATCCGCAGCGGAGCGGTGCGGGTCAACGAAGAACTCAGAAAACCCGGATACCGTGTGAAACCGGGTGATTTGATCCACGGCACTATCCCACCGCCGGAACCGGTTTCCTTCGTTCCGGAACCGATTCCCCTGGATATCCTTTATGAAGATTCGGACTTGATCGTCGTCAATAAGCCCCCCGGACTTGTGGTTCATCCGGCACCGGGGCACGCCGCCGGTACGCTGGTCAATGGGCTGCTCCACCATTGCCCCGGGCTTCAGGGGATCGGTACCAAACTCAGACCCGGAATCGTCCACAGGCTCGACAAGGACACATCCGGAACCTTAGTGGTGGCGAAAAGCGGAACGGTTCACCGGCACCTGTCCTATCAGTTCAAAACCCGGCATGTGGAAAAGAAATACCTGGCCCTTGTCTTGGGAGAGGTTGCATCCGATTCCGGTGTGGTGAAACTGCCCATCGGAAGACATCCGGTTGATCGAAAAAAGATGTCCACCATCAGCCATAGGGGGCGTTCGGCAGAGACCGTATGGCGGATTAGAGAACGGTTTCCCGGCATTTCCCTTCTGGAACTGGACCTTAAAACCGGGCGCACCCACCAGATTCGTGTTCATTGCGCCGCGATCCGGCACCCCGTCATCGGTGACCCGGTCTACAGTCGGCCTCGTGCAGGCGGCGTTACCAGAACTCCTGACCGTCAAATGCTGCATTCCTGGAGGCTCGGGTTTACTCACCCGGCTTCAGAGCAGTGGATGTGTTTTGAATCTCCCATACCGGAAGATATGAAAGACTTTATGGAAGCGCTTAGGAGTGAATAGGGAGCAAAGGGCATAGAGCATAGAGGAAACCCGAAACCCTTTGTGCGTTATACCTCAATGCTATTTAGGCGCTAAGATTTGGATTTTGCGTATTTTGTGACAAAAAAAATCGAATGATGA
>Ga0180009_10003920_pt1 | contig 16690 bp, 15 predicted proteins | sample OS_PC_MetaG_FD_123537 | JGI IMG/M metagenome (GOLD analysis project Ga0180009, IMG submission 123537) | Groundwater microbial communities from the Aspo Hard Rock Laboratory (HRL) deep subsurface site, Sweden - OS_PC_MetaG | ecosystem: Environmental > Aquatic > Deep subsurface > Groundwater...
GGCGAGACATGAAGGCCACTAGCGAAAACAATGGCTTAGTGTGGCGTTCAGCGCGCCTCAATTGACAACTCCTGTGCGGCACCAACAGGTCAATTAAGGCGCGACGCCACACTAGACTTGCATTCGCAATAGGTTGTTGCCGGTCAGGCCGCGGCATTGGCACCGCGGCCTTTCCGTTTTGCTCCGGGCAAGTACGAGGTGAATTTGCTGCGGTTCTCGATAATAAGAGAGCGCGACGACGGCATGGCAAGCAGGCCAGCAGCGAACATTGCGACACTGGCGAGTACGGCCAAGACGATGAGAGTAATGGGCGCTCCGTGCAACAGGATCGCCAGGCTCGGGCCTATGGCAGCGGCGGCGAACAAGAGCATCACTGCGATCGCCGAAATTCTCCAAGGCACAATTGTCTGGGCGGCGGTGCGGCTCACGATATAGGTCAAAGACAGGCCTTCAGCGAGGACACCTGCGAAGGCGGCGCCGAGAAGTCCGTAGCCCAGGTTGATGGCCGAGATGGACAAGGAAAGGCCGGTTGCGCGAACCAGGCCGGCAATCAGCAGCGGTTCGGTATCGCCCCGGGCCATCAGGGCCATTCCGGGTGGGGCCTGCAGCATTCGCAACGCCCACATCGCGGCAAGGCAGCCTACGATCGATGCCAAGCCATCGTAGTTCGGGCCGAACACGATCGGCAAAAGACTGCCGCCCGCCGCGGTAAAGAATATCAGATAGGCCGCCGCAAGGACCGTGATCATCTCGATCATCATGGCGTAGCGATGCTGGAAAAGCAGCGGATGTGCACGCACCTCGCTGAGGAGCGGCAACATCAGCGCGTTGCCTATGCGGGCGGCGATCAGTCCTGGAACCATAGTGATCATGAATGCGACGGTGTAGGAAGCCAACTCCTCGATGCCGAGCAGGCCGCCGACGATCATGCGGTCGCCCTGGTAGACGGCGACGAGGGGAAAAGCCGAAAGCCATATCGGCCAGCCAAAGCGGACAAACCGCGCGAGATAGCCCTGGTCGAGCGCGACGCGATAGGCGCGTTCGGCAACCAAGTGCGAAACGCCCAGTGCGATGGCGGCCTGGGACAGTGCGAGCCAGACAACCACCGAATGGTCCGGGGTCAAATAGAGTGCCGGGATGGTGAGCAAGAGGCGATGGCCTGCGGCAATAGCTCGATCATCACCTGCGGACGGTTCAGCAATCTGCGCTGGTAGCGTCTGGTATCGAGGTGCATGAAGCCCTTGATGAATGGCGCGAGGGCGATTGCCTGGAAGGCCCAGGTGGCTTCTGCTATTGCGAAGAATGCAGTGGTGGGGGCAGCCGCGAGATACAGGAGCAGGCTGGTGATCGCACCGCGGGCAATCAGGGTTGCGTGGGCGGTCGCCTGCAGGCGCGGCTCGTCGCCGTCGGGAGCCTGGATGATGAGGCGGTCGCTGCCGAGGTCGCTCAGGGTTTCGACGAGCTGGAGCATCAGCGTGATGGCGGCGGCGATGCCGAAATCGCCCTGGGAAAGCCAGTGGCCGAGCAATCCATTGCGCAGAAACGAGCAACCTTGCGCGCCGGCGAAACCGGCCATCAAGATTGCACCCTGACCACCGACGCGGCGCAAGGCGCGGCTCGCGGGTGAAGCGGATTTGCTTGGGGAGTCGCTCATGCCTCAGGCGGCCTCGTCATTGCCGGGCTTGGACCTGGATGACGGGGAAGGGTCCGTCGATCCGGCGTTGCCGGGTTCACTGCTTTTGCCGGCGGTGGATGGGCTTACGGTCCAGCCGCGTGCTCCGGGCATACGACGCGACAGTTTCTGGACGGGTTCTTCGAGCAGATGGCCAACGAGTTGACGTAGTGGTTCGCCGTCGAGGCGGAGCAGTGCGCAGGTGGTCTGAATCCAGCGTGGCCGCAGCGCTTTCGACCACTTGGCGCGGATGTCTTCCTTGCCGGTGGCGAAGCTGCGTGTCTGTTTGTTGCCGGATGAGAGATGCCAGATGTGGAAATCGATCACGTAGGCGTGCCAGCCGAGGATATCGGCATTGAGGCAGATGTCGGTGCCGTAGAAATGGAAACCGCTGAGATCATGGGAGAAGCCCAGATTGGCTTCGCGGCGGACGACGATGAAGTTCTCGTCAAGGCTGGTGACGCGGGCTGGAAGTTCGCCGACATGCCGGTTCGAGCCATGCGGATCGGAGATGCGCAGCGCCAACTGGCCTGGCGCCGATCCGCCCGCGTTGCCGGCGAGCGCCCAATCGGGATCGTGGGAATGGAGTTCGGCAAGGCGGCTGTCCAGATCGTTGCGGGCGTCGCCGCTCTCGATGAGGCGGACATCCTGGTGACAGAGGATGACGTAGCGGCCGCGTGCTTCGCTCAGAGCGCGGTTCAGGCCGGCATAGGCGCTGGCCTGTTCCTTTCCGGTGTTGTCGATGAAAAGGTATTCGCAATCGTCGGCGTCAAAGCCGCCGGCGGCGAAGGATCGGCGCATCAAATCGTATTGAGCGGGATCGGTGACCAGGGTCGCTATGGTGTAGGCCACATCCGGCTGCGTGCCTGAGGCAAGCTTTCGCGCGGGAATAGTTGTCGGCCGGTCGCCTGCGGATGCCATCGGCTCCGTCCTCATCGATTGGGCCTCACGCGATCGTGGCGGTGGGGCTGTTTTCAGGGGTACGCGATACGAAGCATTGAACTTTGCACTGCAGGCGCGATGCCCGACGTGCTTGTGAGCCGACTTGCCGACTTGCCGACCTGCCGGCTCGATGGCTCAGGCGCCTGCGGCGCTGGGCAGCGGCGTCGTCAGCGGCTTGTCGAGCAGTTCGGAACGCATCGGGTAACCCGCCGACCACCGCTTGCGTGCGGCCCAGATTGCCGCCCAGGCGGCGAGCGATTCGCGGTGTTCGGGTGTTCCGGAGATGGCATGTGCCACCCGATAAGCGAGCCATCGCGATGCCGGCCACATGGCCAGCAGGGCGTGGGCGGCAAAGCGCGACAGTCCCTCGAAATGGCGCTCGATGAGGGTGGCCTTGGCGGCCAGAAGCTTGATCATCTTGTCGGTGCGCGCGCGTTCGGAAGCGCCGCCAAGGTGGACGATGGTCGCTTCCGGCGTGATCATTGGATAGGCGCCGTGCGCGCGGGCGCGCAGGCACAGGTCGGCTTCCTCGCCGTACATGAAGAACAGCGGCGCGAACCCGCCGAGCTTGTGCCAATCCTGGCGGCCGATCAGGAAGAAGCAGCCGGATACGATGTCGACGGCGCGGACACGATCGCGCTGCCAAGCGCCGTAGGCCTCGCCGTTGAAGAATTCCGTATTCCTGAAGACGCCGGTCAGGCCGCTGGCGCGGCAAAACAGATTCCAAAGCGTGAGCCTGCCCCAGCAGGAAGACGGGTTGAGGCGATGGTCGGCGTAAAGCGTGCGCCCTCCCCAGATCCGCGCCATCGGTTCGCGACGGGCGAAATGAACCAGCCGGTCAATGGCGGAGTCGAGGACAACGGTGTCCGGATTGAGGAGCAGCAGGAATTCGCCGCGGGCTTCGACGGAGGCACGATTGTTGGCTGCGGCGAAACCGATGTTGTGGGCAAGAGCCATCAGGCGGACTTGAGGGAATTCGGCGGCGATGGCGGCGGCCGAACCATCGCTCGAAGCGTTGTCGACGACGATGATCTCGTAGCTGGTGTGGCTGGTTTCGCGGATTGCCGAGCGCAGCGCGGCGAGCGTCAACTCGCGGGTGTTGTAACTCACCACGAGGATCGAGAGCTCGATCGGCTCTGCAACTTTATCTGCAGCATCCAACGCCATGTCCGCCTGCCGGTCGGGAATCATTTCCAGCAGGAATGGTATGCCGGGCGTTGCTAACCTTCGGTTAAGGGCGCGTGGGGACTTTGCCTTAAGAGCTGGTTAACAGAGCGCGGCTTAGTTTGCCTGGGTCTATTGGCTCAAGACCGGCAGGTCGGATATGGCGGACGGCAGCATGCGGCAGAAAACAGGGTTCGATGGGATCATCTGCATCGGCGGCGAGGACTGGTGGTATCACAACCGCGGTCATTTCGATTTTCAGATCATGCGGCGACTGGCCAAGCGTCATCGGGTTCTGTTCGTCAATTCGCTCGGGGTGCGCATGCCGGGGTTGTCCGACAAGCGGGTCTTCGCTCATCGGATCGGACGTAAGCTGAGGAGCCTCTCGCGGGGACTGGTCGAAGCCGAGCCGGGGTTCTTCGTATTCTCGCCGGTGACCGCGCCGGGCAAGCTTGCCGAGCAGATGTCGTCGTGGGCGCTGGCTCCGCAGATCAGGCTTGGCGCCAGGCGGATCGGCATCACGAACCCTATCCTCTGGATCCACTGTCCGGCGGGGGCGAAACTCACCCAATCGATTCCGTCGGCCGGCGTGGTGATGCAACGCACCGATCGATTCGAAGCTTTTCCCGAAGCCGATCCGGGAATCGTCGGACCGCAGATCGCGCACCTGAAGGCGCATGCGGATCTCGTGGTTTATGCGGCGCCGCACCTGATGGAAGAAGAACGCCGGGACGTCAGGCGGCAGCTGCTGGTGACGCATGGAGTCGATTACGATCTGTTCGCGGACGCCGGGCACGGTTGCGCCGCAGCGGAGCCTTGCGATGTCGCGGATCTGCCGCGTCCGCGCGTTGGCTTTATTGGCGGAGTCGACCGGCATACGTTCGATCCGGAGCTGTTCGTCAAGGTTGCCGGTGAACTCAGCGATATGTCGTTCGTGGTGGTCGGTGGATGTTCGCTGCCCGACGGCTGGTGTCCGCACCGGAATGTGCACTTCGTCGGCCGCAAGCCCTACGCGGACGTCGCCAGCTACATGGCCGCCATGGACGTTCTCATCATGCCGTGGAATTCGAGCGAATGGATCAAGGGGTGCAACCCGATCAAGCTCAAGGAATACATCGCAGTCGGGCGGCCGGTGGTGACGACACCGTTTCCGGCACTGCGCGAATGGCGCGATCTGGTGACGGTGGCGGAGGGACCGCAGGCGTTCGCGGAGGCGATCCGGCGAGCTGTCGGCGGGACATTCGATCCGGTGCCGGGGCGTGGCAGGGTCGCCGGTGAAAGTTGGGACGCGAAGGCCGATCTCGTCGAAAGCGAGCTTGTCGCCCTGACCAACGATTTCGCTCGTGCGGTCGCCTGACCAGTTCAGGGTTCATACGCCAAGCCGTCAGACACATTCGAACAGGAACGCAATCCAGGGGCTGTTTGCGCTTCAAGCCCAGACGGCTTCCGGAACTGGTTTTCGCGGGCGTTTCGGCGCGCGGCGGATGCGCGGTTTTGAATTCTTGTTCGCGCCGGCGGCCTGTTCGGCGCTCCGCTTCGGTTTGCGGCGCATCGGATCGGCCAGGACTCCGCCGAGACCCAGGAAGAAGAAGAAGTATGCGTAGAGCACGTTCCAGAAGTGGACGGTCGCTCCGATCATGCACAGTGCAATCAGCGAGATGATCCAGCCACGCAGGATGTGGTGGGTTTCGCGATCCGGGGTGGAAAGTCCCCTCGACACAGCGGCCATGACCAGCATGGCGATGGCCAGGGCGAGCAGGATTAGCGCGGGGATGCCCTCGCGCATGGCGATGACGAGCCAGAAGGCGTCGATGGTGTCGGAGACCATCCACCAGGGGCGGTCCCAATCGGCCAGGCCGATGCCGGTCCAGGGATGGTTCCAGACGCTCTTAAGCCCGTTGGTCCAGATCTGCATGCGGTAGTATCCGGTCCACGAATCGAGCGTGAGGCCGGTCGCGATGATGCCGACCGGGCCACGATCAGAGATCAGCGATACACCGATAAACGCCCCGGCGATGAGGGCGAAGGTCATGAGCGCGCGTGAGCGGATGCCGCGGGTCAGCCAGTCCCACATTATCATGGAAAATTGGAGTGCGAGGCAAAGCATCGGAGCTGACGACAGCCCCAGGAACGTAGCGCCTCCGACGAGCGCGCCACGGCCGATGCGCCGATTGAAGCGTCGTTCGGCGTAGAGAAATAATGTCAACAAACCGGCGCAGAATGTGCCGTAGTGGATGGGATGGTCGAAGGTCGAGTAGGCGCGGGTGAGGCCGAGACGGGTTTCGTTTCCGATCGGGTGTTCGTAGCCGGTCAGCGCGCGCATGAAGTCGTGCGCGAAATTCTGGCCGAGCAGGGTTTCGGGAAGTGCAATCACGGCGGCGGCGGCAATTGCCATGAGCATGACCTTGAGGGAGTTCCTCAGCGTTTCGAAATCACGGACGTAGGTGCGTGCGACGAGGTATGCGCCGAGACTTTCAAGGGCTAGTGACCCGCCATAGACGAGGCCGTCGGGCGCGCCGGAGTGATGGGTGAATACCGCCACGGTCCAGATGTTGAAGGCGAAGAAGACAAGCTCGAAGCCCTGCAACCGGACTTTGCGGGTGAACAGCAGACGGTAGATTACGATCGGGAACAGTACGATGAGGGCAATGCGGTGCGGGGGAAGGCGCAAGCCGCCGAGGAACAGCGACAGCTCTGTCGGACACAGGAAGCTCAGGATGACGAGGGTCACCGGCAGTGGTGCTGTCGTTAGTGCGCGCAACATAGCGTTTGCCTGCTCTTGCGTGTCTCACCTGCGTTCGCCGTCGACTGCCTGTCGGTGTCAGCGGTCATTGCGCATCTTGACCAGGCCGGCTGGTCGGTGACGGGCCGGCCGTGTCGTTCGACTAGTGTTCCGGCTCCGACACTTGGTTCCCCTTGCAGCACACTATCCCTCCAAGTGTCGGAGCCACAAAGAACACGAGCAACACTATGATTCTAGTGTAGCTTTTGCACCAAACGTTTGGCAACGAGCCAAGCCGCAAGTGGGAACCAAACGTTAGGTGCGCACCACTCGCGCAGCGTCAATGGGCATTTCGACCGATGAGAATTACCAGGACCGTGCGGGCCAGAATCGAAAGGTCCAGCCAGAGAGACCAGTTGGAGATGTATTTCATGTCGCAGGCCAGGCGCTGTTCGAGCTTCTCGGGGGTGTCGGTGGGGCCGCGAAGTCCATGGATCTGGGCGAGGCCGGTGATGCCAGGTTTGACCTGGTGGCGGTTGGCGTAGCTCTCGAGATTGTCACCGAATTCGTCGTCATGATTGAGCGCATGCGGGCGCGGTCCTACGAGGCTCATATCCCCCTTCAGGACGTTGACGACCTGGGGCAGCTCGTCGAGGCTGAAACGCCGCAGCAGCCTTCCAACGCGGGTGACGCGTGGGTCGTTTTCGACGGCCTGGCGAACGTCTTCGCAGTTCTCGATGACCGACATGGTGCGGAACTTGTAGACCTCGATAACCTTCTTGTTCAGGCCGCGACGGCGCTGACGAAAGATTGCGGGGCCCTTGGTTTCCGCCTTGATGGCGGCGGCGATGAGCGGAAAGAGCGGCAAGGCTATCAAGAACAAGAGCGTGCCGAATACGATATCCTCGGTGCGTTTGATGATCGGCGCCCAGTCGGAAAGGGCCTTCTGCTTCACATCGAGCATGCCTACGGGACCCAGGTTCGAAACTTTGTGGGCAGCCGAATTCGGGATGAGGTCGGAGGCGATGTGAGTGACGATGTGGACGCTGACCGGGAGGCGCTGCAGTTTTGCGGCGATGGCGGCCATGCGTCCTTCTGCGACTTGCGGGAGCGCGATGATGATCTGGTCGATCTGTTCGTTGCGGCTTGCCTCTATTAGGTCTTCGAGGCGCCCGGCAACGGCCAGTCCTTCGGGATTGACGCGGTCTTCGCCCATGCGGTCGTCATAGACACCGGAGAAGTGAATGCCATACTGGTCGTTCGACAGATAATCGTGGACGCGGCGTGCGATCTGCCCGGCGCCATAAACGGCGACGCGCTGATCGAAACGGCCTGCCTTGGTGAGTTTCTTCAATGTGACGCGCGCGATGCCGCGGGCGGCGAGCAGCATCGTGTAGCTGGCCGAAGCCCAGGCCGCGTACCAGACCCAAAGATGGGCCTCCTTGATTGCAAAGGGCAGGCCGAGACCGATTACGGCAAACAGTGCAATCAGCAAGGCGGCCAGCAAGTGGCCGGGGTGCTCGGGCAGATCACTCAGCGAGCGCTCGTCGTACATGCCCCAACTGCGCAGAACGAGGAAGGCTACAACGGAGGCGGCGATGCTCGACTGCAGGGTCAGGATCCAGTTGACGCTGAGCCCACCGAAGTTGGCGTAAATCGCAACCGGCAGGAATGCGCCCACGATGATCGCTGCTGCATCGAAAAGTGCGACCAGATCGACCGCAACGCGACGGGACCATGCGTGGCGGGTTGGCTTGAGGCTGACGGCAATGTCTTGTGCCGTCAGTTCATGGTCGGTCGTCAGTGCGGGACTCATTGACATTTCACACCTTACGCGCGTGGCTTTGGCAGCTCAGCTAACAGATGACGTGATTTCACCTGAAATCCCTAAATATTGACTGAAAGCCGCTGATATATTTGATTAAAGTTTTGAATTTGCAGTGTCGTCGCAACGCCTCAGATGCCGCAATGGGGCACGAGGCGATGGCCGCCTTCCTGGTTTACTTTCAGGTGTGGAATGCCGGTTGGCCGTCAGGCTGCAAGGACTGATTCTGGCTGGTGCGATTGGCTCACCAGTTCGATGCCGCTGGCATCGGCAAGAATGTCGGTTGCAACCTGGTTGACGACCACGCCGGCAAGACGGTCAGCGTTGACACTGAGGAGCTTCATCGCCTTGCGTGCCAGCTGCTTGGGGGTACGCCGCCATGCCATGACGAAGACGATCTGGTCGGCGTAATCGGCGATGATGCGCGTATCGATGACCGGCAGCAGCGGCGGGGCATCGATGATGATGGTGTCGAACTGGCTCTTCAGGCGGTCAAGAACGCGCGGCATGGCAGCAGATGCGAGTAGTTCGGCTTGCCCGGAGGGGACGAGGATGCCGCCGGTGGCGGGCAGAAAATGCAGATCGGTCAGCTGGTCGCGCAGGATTGCCTGTTCCGGAGCGATCGCGCCGTTCAAGACTTCGGCGAGGCCGGCACGGCGCTGGGGTGCGAGCTGGCGCGTCAGGTTCGAGCGTCGCAGATCGGCATCGACGAGAACCACTCGATCGCCGGTCTGGGCATAGTAATGGGCGAGGTTCGAGGCAACGATACTTGCGCCTTCACCGGGCAGGCTTGCTGCGATCAGGATGATGCGGCTGCCACGTTCGATATGCCGGACATCGATTTCCCGTCGCAACGATCGTATCGCTTCGGCGAAGCCGCTGGTTGGCGCGGCAATCATCAGGCGCGTGGCGCGCAGCGGGTCACCGGCGTCATCGCTGGCGCTGTCGAGCTGAGGCAGCGAGGAGATGTGCTCCAAGGCCAGCAATTCTTCGGCTTCCTCCGGGCGACCGATGCCGGGGGTTGCGAACTCCAGGGCGAGAATCAGGGCGAGGCCGAGCGTCAATCCGGCAGCGGCGGCAAGAGCGACGATCTGTTTGCGCTTGGGGGCCGCGGGTTGCGAGGGCGTATCGGCAAATTCGACGATGCGCGCATCGGGGAGCTGGAGGGTCTGGGATGCGGCATTCTGCTTGTAGCGGCTGAGAAGGACCTGATAGATCTGGCGGGAGGTATCGGCTTCGCGCTCCAGTTCGTTGAGTTGGACGTTGGCGGCGCGGCGTTCGGCTTCCTCACGCTTCTTTTGTTCGAGGCCGGCAAGGAGTTCGCGCTCACGGGCGACGGCTTCGACGTATTCGTTCTCAAGGTTCGCGATCAGAGAGCTGATTTCGGTATCGAGCTGACGCTGGGCGTCGTCAAGTTCGGCGCGCACCTTGAGCATTTCGGGATGGCGTTCGCCATAACGTGTGGAAAGCTCAGCCTTGCGCCGGCTGACTTCGGCGTACTTTTCCTTCAAGCCGCGGACAGTGAGGCTTGAAACGACCTGCTGGATGGCGTCCATCGAATGACCGGAGTCACCCAGCTTCTTGGCTTGTTCGAACTGCGCGCGCATCTCGACGGTGCGGTTGCGGGCTTCGACAGTCCGCTCCATCCAGCGGGTCAGTTCCTTTTCCGATAGGATCTGGCCTTCGCTCGCAAAGATGTTCTTTTCGGCCTTATAGGCTTCGACGCGGGCCTCGGCATCGCGGACGCGCTTGCGAAGAGACTCGAGATGGCCGTCTAGAAGATTCGTAGCGGTCTGGGAGAGGTCGGATTTCGCGGCAAGTTGCTCGGCGATGTAGACTTCCGCAATGGTATTGGCGATCAGTGCCGCCTTGTCGGGGTCTGATGAGGTGAAGGTGACCTCCAGCAACAAGGTGTTGCGGACGCGGGATACCTCAAGGTTGCGGGCGAAGGCGGTTGCAAACTGGTCGCGCCGCGGGATTGCCGTTTCCTTCGCCGGTTCGCTGATGCCGTTCGCTGGCTCAAGGCTCTGGGCGTCTGCCTCGGTCGGGGGGCTGAACAATCCAGAGGTGCTGAATTCCGGGTCGTTGCGCAGGTTCAGCCGTTCGATGACCTTCAAGAGGACGTTGCGCGAAGCGATGACTTCGGCTTCGCTTTCGATTGCGGCAGTATCAACGTAGAGGTCGGAAACAACGCCTTCGATGTTGGCGACGTTCTTCTTGCGCGGATCGAGCTGGAGGGTGGCGGAGGCCTCGTAGCGGTCGGGAAGCAGGTAAGCTACTCCGGCGGCAATCAACGTTACCGCGACGGTGATACCGGCCGCAATCCGCCAGCGGCGGCGAACAGCCGAGATGATGCGCTCGGGGTTGAACCCCGGCTCGCCGCCGTCATCTTCGCGTTCAACGATACTCATACGCTTTTCGCCGTTTCTATCCGCGCGCGTTCCTGGTTGTCGAGCCGTTCGGTTCCTGAAGGAGGTTGGTGGGCCGGCCTGGAAAATGCGGCTGCTTTGTTGTTTGGTGTCTTAGCCTCTCAGAAACGCAATTTGGCGCCGATCAGAAACTTGTTGTCCGTCAAGTCGAAACGATCGTCGCTGGATTGACGCTCGGAATATTCGTATGAAAAGGTGAACAACCAGTTCTTGTTCATGTAATATTCCAGGCCTATTTCGCCGGAATACGTCTGATCATCGCGATCGCTTCCGCTAAACCCCGCATTGGCGAGCCCGACGCCGAATTTCAGAAACAAATCATTATGGATTTCATAATCAACCGTGGCCTTTGCGGTCGTCTGAACCCAGCCCGAGAAGTCCTCTCCGGATAGATCGCTGAATTCGCGGCTCACCGTTCCCGAAACCGTCATTCGTTCGGTTGCCAGCCAATCCACCCGGCCTTCGAACAGCGATGTTCCGGCGGTTTCCTTGCTGGCGTCGTCATAATCGCGGATTCCATAGCCGCCGAGGATACGCCAGCGCAGGATCGGGCTCGTCTCAAAGGACACGCCGAACAACGCCTCGTAACCGGTCGCGGTTGTATTGTTGGCGCCGGACTCATTGGCCAGTTTGCGCAAGACCCGAAGTTTGGTGACTGCTTCGAAGCCAGGGGAGAAGCGGTAGCCGGCGCGAAGCTGCGTCGAATACAACTCGGTGTCGTAGATGTCCTGGTCGAGCGTGCCGCCGAGGATGCTGTCGACGTCGTAGTAATCGTAGAGTTCGGCGGTGGCGGAGAGGGTGCCATAAAGCCGGCCGACGTCGCGGGTCAGGCCGCCGCTGATCTTGGTCTGGTGGATGGGGACCGGGTCCCTGGCAAACTGGGAGGCGTTCAACGCGGAGCGCTCCTGGTGGACCAGTTCGGTCGAGGCGGCCAGTGCCAGCGTGTGGGCATGGTCGACGTGCAGGGCGCCGGAGGCGTTGGCAAAGCCGTCAAGGTAATTCTGGTCGCTGTTCTCGGCGAAGCTGACAAAGCGGCCACCGAAGGCGAAATTCAGGATATGCCGGGGCAGCGACGACTTGATCTCAAGCATTGGCGCAATTTCGGTGCGCAGGTCGGCGACCGGATCGTCAGGCGAGGCGAAGATGTTGTCGTGGTAGATTGCCTTTGTTTCGGCGCTGGGAGAAATGATGAAATTGCCTGCGCGAATACCGATCGGGTTGTAGTCCTGACCGATGCGCTCGCGGACCGAGCGTGTGCCGTGCGGCTTGGCATTGTCGAAGTCCTGGGTGCGCTGGCGACTGGCGACCGTGTCGGTGATCAAGCCGGTAGGATTGGCGTCGTCGAGGGCGAGCGCGGTCTCGGGCAGGGCCAGCGGGACAGCAACCGCTGCTGCGAGCCCCGCCATCGTGGGCCAACGCATGGCCATCAGAAGAAGCGTTCCGGCACGCGAATGTTGTCACCGGGGAGGATCGGCATGGAGGTCGACATCTCGATGCGAACCGGTGGCGTTCCGGCGCGTGACAGGATGACGTAGTCCTGTTGCGCGCGGTAGGTGTATCCGCCGGCCATGGCAATCGCGTCAGTGAACGAGAGGCTGTTGGAGAACTGGAACTGTCCGCCCGACTTGACCTCTCCGTGGACGTAGATCGGCCGATAATTCCTGATTTCCAGATTTACACGGGGAGATTTGATGTAGCCGTCGGCCAGGCGAGCGGCAATGGCGCTTTGCACCTCTTTCACGGTACGGCCCTTGGCCGGGATCTCGCCGATGAGAGGGAGCGGCAATTCTCCGCGGCCGTTGACTTCCAGGTCGCCGGACAGGTTGTCTTCGCCGAAAACGGTCAGCTTCAGTTTGTCGCCGATTTGCAGGCGATAAGCGTTTTCCAGGCCGGGGCCGGTGCTGGTGGCAAAGCTTGGCGGAGGAAGGTCGGGGCCTTGGGAGCATGCGGCAAGGGTCACGACCGCAAGAAATGCTGCCGAGACCGAAAGCAATGATTTCATTAGGGTACGCGGATACATAATTCGTTTACTCGATACTTTCACAAAACCCGTTTCAGACTACCTTGATATCGCCTGCGTGGTGAAATTGCTGTTAATTCCGACGAGAACCTTTTTGGGATCCGCAGCTCATTTCCATTTCTTCGTTAGGGGGCTGTTCATGCGGCTTGGTTAAAAGAATTTCGCAAATGTTCTTATTCGTGTATGGAGCCTTGCATTTGAAAAGCGATACCTGGAATCCTGCAGCTGCCTTGGCGTCGGCCTATTCCGGCAAGGACCTGCGCTACTTTGCCGGTGCGCGCGAAGACATGGTGGCTGACCTGCCGTTCGACCCGACGGCTTCAATTCTGGAGATCGGCTGCGGCAGCGGTGACACCGGCGCGCTGGCCCTGGAGCGGGGGCGGGCGAAACGCTATGTCGGTGTTGAACTCATGGTAGAGCCGGCGGCTACCGCCGCGACGAGGCTTTCGAGAGTGCTGGTCGGGGACGCAGAGCAACTGGCTTTCGATTTCCAGCCTGCCGAATTCGACGGTTTGATCATGTCAGAGGTGCTCGAGCATCTGCGTGACCCGGAAGCACTGCTGAAGCGATTGCACCGCTTCGTGCGGCCCGATGGCGTCGTGCTGGCGAGTTCGCCGAATATCGCGAACTGGAAGGTATTGCGTGAACTCCTTGCGGGACGCTTTCCGCAAGCCGACCGTGGTGTGTTCGATCGCACTCACCTGCGTTGGTTCACGCCGGAGAGCTTTGCGGCGATGTTCGAACGGGCTGGGTACAAGGTCGTCTCGGTCCGGCCGGTGCGCCGCTTTTCGGCGCGGCAGCGATTGATTTCAAGATTGTTCGCAGGGCGGGCCGATCACCTTTTGATGACGCAGATCAGCATTGTCGCGCTGCGCCGGTGACAGGAAGCTTGCCGATCGCGTGCCAGATGCGGTCAGGCAGGCGATGCGGTCAAAGGCGGGCGACGTCGGCTGCGTCGGCTGGAATGTCGTAGGTGCACTTCAATCGAGATGCATCTCCGGCCGGCGAGAGGACCAGATAAGGCCGCAAAAAGGCTGCTTCCCAGAGTGGATGATTGGCATCCCAGACTCCGATGCCGAGGTCGTTTCTGCCGATTTCGACATCGATGGCGGCTGGTTCATCCCACTGCGTTTCGCCGAGCAGATTGCCGACATCGTGGCGGCAGGCGGAAATGGCCTTCGTGCGGTATGCATCGATCAGCGCTTGCGAGGTGGCCGAGCGGTAAATCTGGTCCTGCGTGTAGATTTTCACCAGCGCCAGCGCTGCAAGCAGTACGACAATCGACCTCATGACATGCTTCCCGGTGGATGAAGGGCGTTCCAGCAATTGGGTGGTCGTCGTCAATATGGTGGCAAGGTATGGTTAACAAACCTGGAACGGGCTCATCCCCAGGTATCGTAGCGCGCCTTTGACAGTTGAAGGGCGGCCCGGGGAGAGCCGCCCTTTGTTGAATCAATTTCCGAGGTGCCGCGCGGGCGACAGTCGGACCAATCAGGTTCTGCGGTCGATGACGCACTTGGCGAATGGGTTGCTGCCGGAAGCCTTGCGCCTACCCAATTCGTTGCGGCATTCGTACATGGCCCGATCGCAGGCGTTGCGGCCGTAAGCCTTGCCGGAGATGCCCCACAAGCGTTTGCCGTAGCCGAAGCGCTTCTTTGCTACCGCGGTGCAGGTATGGCTGATGGACGGCTTGCCGAACTTCCAGACCTTGTCGCCCTTCCATCCGTATGTCTTGCCGCTGCGGTGGTCATACTTGTCGTGGTCGGACTTGTAGCCGGGGGAGGACTTGGTGACCTTATAGGCGGAGTTGTTTTTGCTCTTGCGGCCGTCGAGGTACTGCTTCCAGCTGTGTTCGGTCTTCGTGCCGTCGCGCGGTGCGGCATCGGCCGGCGTCAGGTGGATCATGGGGGCGGCGACCGCCAGCATGGCGACGAGTGCGTACTTTGCCAACATCATCTTACTCCCTAGCTTGCGCCGCCGGAATGACGGGCTTTACGGGAAGCATCATGACAAAGGCAACGTGAACGAAACCTGAGCCCGAACTTCATCGGGCGTTCATTTCAACTCATCGTGCCGGGCAGGTTCTGGGATAGCCAGCGGGCGGTGCGCAGCAGGCGGCCGTCTTCGCGGCGCAGGCCGACGAGTTGGACACCGACCGGCATTGCGCCGACATGCATCAGCGGGGCGCTCACACACGGCATGCCCAGATAGGTCCACAGTCCGTTGAAGATCGGCGAGCCGGTGATGCCCTCGCTCAGCAACGGCGCGGGGCCAGGGGCGGCAGGCGTCAGAACCGCGGTGAAGTCTGCGAGAACCTTCTTGATGGCGGCATAGGCAGCCTCGCGAGCGGCAATCGCGTCGATGTAAGCTCGTACCGGAACCTTGGCGCCTTCATCGAGACGGGCGTTGAGCCCGGCGGACAGCCGGGTGCGAGCCTGGTCCTGAAGCGGCCCGTAGTAGGCGGCGTTTTCGGCAAGCTGCACGAGGCGCTGCCATTCGAGGACGTCTACCAGCTCGGGGATTTCGATTTCCTCGCAGCGTTCGCCGAGTCTTCCGGTGAATTCAGCGAAGGCGTCCTGCATGGCGGGATCGGCATGGGCCTGCCAGGCGGGTGTCTTCACGAAAGCGAACCTTGGCGGCAGCGGCGGCACGCTTGCAGAAAATTCGCCAAGTCGCGGCTGGCTGCGCTGGTAGCTGACAGGATCGTGCGGGTCTTGCGCGGACATGCAGTCGGTGAGTAGCGCCAGGTCGTCGATTGAGCGGGCAAGGAGGCCGAGGGTGTCCAATGTGTGTGACTGCATGAGGACACCGGCGCGGGAGATGAGTCCGAAGGTTGGCTTGAAGCCATAGACGCCGCAGTAGGATGCCGGACGAAGGACCGAGCCTGCTGTCTGTGAGCCGAGGGCGGCGGGAACCATGAAATCGGCGACCGCGGCAGCAGAACCTGCCGAGGATCCGCCGGGCGAACGAGAGGTGTCGAGCGGGTTCCTTGACCGCGACGGTGTGAGCAGCGCCAGTTCGGTCGTGACGGTCTTGCCGAGAATGATGGCGCCGGCCGATTTCAGTGCGGCAACGCAAGCCGCATCGCGGCCGGTGACGTTGCCGGAATATAGCGGGCTGCCGTTTTCGGTCGGGTAGGCGGCGGTTTCGATGATGTCCTTGATGGCCACCGGCACGCCGTGCAGCGGTCCGGTTCCGCTTCCCGATGCCAGTTGCTCATCGGCCTGGCGGGCCTGGTCGAGGGCATGATCTTCATCGAGCTGGGCCCAGCTCAGGATTTCGCCGTCGCGTTGCCTTATGCGGGCAAGGAGTGCGGAGACGAGTTCGCAAGATGAGGTGTTGCCCGAGCGTATCGCAGAGGCAGCCTCGCTTGCGGTCAGTCTGGAGAGTTCGTCCTGGGTCACCTGGCCACGCTTCCCTGAGTGCACGCTGCGACTGCTATTTGCGTTTGCGCAGGCATTCGTCCCAGTAGTCGTAAAATGCCATCGCGAGGACCAGGATCGCAATCAGCATGAACGGAAGTCCGCCCATGAAACCGGCGAACCCGGTCGAAATGCTATGCGAGAGACCGAGGATGAAGACCGCCAAGACGATGAAGCCGATAATGCCTGTGACAGGTTTCACGGGGTCCTTGGTATAGCGCTTCTCTGACATGTTCTCAGTGCCCTTCGAGGGTTGTGCCGTCGAGACGGCAATCAAGCGTGGTCGTTCGCGGTTTCTTGCTCAACAAAAATCGTCACGCGGCGTCCTGCAAATGCCGCTCCAGCCATCCGGCGGTGCGGAACAGGCGGTCGTCTTCCTCGGCCGATCCTATCAATTGTACACCAACAGGCAAACCAGATTCACCCCTCAGCCATGGGGCAGAAAGGCATGGAAGGCCGGCAAACGTCCAGATCGCCGAGCAGGCCGCATCCGA
>Ga0180009_10003921_pt1 | contig 16686 bp, 12 predicted proteins | sample OS_PC_MetaG_FD_123537 | JGI IMG/M metagenome (GOLD analysis project Ga0180009, IMG submission 123537) | Groundwater microbial communities from the Aspo Hard Rock Laboratory (HRL) deep subsurface site, Sweden - OS_PC_MetaG | ecosystem: Environmental > Aquatic > Deep subsurface > Groundwater...
ACTTTATTTGATTGAGAATCGGCGATCCATGGACGATCTGATTTCTGCGTCGTTTTCTGCGTGTTTTTGGTGTCAGGTGTCAGTGTTCAGGTGTCAGTTCGCCGGATTTTCCTTTCTGAAACCTGACACCCGAAACCTGAAACCTCATCTTTTGTCAAATGTGACATAGTAGAATTAACTTCCGGATTCAATACGATACAGCATCCAGGGCACAAGATACTGATCTAAAACATGGCGCCACCGATGGAAAATCCGAACTTGCTTTTATCTTCTCCATCTCTCGGATCGATGACAAAACCCTGCTCAAGCCGGAAAGGACCGATGGGAGAATTCCACCGGACCCCCCACCCCACACTCTGGCGAAGATCGCCGATTTCGATATCCTCATCATCCCTGTAGACATCACCGGTATCGAAAAAGACAACACCCTGGAGCCCGGCCTTTTTAATCAATGGGAATATGTATTCAAGGTTGAGCTGGACGAATTTCTCACCACCGATTTTTTTACCTTCGTCGTCAACCGCGCTCACATCTCGAAAGTCAAAACCGCGCAAAGAATTCAATCCCCCCAAATAAAACTTCTCGTAGTCCGGCAGGATCATGCCCTCGGTTTCACGGGTCCACCCGACCTTTCCATGAATATATGCGATGGTCCCCCAAAACAATGGGAAATACCATCCGGTATCGCCCACAAGTTTTATGTAACCGATATCTCCGCCCAAGCCGGCCCACTCCACATAGCCGCTGTGCTCGGATCCCTCACTGGGCATAAATATCTTATCTGTTGAATCGTATTGAAGTCTTCCGGCGATTGAACTTCTGATATTCGTGCCCTCAAGGTCCTTTATGGTATCCGACGCATCCGCGGTGATTTTCCGAATATCGGCATTTTCAAATTCATAAGTGGCGGTGGCTCTGGTGTAACTGAAAACCGGATAACCGAATCTCAACCCGAAACCGTAACTGTCCTTTTCATAGGTATCAAAATCCTTTGTCCAGTCATAAATGTTAGCCGTACCGGAAAGGGGCATGTCAAACAGCCACGGCTCGGTAAAACTTAAGGTAAATCGATTGGACACTTCCCCGATATCGGCTTTTAGAGCCAGCGTTTGTCCCCGTCCAAACAGATTCCGCTGGGTAACGGAACCGGAAACAAACGCGCCTTCGGACCCGCTGTAACCGCCGCCAAATGTAAATGCACCGGTCGGTTTCTCCTTTACGTCGATTTTTAAAATCATGGAATCATCGGTGCTTCCTTTTGTGGTATTGACTTTTACATCTTCAAAATAGTCCAATCGATGCAGACTCCGAACCCCCTGCTTCAATCGGCGGCCGCTGTAAATATCCTGTTCGTATACCTTCAATTGGCGTCGAATCACCTTGTCCCTGGTTCGGGTGTTGCCGGAAATAATGATTCTTTCAAAATGGACCCGTTTCCCCTTATCGGCTTCGAACACGATATCAACCACCAGCTTTTCTAAATCCTTATTAATCAGAGGTGCGACATTTGCGTAGGCGTATCCCTCATCCGCATAAACGTCGGTCAACGCCAATACATCGGATCGGAGGGTTTCACGATTGAAGTATTCTTCATCGTTAATCTTAAGTTTTCCGAGAAGTTCGGCTTTGCTTAAAACCAAATCTCCTTTTATATCTACGGTTCCGACTTTAAACCGCGGTCCTTCATCTATTTTAATGGTGATATAGATCCAGTTTTCTTTGAATTCAGTTTGGGGATCTCCCACCTTTGCCTGGATATACCCGTTGTTCTGGTAGTAGGCTGTCAGTTTGGCAACATCCTGGGTTAGATTCTCTTTGTTGAGTTCCCCTGAGGAAGTAAGCCAGGAAAAGAACCCCTTTTCCGAGGTTTTCATGATGCCCTTCAGTTTTTTATCCGTATATGCCTGGTTGCCGACAAATGCAATTTCCTTGATCTGAACCTTTCCACCTTCGTTGACGGTGAAATCCAAATCGGCTTGATTGTTCTTCTGCTCCTGGATTTCATAGGTTACCTCAACGTTGTGATAGTTCTTGTCCTTATATAATTCTTCAATGATCTTTACATTGTTCTGCAATTGAAAGATGTTGAGAATGGAGCCTGTCTTAATGGTAATTGCTTCTAGTATCTCTTCATCCTTAATAACCCTGTTCTTCTTGATTCGAATGTAACGAATCGTTGATTTCTCCTTAACTTTGAAGATGATAATCTTTCCTTCCGGGCTGTCTTCTGTTTCAATCCGTATATCTTCAAAATACCCCATGGCATAGATCGATTTCAGATCCTTTGTTAAATCTTTGGCAGCGAAAACCGACCCGGGTTCGGTTTTGATCCGCCTTCTGATGGCATCAGCCTCTATCCGTTGATTTCCGGAAATCGAAATCTTGGCCACCACCTCTTGTTTGAACAACTTCCTTTCAAGGTTTCGGGAAAGTTCTCTGACCTTTTTCACCAGGTTCTCCATTCCTTCGCCTTCAAGAAAAAAGACCAGAGGATCCCCTTCCCCGTATGATTCCAGCATCTTGGCGTCTAAGCTGAATTGCTTGCCGATTCGTGTCATACTGCCCCAAATCACATAATCGGCACCGAATTGGACACCCGTACGCCGAATTTCGGCGATTCCCTCCATCTTATCCCTCCACGCAAGATCCGATACAATAGGAGGATTGAGAATCACGGCTCCCTCGCTTTTCAATTGGTTGCTGATGAGCTTCGAAATTTCGGTTTTCAGATACGTGAGATCCTCAAGAGAATGAACATCGAAAGGCAATACCATCACTTGAGTATCCTGCGCGAGAATCGTCATGTTCGGCGTCACAAGCAGTATAACGGAAAGTGCCATTAGAATGCGTTTTGTCATGAGAAACTCCTCAACCGGTATCAATCAGGTTGCCGTCGACAATGGTTACACGCCGACTCATAAAAGCGGCAAGATCCATATTATGGGTTACCACGATTAAAGTCATCCGCAATTCTCTATTCAACTCAAGCAGCAGTTCATGTACTTTTTCGCTGTTCCGCTTATCCAGATTGCCGGTGGGTTCATCGGCGAGCAAAACCAAAGGCTTGAGTACCAATGCCCTTGCCAATGCCACCCGCTGCTGTTCTCCGCCGGACAGCTCCGACACTCGATGATTTAGTCTGTCTTTCAGACCCACCCGGGTGAGGATTTCTTCAGCGTCGGCATTTGCAAGGTCCTTCTTCTCGCCTCGGATCAGACCGGGCATCATCGTGTTTTCTATAGCAGAAAACTCAGGAAGAAGATAATGAAACTGAAAAACAAACCCCACGCTTTCATTTCGAAACCTCGCAAGCCTGCGATCATCATACAGAAAGACGTCTTCTCCTTGATAACAAAGGCTGCCGCTATCCGGTCGATCCAAAGCGCCAAGAATATTTAAAAGCGTCGATTTTCCGATTCCGGAAGCACCGACAACAGCCAGCGTATCTCCTCTATAAATATCAATTTCCACCCACTTCAATATTTCGATTAAAGAACCGGAACCACTATGATTGTAGCTCTTTGAAATTCCTCGAGCAGAAATTTGAGCCAATGACCGTTGATTTTCATCGAGTGTCATATTGCCGCACCATATCCGATCACATTTAGCCGTATCGAATGGCTTCCACCGGATTGAGCTTTGCTGCCTGCCGCGCAGGATACAGAGTCGATAGAAAACAAATCAATAGCGTGGCCGACACAATCAGGACTACATCCAATACCTCCAGGCGTACCGGCAACGTAGAGGTAAAGTAGTAAATGTCTCCTGTCAGTTCAACGATCTTGTAATGTTTCAACAACGTGCACAACACGGATCCGAAAATAACCCCCAACACTGTTCCCAGTGCTCCGATGACCATGCCTTTGTATATAAAAATTTTCCGCACACTTTTGTTTGTAGCGCCCATGGCTTTTAGGATAGCGATATCCCTGGTCTTTTCCATAACCATCATGATCAGGGAACTGGCAATATTGAAGGCGGCAACCAGCACAATGAGGGTTAAAATAACGAACATTACCGTTTTTTCCAGCTTCAGCGCGGTAAAAAGATTCTTGTTCATTTGCATCCAGTCTCTGGTCCAGTAAGGAAAACCCAAATGGGTTCTTATCTTATCCGAAATCTTTCCCGCTTTATAGGCATCCCTTACACGAACCTCGAGACCGGTAATTGCCCCCGGCATCCGCAATATTTTCTGCGCATCCCTGATATGGATATAGGCGAACGATCCGTCAAATTCATACATTCCGGACTCGAAAAACCCGGACACCTTAAATCGCTTCATGGCCGGAATGTGTCCAATGGGAGACATCATACCTCGTGGCGATATGAGATACACCGGATCTCCCACAGTGACTCCCAGACTGCCGGCAAGCTCCTTGCCCAGAATAATTTCCGGTTCAGAGGATGAAGCAGCTGTATTTTCTTGCGTTTCAGCAAGATGCTTAAACGCACTATCGTCTAAATTCGGAATTACCCGCCCCGCAGAATCCGGATCGATTCCCCGCAGCACCGCCCCGGAAACATTTGCTGCAGATCGAAGCATGATTTGGGTATAAATGAAAGGGGTCGCTGCCTCGACCCCTTCAACTGTTTCCACCTGGTCCAAGACCGTTTGATAATTCTCAAAGGGTCCGCCATGACGCATGATCAGCAGGTGTGATTGACCTTTAAGAATACGCGCCTTCAGATCAGATTCAAAACCGGTCATCACTGCGATCACCACCATTAGGGCCATTACCCCGACGGTAACGCCGGCGATGGAAAGAAAGGTTATCAGTGATATAAAGGTTTGTTTTTGTTTGGCCCTAAGATACCGGCCACCGATAAAGTGCTCAAACGACATGATAGACACATTTGGGAATCATCAATTATTAAACGTCTCGGAAATTCTACAACCTATTGATATTATTTTTTTTAACTGACGATCAATGTTGCAGTGCAACCAAACCCATCACTCCAGCGTTCCAATATTCCAGTATTCCAATTGGGGCGAAGCCCTTCAGTTCTCTTTCGGTTTCATGTGCGGAAAGAGAATCACCTCGCGTATGGATGCGGCATCGGTCAGCAGCATCACGAGCCGATCGATTCCGATGCCCTCTCCCGCCGTGGGAGGCATGCCGTATTCCAACGCCTCGATATAATCGTGATCCATCCGGTGGGCTTCTGAATCTCCGGCATCTCGCTCCTCCACCTGCTGGAGGAAACGGCCTTTTTGGTCTTCCGGATCGTTTAACTCTGAAAAACCGTTTGCGATCTCACGCCCCCCGATAAAGAGTTCAAACCGGTCTGTAAAATCAGGCTGAATGTCGCTTCTTCTCGAAAGCGGCGAAACTTCAACGGGATATCCGGTAATGAACGTCGGCTGAATAAGTTTCGGTTCCACCAGCACATCGAACAGTTTGGTGATCACCTTACCGAGACGACCGGTTTTGGTCAATTGAATTCCGTTTCGGGAGGCAAATTCAATCAACGCCTCCCGATCATTTAGGAGTTCGGATTCAACGCCGCCGATTTCTTCCAACGCATTCATTAAAGGGATTCTTCTCCACTGTTTATCCAAATCGATACTGTTTCCCTGATACGTTATCTTTCCCGTACCCAACACCTGGTAAGCGGCGAAAGAAAACATGGCTTCGGTCAGATCCATCAAATCCGTGTACGTGGCATAGGCCTGATAAAACTCAAGCATGGTGAATTCAGGATTATGCTGTGTCGAAATTCCTTCATTTCTGAAATTCCGATTAATCTCAAATACCCGCTCGAATCCGCCCACAACCAATCTTTTCAAGTAGAGTTCAGGAGCAATGCGCAGATAAAGGTCGATTCCCAACGCATTGTGATGGGTTTTAAATGGGGTGGCTTCTGCACCACCGGGAACCGGCTGCATCATGGGGGTTTCCACTTCAAGAAAATCACGGTCCAATAAAAAGGTTCGAACCGCTTGAATGATTCGGCTCCGTTTTTCGAAAATCTCCTTGATCTCAGGATTCATGGCCAGATCCAAATATCGCTGCCGGTAGCGTTTTTCAGGATCTTTGAGCCCATGAAATTTTTCCGGCAAAGGGCGAGTCGCTTTACAGACCAGTTTCAGTTCATCCGCCAGCAGCGTCCATTCTCCGGTCTTGGTTTGAAACACCGCACCCCGGAGCCCGACAAAATCTCCGATATCCAGCTGTTTAAAGAGATCATAGGTTTCTTCGCCGATCCGGTCCTTGCGTACGTATGCTTGAAGCTGCCCGGTCCTGTCTCTGAATCGAATAAAGGAAGCTTTTCCAAACTTGTTGATGGCCATCATCCGGCCGGCTGCCACGAATATAGGATCTTCTTGGGTAATGGTAATGCCGGGATCCTCAATGGCCGCTTTGATATCTTGAACAGAATGAAGGGCTTTAAAATCGTTTGGGAAAAGATTGATTCGATTTTCCTTTAATGCCGCAAGTTTCTGCTTCCGAATCTCGATGATCGTACTCGTTTTTTCCGTCATTTTTCAGCAAATTCACTTTCGTTGATTTATAATAAGCGTTTCAAACCCCCTAATTGCCATAACACAATAGAACGATGAAGGTGTGAAAACTCGATTCGATAGCCCTTTGCGAAAAAGGTCAAGCTGGATTTGGTATCTTATTGATATCCGGGTGTCAACCTTAAGTTGGGGATGGGATCTGCTTAAACCGCAGTGTAAATGTCGTCCCCTTGTCCTTTTCGCTTTCCACCTCAAGCATGCTGTTGTGGGATTCAACGATTCGATGCACAATCGAGAGTCCAAGTCCGGTCCCGTTCGGTTTGGTGGTGAAAAACGGATCAAAAATCGATTGAATCATATTATCCGGTATTCCACATCCGTTGTCTGATATCTGGACCCCGATGTATCGGTTTTTGAAAGGAACCATTCGGATATCGATGCGCCCCCGGCCATCAATGGATTCGGCAGCGTTTAGCAACAGATTCCATAACACCTGTCGAAGGTGTGCCATATCCATCTCTATCCAAACATTGGGAATGAGCGTTTTATTGATGGTGATACTTCCCAAACTGGAACTGTCTTTTTCAAACAGCTCCAGGGTTTCCATCAGTGCCCCTTTCAACTCGATCGGTACCCTCTTACCCATGGGTGGTCTTGCGAACAGAAGAAAATCGCTCACCAGCGAACTGAGTCTATCTGCTTCACGAAGCACGATCTGCATGAGTTTGTTATGGTCGGTGTTATCGGAAAGGTCCTCCCTCAACAATTGGATGGAGCCGGTAAGCGAAGCCAACGGATTCTTGATTTCATGGGCTAAGCCGGCCGCCATCTCACCGATGACCGCCATTTTTTCTACTCGTTTGACCTGAGCTTCCATGGCCAAAAGCTCTTTTTTGGTTTCGCGTTCCTGTTCGGATAATAGACTGCTCAAAAATGCCACAGCAAAACAGGCGACCATGGTAATTACTATTTTAAACAGCGCCTGGCTCCATGTGAAATATACGGATGCGATCCCTCCCTCAATCACAAACGGTGAAAGGATGCCGTAATACTCCAGATCCACCATAATTCCGTACTGAATGCTGCAGAGGGCTGCGACAATCATGCTGCCCCTTCGGAAAAGAAGCATGCTGGAATAGATGATCACCACGAGATAGAGGAAGGAAAAAATGCTGGAAAACCCACCGGTAACAAACAGGATCAGCGTCACGACAGCGGTATCGATAATGAGCTGAATATAGGCAAACAGGAGTTGCCGTTTCACCCGTCGAAGAATAAGAGAGTATATAAAGGACAGCAGATAGATGGCGGCCGTCAGAACATAAATAAAAACAAGCGGCCGCGCCAGAAAGGAAGGGCTTTCCCGAAGCTGAAAGATGATGGTTGAACCCAACAGAATGGTTGTAAACAGGAGCCGGAAGAACATGATCCACTTGAGTTTGTGGAGAAACTCATTCTCGGCGGTAACGGTCTTTTGATTCATCAGCCCCCAACCATGCCGGCCATCTTGAATATCGGAAGATACATGGATATCACGAGTCCTCCAATGGTGGTGCCCAAAAACACAAGCATAAAGGGTTCGATCATTGCTGTGAGGTTATCCACCGCCTGGTCCACTTCATCATCATAAAAGTCTGCTATTTTCACGAGCATGGTATCCAAAGCGCCGGTGGATTCTCCAACAGAAATCATCTGACACACCATGGCCGGAAAAACGCCGCTATCAGACAGAGGATCGGCCATGGTGCGACCTTCGGAAATCCCCGTCCGAACGGAATATATGGACTTCTCGATGGTTCGATTACCGGATGTCTTGGCAACGATCTCTAAAGCGTCAAGGATTGCAACTCCGCTGGATAGCATGGTTCCCATGGTCCGGGTAAATTTGGACACAGCCACCTTCCGAAGCAACATACCGAAAACGGGAAGCCGCAAGACCACATCATCGAAGATGGCTCGGCCTTTTTCCGTTCCATAAAATCGCTTGGAGGCGATTCCGATTCCAACCAGACCGACGATAATATAGAGGATGTTGCCTTTAACGAACTCACTCATGTTCACCACAATCTGTGTGGGAACGGGCAGTTCGCCGCCGAAATCGGCAAACATCTTTTGGAAAACGGGAATGACGAAAACGAGGATGACGCCTAAGACGATAACCGCAATGGCCAGGGTGATGATCGGATAGGTCATGGCACCCTTGACTTGGGCTTTCAGCTTTGCCGCTTTCTCCATATAGGCGGCCAAGCGTCTCAGGATGGTATCCAGAATACCCCCTGCCTCGCCGGCCGCAATCATATTCACAAACAAATTGTCAAAGTTCTTGGGATATTTATTCAGTGATTCAGCGAGCGTTGATCCCCCTTCAACTGACTCCTTGACATCCTTCAAGACTTTTTTGAACGTCTTATTTTCCTGCTGTGAAAAGAGTATATCGAGACATTGAACAATCGGAAGACCTGCATCGATCATGGTGGAAAATTGACGGGCGAAAAGAATCACGTCCTTTTCGGTCACCTTGGGCTGCATGAAGGAAACATTCTCAAAAAGGTCTTTCGGTTTCTGCTTGATCTTTGTTGGATTAATCCGCTGTCTACCGAGCTGGGTCCTGACCGCCTGCTCGTTCGGGGCTTCCATCTCTCCCTTTTGAACCTCGTTTCTTCTGTTAGTCCCTTCCCAAAGATAAACCGGCATGATCCCCCCCTGTAGAACTTAGTTCGCTTCGCTCACAATTGGAGTACTGGAATATTGGAGCGCTGGAATGATGGGTTTAAATGAATTCTATCGGTTTTTAGAAAAGATCTTTTCCGTTTTTATACCCGATATTCCATTATTCCATGTTGCGCTGCAATGTTGAGCGTCAGTTAAAAAATATAATATCAATAGATTGTAAAATTTTCGAGACGTTTAATTTGTATATCTTATGAATGGTCCAGGATGGCAACCATCATTAACACTTTAACTGTTATTTCGATAGATTAACAGATATCTCCTACCACAAACCTTGCCAAACAACAATAGGTACGGTGCTGAATCGGTGCCTTCAAATATCCGCCTGCATGGTCCCTTACTTTCATCCAAGCAGCATATGGAATGGGACAATTTTACCTTCAACTTGATAAAGGAGCGCATCTATGCCAAATTTCATCAAGCCGATATCCGAAATCGTTCCCTCCGGAACCGATTCTCTGCCGTGGGATTGGAAACCGGGAAAAATGTGGTATATTCGAGGCAGGAAAACGGACTGTCTATTCTGTGTGAAAGCGATCAACAATATGGCCGAACGTAAGAATTTAACCGTCATCACGACCCACACCAATGCGGACTTCGATGCACTGGCTTCCATGCTGGCCGCCCAGAAGTTATATCCCGACTCTCTTGTTGTTTTTCCCGGATCACAAGAAAAAAACCTCAGGAATTTCTTTATCAAGTCCATGGTCTATCTCTTCAACATGGCTGACATAAAGGATATGGACTTTTCGAGAATCGAAAAGTTGGTCCTGGTGGACACCCGTCAACCAAACCGAATCGGTAAATTCGGCAAACTGCTGAACCGATCGGGCGTGGAAATCCATATTTACGACCACCACCCGGATATGCCCAATGACATCAAAGGGGATTTTGAGAACATCCGCACAACCGGAGCCACTGTAACGCTGCTCACTGAAGTCCTATTGGAACGAAATATCGAAATAACACCGGATGAAGCCACCATTCTTTGCCTGGGAATATACGAGGACACCGGCTCTTTTACATTTCCGTCTACCACCGATAAGGATTTTATCGCCGCCGCACATCTCCTCTCAAAAGGCGCCAGCCTGAACATGGTGTCGAGCCTCATCGACAGGGAGATGAATCCGGCGCAAGTTCGCCTCTTGAATGAAATGATTCAAGCCGCAACCGAGCATAACATCAACGGCATCGATGTGGTGGTGACCAATGTTTCTTCGGACGATTATGTTCCGGATTTTGCCTTTCTGGTGCACAAAATGATGCGGATGGAAAATTTTAACGCCATCTTCGCCATTGCCCGGATGGTCAATAAGGTTTACATCATCGCCAGGAGCCGGATTTCGGAGGTGGATGTGGGATCTGTTCTGGCGCCCTTCGGAGGAGGCGGCCATACTTTTGCTGCAGCAGCAACCGTCAAAGGCCATACGCTGGTTCAGATCGAACACCAGCTCATGGAGATCCTTTATCGGACCATCCAATCCCGCCACCGGGCAAAGGATTTAATGTCAGCTCCCCCTATCATGACGGATGCAGCGGTTTCCCTGAAAGAAGCCGGCAGCCTTCTGACGCGATATAACATCAACGCGCTTTTGGTAAAAGAGGAAGAGAACGGAGCGGTGAAGCTGTTGGGTTTTATCACCCGCCAGATTATTGAGAAGGGACTATATCACAAACTGGATCATGTGCCGGTTCGGGAGTATATGACGACTGAAATCGGTTCGGTGGAACCCGAATCCGATCTTCAGGAAATTCAGGAAAAGATAATAGACAACAAACAACGAATTTTACCGGTGATTGATGGAGACACCGTGGTCGGTGTCATCACCCGAACCGATCTGTTGAATGTGCTGGTTCGGCAATCCCAACTGTTGACGGGTAAATCCGCAGAGCAACTGAGAGATCCGATCCATGCCAGGAAACGGATCATCGTTAAATTTTTAAAGGAACGGCTTTCAAAACGGTTTCTTGAAATATTCAGACAAATCGGTGAGGTGGCCGATGAAAACAGAACCGATGCATATGTGGCAGGCGGGTTTGTGAGAGACCTGTTTCTCTATCGGCCCAATGAAGATATCGATATTGTGATCGAAGGGGATGGTATCGCGTTTGCCAAAAAATATGCAAAACTCGTAGGAGCCCGTATCCACTCATATGCCAAGTTCGGAACAGCGGTTATCATCTTTCCGGACGGGTTTAAGATTGATGTGGCTTCGGCCCGAATGGAATACTACAAATTTCCTGCTGCATTGCCCACCGTTGAGATGAGTTCCGTTAAGCTCGATCTGTTTCGGAGAGATTTCACCATCAACACCCTGGCGGTTCAATTGAATAAGGATAAATTCGGAACCTTAATCGATTTTTTTGGTGCACAAAAAGATATCAAGGCAAAAGCCATCCGGGTGTTGCATAACCTCAGCTTTGTGGAAGATCCCACCCGTGTTTTTCGGGCCATCCGTTTTGAGCAGCGATTCAGATTTACCATCGGCAAACTGACCACCGGATTGATTGAAAACGCAGTGAAAATGGATTTCTTCAAGCAGCTCGGCGGCAGGCGGGTATTCAGTGAGCTTCGACAGATTTTTGAAGAGGAAAACCCCACAGCCGCCATCAGACGTTTGAATGATTATGGACTGTTGAAAGTGGTACACCCGTCCATCTCCCTGGATGAAGATTTGATTTGGCTGTTTGACTCGGTACGCAAGGTATTGTCCTGGTTTGATTTGCTTTTCTTGGAAGAATCCTATATGAAGTGGGCCGTTTATTTTCTGGCGCTCATCGGTCAGTCTGATATACCGGTATCTGAAGAAATCTGCTCTCGGCTGGAGCTTGCACCGAGGTATTCGCTTATCTTCTATAAAGAGCGGTTCGAGGCGGATCGAAAGCTCAGCGGGCTGGAACGGAGTCTACCGCATCAAAACAGTGAGCTTTACAAGCAGCTTCATGGTCTCCGGACCGAACTGTTGCTCTACCTGATGGCAAAAACCAGAAAACAGAGTGTGAAACGATCCATATCGCGGTATTTTACCCATCTGCGTTACATTACACCCACGGTGATGGGAAAGGATCTGATCAAAATGGGCATCCCTCCCGGTCCCATTTACCGCAAGCTCTTTGATTCGGTGCTGATGGCCAAGCTCAACGGTATTTTAAAAACCGAGGCTGATGAGATCAATTATGTCTGCAAATTAGCAAAAGACACGGTTCAGGATGAATGATAAGCTTAATTGAATAGGACGCAGATCTACGCAGATATGCACAGATAAAAATATTATTATTTATATATTCTAAAATCTTTATGATCCGCGTTCATCTGTGTTTATCCGCGTCCCAATAACTCGGTCGCACACGATTTGTTCGTTTAGGAGGATTTGAATGGCTCAGAAAAAACGGATCTTAAGCGGGATGCGCCCCACAGGCCCCCTTCATTTAGGGAACCTTTACGGCGCACTCGCCAATTGGGTAACCATGCAGGATGAATATGACTGTTTTTTCTTCATTGCCGACTGGCACGCACTCACCAGCGACTATGAGGATACGAACCATATCAATGGATATATCCGCACATTGATGATCGATTGGCTCAGTACCGGGCTTTCCCCGGAAAAATCGACTCTTTTCCTGCAGTCCCGCATTAAAGAACATGCCGAACTTTTTGTTATTTTATCTATGATCACACCGGTGCCGTGGTTGGAGCGCAACCCGACTTACAAAGACCAAATCACACAGTTGAGCAATAAAGATCTTTCAACCTTTGGATTCTTGGGATATCCGGTACTTCAGGCGGCCGATATTATCATTTATAAGGCTTTCGGCGTACCGGTAGGAATGGACCAGGTTCCCCATGTGGAGATTACCCGGGAAATTGCAAGACGATTCAATTATTTCTACGGTAATGTCTTTCCGGAGCCGGAAGCCATTTTAACCGAAACCCCCAAAATTTTGGGTATAGACCGTCGAAAAATGAGCAAGAGCTATAACAATGCCATATATCTTTCAGATCCGCCTGAGGAGATATCCGCCAAAGTATCCGGTATGATAACGGACCCCCAGCGCGCCCGACGCAGTGATCCCGGAAATCCGGATGTATGTAATGTGTTTGAATTCCACAAATTGTATACGGACCCTGAAACGGTTGAAACCATCAATCGAGACTGTCGATCGGCTCAAATCGGATGTGTGGAGTGCAAGAAGAAAATGGGGGGGAATTTGATAAAGGCATTGGCTCCCATCCGGGAAAAAAGAATCTACTATGAAGCGCATCCGGATTTAGTCGAAGACATTATCGTGGAGGGCAGCAATCGGGCCAGAAAAGTGGCCGGGGCGACCATGGAAGAAGTCAGAGGAGCCGTGAAAATCTGATTATGGAATCTGCACCAGAGAATACCATCCCCTATCAAGTACAGCTTGAAGATATTTTTGAAGGCCCTATGGATCTTCTGATTCATCTCATTAAAAAAAATGAGGTGAATATTTACGATATCCCGATTGCCCTGATCACCAGACAGTACTTGGGATATATTGACTGGATGAAATTCATGAATATCGATTTTGCCGGTGACTTTCTGGTCATGGCATCCACCTTGGCGCAGATTAAATCCAGGATGCTGCTGCCGATTCACGGTCCGGAAGAGGAGGATGAAGATCCCCGGATGGAAATCACGCGACCGCTTTTGGAATATCTTCAGATCAAAGATGCGGCAGAAGCGTTGTATAGAAGAAACCTGTTGGGAGAAACCACTTTTATCCGGCCTTCCAGCAAGGCGGACTACCCCATGGAACCGGGCGATCAGATGGTAAAAGTCGGATTGTTTGAGCTTATCGATGCCTTTAAGAGCATATTGGAAAACCTTTCCGAAGACCAGCAAATAGAATTTACACCCGATCGAATCTCGGTGACGGATCGGATTTCAGAACTCGTGGATCTATTGGAGGACAAAGGATCCATCACATTTGTCGAGCTGTTTTCTCCAAAACCGGATAAAAGTCAAATCATTATTACATTTCTTGCCGTTCTGGAGATGGTAAAGCTTCACTTGGTCCGGATCGTACAGCATGTTCAAACCGGGATAATCAGGTTATTTTACATATGACGGATAACATCAAAAATATTATCGAAAGCTTGTTGTTTGTCAGTGAGACGCCGCTGACCATAGACCGAATCAAATCGGTAATATCCACTGAAGATACAAAGGGGATCCGAACCGTTCTAGAACAACTGGCTGATGAGTATGAGAGCCGCGGCGGCGGCTTTTATCTGGGAGAGGTCGCCGGCGGGTTTCAAATCCGGACGCGGCCTGAATACACCGAATGGATCAAACGCTTGATCCAACCGAATCCGCAGCGCCTGAGCAAGGCTGCTTTGGAAACCCTGGCCATCATCGCCTATAAGCAGCCGGTCATCCGGAGTGATGTCGAACATGTACGGGGTGTCGACTCCGGAGGGGTGCTTCGTCTGTTGCTTGAGCGGAAATTCATCCGAATTCTGGGGCGGAAGGAGATCCCGGGGCGCCCGCTGATTTACGCAACCACCAAAGAATTCTTGCAGGTATTCGATTTGAAGGACTTAAAGGACCTCCCGACTTTGAAAGAAATCGATGCCTTTGGGAATCCTACCGCGGAAGATGTCATACCTCCTGGACCTGAGCGGACATCACCACTGGTAGAGGAAACCGTGGAGCAGGAAGAGGCACCCGAAGAAACCAACGGAAAAAATCCTTGACTTCATCCTCTTTAACCCAATATATAACTCTTTATTGTTTCAACCGGAGACCGAACAAGGAAAGCAATAGATAATCACGAGGAGCCCGTATGAACAGATCAGATCTGATAAATGAACTCAAGAACCAGACCCTTCTCAGCCGGAAAGATGCTGAGAAATTTGTTGAGACATTTTTTGACGCTATATCCGACACCTTGATGAAAAACGATCGGGTCGAAATCCGTGGGTTCGGCAGCTTCACTGTTAAAAAGTACAAACCGTACGTAGGCCGGAATCCGAAGACCGGGACCAAGATCAGCGTACCCCCCAAAAAACTGCCATTCTTCAAAGTGGGCAAGGAACTGAAGGAAATGGTGGACAATGAAAATTAACGGGCGGTTAACTCAGCGGGAGAGTGCTACCCTCACACGGTAGAAGCCACTGGTTCAATCCCAGTACCGCCCACCACATATTTGATAAATCAAAGGGTTTTGGAAAATTCCAAAATCCTTTTTTGTTTATCTCTCAGATCTTAAAGCGAGTGATCCGATATTACCGACGGATTTCAATCGTCAGTTAAAAAGTCTTGAATTTGAATTGGATGTCGATGGATATCATGGGGAAATTAACGTGAAAGCTTTCAATTTGGATCTGGGTCGTTTTATATTTGTTATGGAGTTCCATGAGCTTTTTCAAAATGGTGTTTGCCGCTTTTTCCATCCGTGAAGTCATAGACAAATATTCCTCTAATGACTTCACGGCATCAGGATCTTTTGCGATTTCAGCATCGTAGAATCTGACAAGATAACCGCCGAGGCGTTCTTCGGAAAATACACCCATGTGATAGGTGCCTACCCGCCCGGGTTTCTCGATACCGATAAAAACACCTTCTTCTCCTTGAATCTTAAGGACATGAACCAGGGCCGGGCCATTTAAAGTTGATACTTCTACAGCCGATTTTTGGAGCACATTATAGATCTTGGCCTTGCTCGGAGTTACCATTCGTATTTCCGTGTCCGGAAAAAGGGTCCAAGATTCGAGCACCCTGAACGACACAATTTCTGATTGATACTTTGTCCGGGCGATTTCAACCATGAGGTGAATCTCGGCCAGATCCATAGCCAGGTTATCCAAAAGCCGATCCCTTATATCGGTTTTGCTCGGCTGGACGGCTTGGGTACACCCCCAAAGAATAATTAGGATCATCGGAAGACATAGCATTTTTAACTTCATTTAAAGGACTCCCATAAAGTATGTGTTCACAGGTTCAGAGTTCAACGTTCCGGGTTGAAAAACCTTAAACACAACGTATCAAAGGGATACCTATTTATTGTGGTTATAATCCCGTTCCACCCATTGGGTTATGCCGGATATTCCGGATACCGATCAATATCGTGAGCGGTTTCAACTGTTTGTAACCCTTTAACCATGAACCCTGAACCTGGAACCGATCAGTTTAGATTAATATATACCCGGCAATGATAAATTATTCAATAACCGATCAATGCCTTTTAATCATGGGCGATGATCTATATGTAATTTTTGGCATTTGATTTGCATGATAATTTATGTATAAGAAGGGCAATTGGGCCGGGCTCGTCAAATACGAAAAATGGGGATAATTTAATTGAAAAAGCGTTGTGAATGGGCCGGAAGCGATCCCCTCTATATAGAATACCACGATAATGAGTGGGGAACTCCGGTGCGTGATGATCATAAGTTGTTTGAATTCTTGCTTCTCGAATCCGCACAAGCCGGATTAAGCTGGATTACCATATTGAAAAAGCGCCAA
>Ga0180009_10003922_pt1 | contig 16686 bp, 16 predicted proteins | sample OS_PC_MetaG_FD_123537 | JGI IMG/M metagenome (GOLD analysis project Ga0180009, IMG submission 123537) | Groundwater microbial communities from the Aspo Hard Rock Laboratory (HRL) deep subsurface site, Sweden - OS_PC_MetaG | ecosystem: Environmental > Aquatic > Deep subsurface > Groundwater...
CTATCGGTTGTCCCGATTTCAATTGAAGTTTTTTTGAATCTGAAACCAGTGCTCAACCTGAACGCGGACCCCATCCGAGGGCCGCAGTCGGAAAATACCAGGTTTTCGGTCAGACACTAATTACCTTAAAATCCATATGGTTCTGCCCAAATGAAACGAGATATTCAATTCCAACGCTGGCAATTCGCCCAAACTGCAGAAAGCTCATACTGGAATTCAGTAATTTCCGATCCTCTTGAATTATTGCGAATTACCTACGAAAAGGTTGCTGCCGTTCAATGGGCTTCAAAAGCACTAAAAGATATTTTTGGCGATGAGCAAGGAACATGGGTCGAAATAGGTATAGGCCCTATAGGCCCTATTGGTATTGGATGCATTCATCTTTTTCCAAAAGATATTACCGGAAATCGTCAGTTGCTCGGAGTAGATCCATTGTCCCAAATGGATTTTGATAAAAAGAAAATCCCCTTACCTCTCCAGGCTTTAATAGAAGCATGCCATACCAATAAATATTCCCATTTGGTTAATATGGGAGAGGATATCCAGATCAATTCTGGATCATCGATATTCGTGGCCTGTTACAACGTGCTGGATCATTGTTACGAACCAAGAAAAATACTGTCGGAGATCACAAGGATTCTCAAACCAGGCGGATATCTGCTCTTGGGTTGTGATGTGTATTCCTGGGCTGGGCTTATGAAGTACCGCCTGCGTAATGCACTGGCAGCTATGAGATTGATTAATTTAAAGTCGATTGGCGATGTCGCCCATCCGCATCAGTTTTTGGCAAGAGACCTGGAGAATCTTTTAAGGTCTTTTGACCTTGAGCTTATAGCAATCAACAGGCGTAACCACGAAAAAGTTCGCCGTTTCTGGAGCCACTCATACCGCATGTTAATTGTGGCTAGAAAGCAGTTTTCAGGAGAATAATTTTAATTGCAAAAGAGATTCGATACATACTCGAGTTCATCTCATAGAACTCCTACTAAACTAAATATGATTGTCATTACTGGTATATGTCTAATAGTTGCCATTTCGGCTCTAATGTTATTCGAATCTAAACATTCCTCACAAGGAATCCTTTTTGGGTTTGGCAGCCTATTTGTGGTTTTTCTATATTTCTTGTTCTTGAAACAATGGAGGTGGGGAATCTATGGACTGATTGCCTATATGCCTTTTTCCGGCCTGCCGGGCATCCTATTTTACTCATCCATAGGATCCGGTCGTGCATCCCTAATAAAAGATTTTCTATTTGTAATCCCGGCTTATTTGGGATTTACTTTCTGGTACCTGAAAAACCGTAAGCAAACGCGACTGGATTTCCCCGGTTCACCGCTTATTCTGATGGTGGTGCTGGCGGGCCTTCTTTTTTTTCACTTCCTGGCAATCATGCCAACGAACTTAATGGTAGGGCTTATCGGATTGAAGGTTTGGCTTTTTTATATGCCGCTCTTTTTTCTGGGCTACCACCTGATAGATTCGAAAACGCAGTTAATTAGATTAGCGAAACTAATGCTTATACTCGGCATGATTCCTGTAATTTTTGGAATCGTTCAAGCGGGGCTCATTTACTCCGGGAATCAATCAATTGCTTTTATGTTGCACGGACCGGCGGCAAATGCATCAACACAGGGCTTTGCCTTGTTTTTGGAGGCAGGTGGGGTTGGACTGTCTCGAGTTCCCGGCCTGTTCACATTTGTATCACAATACTTTTTGTTTCTACTCTGCCTGCTTCCGATTGCCTGCGCGACCTGGCTTAGCGCCGATCAAAGCCGACGTCATATGCCCTTGTATACCATAGTCTTAACTTTAGTCGTAATAGCAGCATTTACTTGCGGGGCCCGTGCGGCATACATGCTTATTCCCGGGTACTTCGGGGTTATAGTCATTATGGACAGACGTTTTAGGCACCTGTTTAAGTATCTTGTTGCTTTCATGGTTGTCATACCGATAGGTTTCAATTTTCTGCTTTGGTTGATCGGCACAAGTCGCAATACCTTTCTGGAATTTGCCTCTGATGTTATTCTTGGCTATCTTAGCCCTTCCAGCGAATACAGCTTGATCTATCAGTTTAAAGACGCTTTAAAAATGACGTGGTCTGGTTTAGGTACTGGGATGGCAACTGGGTCATCACGTTTTGCCTTCCAAGAGTACGGTATTCCTGCTTCGGCGGGCGCTATCAGTGGGATTGAGGCCTTTTATGCAAAAACCATTGTTGAAATTGGAGTGCCTGGTTTGATAATAGTCGTCGCTATTTTTACCAGACTTATATTTTCCGGCTGGATTAACCTGAAAGAGATTAAAGAGTCTTCCCTCCGTGCATTCTCGGTCTCTCTTTTAGCGTTCTTAATACTTATAGTCATTTATCTGTTGAAGGGGGCTGCTATTGATTATGACCCGTTAAATGTTTACTTTTGGTTCTTCGCGGGCATCTTGATGAAACTGCCTACTCTCGATCTGTCTAAAAGGGCCGACGTGGTGTACGGGCTTCAGCAATGAGCATTCCAGCGCATAGCGTGGTGGTATCCCATCCCGCCAAGCAGCATGTTTATCAGGTGGTATTGGCTCTGGAACGGGCCGGGCTATTGCGACAATTCATCACGGGTATCTATTTCAAACCTAACCGGTTTCCATATACAATGATTCGCTGGTTGCCGGCAGTTGGCCAAGTGCGCCTTTCTAAAGAGCTCAGGAAACGGTATTTCGAAGAGTTGCAGGGCGATTTGATCATTTCTGTTCCCTACTTTGAAATTCTTTCCAAGATAACTAGGAAAATGCCATTCATTAGTGATGAAATGCGCCTCTGGGTTCATTTGTTTGCTAACTGGTTACATGACTTGTACGTTAGCCACTGGATTACTCGTTGTCATCCTCAACCATCAATAGTGTATGGCTTTGAAGGTTCTTCATTGTTGTCATTTAGGGCTGCCAAGCGTCTGGGAGTCATTACAGTCCTAGATGTACCTATCATGGTTAATGCGCGAGATATCATGAATAAAGAAGCCCAATTGCTAGGCATAGGGATTTCATCTGCCAATTTGGAAAAACGCATAAGAAATCGCTTCCGGGAAGAACTGTTCCTCGCTGATCAAATAGTTTCGCCTTCGCAAGCAGTGGCGGAATCAATTGTGGGCCGCAATATTTCGTCGGACAAGGTAAGGGTTTTACCGTTTGGGGTAGATACCCTGCGATTTCAGCCCCGTTGGATGGCAGAGGCGCGAGCTGTTCATCAGAAATTCAATGTGCTTTTTGTCGGCAAGTTTTCTGCTCTTAAGGGAGTCCATTACTTGCTGGAGGCATGGCAGCAGTTGACATTGCCTAATAGTGAACTGATAATCGTGGGACCAGTTACAAACAATGAATTTGCACAAAAAATGAGAACTAGATATAAAGGTAAATTCATCGAGTACGGGAATGTGCCTGATTATACAATTGCCGATGTGTTCTCCAAAGCTGACATATTTGTGTTTCCGTCTCTTTGTGAAGGATCAGCTTTGGTCACTTATGAAGCCTTAGCTAGTGGATTGCCTTGTGTGGTAACACAAGAAGCGGGCAGTGTCGTTCGGGATGGTATCGAAGGATTTGTCGTCCCAGCTTACGATGTTAAAACCCTGGAGGATCGCATTCTACGCCTTTATAAAGATGAAAACTTGCGCTGGAAAATGGCTGTGGCGGCGCGCCGGCGGGCTGAAGAATTTACCTGGCAGAATTACCATGCGCGGTTAGTCAACAGCCTCGATATAGATCTACACGGTCAATGATTGTTGAATACTATGCGAGTTGGTCTTGACCTACGTTGGCTGCATCAAGCCTATATAAACTCACCTGGGGGTGGGCTTGGGGGGGTTGGTACATTTTGCCGTGGACTCTGGCTGGGACTGGCGCGAGCCTTCCCTGAGACCGAACTGGTTGCGCTGGTCAGCCGGAGAGCCATGCCAGAACCTTTTCTGACTCTCATTCGGACAGCGCCTAGACATCAGATCCGGCCTTTCGGTCTTTCGGGTTTACTGCCATCTTTGGATAACAGGGGGCGGTACAAACTCATCTTGCGCCTGTTGGAAAGTGAACTGTGGCCTGCTGCGTCGCTGGATAAGTTGGGGCTGGATGTCTTGCACCTGCTAGATCACACGCCGCCACCACGCCGGGCACCCTTTCCAACGATAGTTACTGCCTACGACTCGATTTACTTGAAGGAAACAGGGTCCTTAGGCTATAGATATTTCTTGAATATTGATCGGGCAAACCTATTAGTTCCTATTTCGCGTTCGACCCAGGCCGATTTCGAAACTCGCTTTCCGGGACGAGCCGGCCACCTCCCGGTTGTTTACCCAGGAATTGACATGGATGTATTCAAACAGCCAACGTACTCGAGGGATTATATCAGGCAACGTTTCTCCCTTGATGATGATTACTTTATGCACGTTGGTGTGCTGACTGATAGAAAAAATCCGATAGGGTTGATTAAAGCCATGAGACGCGTCGTTGAAGTGCACCAGAGGAAAATTATGCTCCTCTGTGTGGGGCCCTATCAGGTAAACCCATCGGCGCGCGCGAGCGTCGTTGAACTGACACGTGAACATGGAATTGAAAACCACGTGCTGATGTTGGGCGATGTGGGGGCCGAAGAACTGTCGAGTTTGTACCACCACACGCTGGGGCTGGTTTTTCCATCCTTCGCAGAAGGCTTTGGTTTGCCAGCCCTGGAATGTCTCGCCTGCGGCTCACCTTGTGTTGTGGCACAAACCACTTCGCTGCCGGAAGTCGTAGGGGATTTGGGTATTCTCGTGGACCCTCACAGCGATAAGGAAATTGCCGATGGTATGATCCGGCTGCTGAATGACGAACCCTATCGAACCAATATCCGTGAACAGGGTCCTGTGTGGGCGCAACGTTTTTCGTTCGAAGCGATGGCAAAAAAATATATGGAGCTTTACCAAGGTCTGGCATAGCAGCCCCCAACTTATCCGGCCACAGAGGCCTACTGTTTGTAACGAGGAGTGAAGCGCATGATCATAAAGAATCAGGTACAGTCTGTGCCGATTAAATCTCGGATTGCCCGCATCGTGTTGAGTAGTCTCCTAAGTAGTCCTGTGGGAGCGCGTATCGAAAGGGTTTTGGTTTGGTTAGGACACCGATATCCTTACAATTTGCCAGCGCGAGGGGCTATTATTGCACAGATCGCACAACGCAAGCAATCAAGCAAGCGCGTGAAAGCAACTTTGCTAAATGGTGTTCAAGTCATTCTTCCATCGGTAATTGATGCTTATTCGATTTATCTTACAGGCTGTTTGAATGCAGAAGAAGCAACGACATTTTTGCTACAACGCATGCTTAAACCAGGCGATGTGTTCTTGGATATCGGAGCGAACATGGGGTTTTACACTTTTTGGGTTGCGAAGATTTGCGGACAATCTGGGCATGTTTATGCTTTTGAGCCGCAAGGCAATCTGGCCAAATACCTTGAGAGATCCATTGTGCTTAATAACTATGGAACCAGGGTAACCGTGGTATGTGCTGCGGTTTCCAGCGATCATATCAGTCAGGCTACATTGTACCATGCTGCAAACAGAGATGGAACCGGCGGCCTCCCTTCACTGTTTGCACACAAGTGGCTGGACGCTGAAACGGGTATGGACGTACCAACAGTTTCTATAGATGGTTATCGGCAAGAAAATGGGATAAAACGGGTTAATGGAATAAAGATAGATGTCGAGGGCGCAGAAATGCTGGTGTTGCGTGGGATGCAGCATACGCTGGAAGAAGCTCCACCGGAGCTGATTGTGCTGGAAGTCAATCCGGATACGATTTCTTTCCGAAACATTGAGAATGGAGCGCCGCTCATGCAAGCCCCTGGTGCTGCTACTCCAGAAAATGTGGTCCAGTTCCTGACCGGGTATGGGTATGAGCCACGTCATATTCGCCGGGATGGACGCGTTGGCCGTATCTATAACCAAGCCGATTTACAAAATATTACCCCTGGTACAAACATAGCATTTGTATCGCCTATGCTCAGGAATACCAGGCCGGAATTATTTGCGGTAAACTCGTGAAAGCTGCTGCTGCACATTTCTACTGGTCGCATCTCTCTGACGCTAAGCGAGTCCTTGACCTGGGTTGCGCAACCGGTGACTTGGGCCGCTACAAACCGGACGGGACGGAAGTCTGGGGACTGGAGCTAGACCGGGTACTAGTGGAGTACGCAACCAGGTATGAAACGGCCCAAGTCTGGGATCTGGACCTGCCTGCGCCATTGCCTTTCCCTGATGCCCATTTTGATGCGGTTGTCGCCAAGGACATCCTGGAGCACCTGCAAAAACCATGGCTCACATTGGCCGAGATCAAGCGTGTGCTCAAGCCGGGGGGCATCGTTTTAGCCTCCGTTATCTGCTATCGCGACAAGCGTATCTGGAACGACTACACCCATGTCCGGGGTTTTACGATGGGATCACTGCGAAATATGTTTCGTGATGCGGGATTTCAAGTTCTTGATGTTTGGCGTATGGGGGGGTGCCGTTATCCTCCAGACTAAATTTCATTCATATAGTTCCCCTTCTATTGCGCTTTCCACCTTTCGATTGGCTCTGGACAAGCAGTTACGAAATCAAAGCGAGACGTCCTCTCTAAATAATAAATGTCTTTAACAGTTACTCTTTTTCGTGATTTTCCCGAAGACCGGCGTGTCAGCATGGAGGTGTATGCGGATTCGCTGCGTGAAGGGCTCTGCAAGTATGGCAAGGGGCGATATGATGTCAGCGACTACTCGCCGTACTTTCCACGCGGACTATCCTACGGCAATTGGTCTATGCGGTTTGCTCGGTATGTAGTCTATCCATTGCAGGCTCGGGGTCGTCAGACCAGCATCAATCACGTCCTCGACCATGGCTATGGGCATTTACTGTATGCGCTTGACCCTGCCAGCACGGTGGTGACGGTGCATGACCTGATCCCGCTGGTATGCTGGCGGGGGGGTATTGCAGGCGTCTCTCGTGGTCGCAAACCCTGGCTAAACCTCCTTTCGTTTTATGCATTGCGGCGAGCGGGCCACCTGATTGCAGATAGTGAAAGGACTCTTAACGACTTGATTCGCTTTTGTAATTGTGCCCCTGAGCGAATTACGGTAGTTCACCCGGGGCTGGATTCTATTTTCCGATCCTATACATCGGCAGAGAGGTTGAGCGCAGCACGCTCTTTCGGTCTGGAAGGTAATGATGCCAAGCGGATCATGGTGATTGGCACTCAGTTTTATAAAAATTTTCCCGGCGCACTGGCTGCTTTCGCCCGATTACGTGCATTGTATGACCAGCCAATCGTACTGGTCAAGGTGGGACAAATGGATGCCGAAAAGACACGCTTAGTGAGAGAACTTGGATTGGACGGGATGGTGCTGAATTTGCCGAACGTCTCGCGTACACAATTGCCTGATATTTATAATCTTGTGGATTGTCTACTCTTTCCGTCGCACTACGAGGGTTTTGGCTGGCCTCCCCTCGAAGCAATGGCCTGTGGCACACCGGTGGTTGCTTCCAATGCAGGATCTCTACCCGAAATCATCGGGGATGCGGGAATTATGTGTGCGCCTAATGACGTAGAGGCATTAGCACACTCAATGCACGATTTGTTGACTGTTCCTGCGCTCCGTGAGGAATTTGTCCAGCGTGGATTATTGCGAGCCAAGCATTTCACATGGCAAGAAACTGCCCGGAAAACTTTAGATGTCTATGAAAGGATGAGCCAAACCCATTAAAAGTGTTGAAGATCTGCAACCCAACCGGGCCGGTAAACGAAATTGGATAATCAAATAAAACAGTGCACCCTCTTAATAGATTGAAATAATGAAAATTTTCTCATTTGTTGAAGGTGCCAATCCGAGTAGGGGGGGGTTAGGGTTAGTTGGTGTTCCATGGATTGCCAAGAGTGTGGCGGAGCGTGGGCACCAGGTTGTTTTGAACATCGCTGGCGACCCTAATCCCGGCACAGAACACTGGGTGCAACCGGATGTACGTACGGCTTTGGAGTGCAAAATGGGCGTGGGTAATTATGGCATTATTACGTATCCCTGTCTCACTCAGGGATGGGCTTTTTCGCCCGCCATGTTACGCGCTATTTCGCCTTACATTCGGGATGTTGATTTCATAACGCTTCACTCTCTCTATTCATTCCCTGTGCTGGTGGGATATCTATTGGCGCGATGGTTCTGCAAGCCATACGGTTTGTGGCCCCATGGCGTCCTCGCTCCGGTTCAACGCCAGATCAATTCGGGAAGGAAAAAGATCTACGATGGATTTATTGCCAGAGCAATTATGAATAATGCATCGGTACTTTTCTACTCAGCGTCAGGTGAAAGAGATGAGACGTGTTCCCTTCATTTTAAGGCACCTTCTGTCATTGTTCCGCATGGACTGAACTTCGAGGATTTTGTCAACCTTCCTCCTCGTGGCGAGTTCAGGTCCCGGTATATGGCAGGACATTCCGGTCCCTTAGTTCTTTTTCTTTCAAGGATAAATCAGAAGAAAGGGTTAGATATTCTGGCACGTGCATTTGCCTTGGTGCTGGAGCGGTTGCCCAATGCGCGCCTTGCTATAGTCGGCAGCAGTGACCCGCCGCTATTTGAGGATCAGGTGAGGAGTTGGATCAAGGAGTCCGGGATATCCAATTATGTGGTGATGCCGGGATTACTGGTTGGCGAAGAAAAAATGCAGGCATTCGCCGATGCAGATGTGTTTGTGCTGCCTTCTCACGCAGAAAATTTTGGTTTTGCCGTATTTGAAGCCATGGCGAGCCGTATCCCGGTTGTGATTTCGGATACGCTGGATTATGCAAAAGAGGTTGAAACACATCAGGCCGGCTTCTCCGTGCCCCGACATCCGCAGGCATTTGCCGATGCTATAGTTCGGGTTCTTACGGATAAAGATTTGCACCAAAAGCTGGGACAGAACGGTTTCAATCTCGCGCGGACATACTCATGGGACACGACGGGTGAACGGGTAGAACGTACCATGAAATGTATTCTGCGAGGCGAACCGTTACCGCCGGATTTGACTCTGCAAGAGGGCTAATCATGGTAACCGCTCCTTTATGTAAGATCTGTTCAACGGAAACAGTGAGGCGCCTGTACCGATCGCAACGCTACGGCTTTCAGGTAGGGCGATGTACCAGATGCGGTTCGACTTTTGTGCTGGATAAAATCAATGAGAACGAACTTAAGGATATGTATAGCGATGACTCAAGCTTTGAAAGATTCAGCAACCTGATGGGTAATGAAAAAGTTTCAAAGAGGCATCTCGAGGCGCTCCATTTATTCCGTGAACTTTTACCGTCGGGTAGGATTTCACCCAGGATTTTTGATGTCGGCGCCGGATCGGGCGCCTTTCTGAACCAGGCTCGCGGATGTGGCTTTGCAGTGTATGGGAATGAGTTTTCCGATGCCGCCATTCGTGTGGCCCATGAAAAGTATGGTATCGCGCTTAGCCCGTTGCCTCTTGAACAGGATCAACATTCAGACGCCTTTGATGTGATCACGATGTGGGGACTGGTTGAGCATGTGCTCGACCCGGTAGCCGTCTTGCAGTCGGCATTTGACGCATTATGCAGGGGTGGGATACTTTTCATCTATACACCTGTTTGGTGTATGTACGATGAAATCGGTCTGGGTCTGGCTCGATTGGGACACTGGACTCGCTTGCTGGATAGGCGTATCACGATGGCACACCTGAACCTGTTCTCTGCCGGGGGAATGAAAAGCTGTCTTTCCGCTATTGGATATGAAGTTATTCGTTTGGAAAAGGTTTGTGAGTATAATTTACCGGTAACGGCCTATCTCGAATCTCTTGGGGTGCCGGCCAGCCTTCGCAGCGCAATAAGCAGCACCCTTGACTGGTTTATCAATCGAGGATATTTCTTCAAAAATAATATGCGCGTCTTTTGCCGTAAGCCGAGAAAATGTTATGGGTAATATGATTAACTGTTTAGATCGTGTCAATACCGTTTTATCTCCACGAATTGATGCAAGAAAATATGAAAGAATATATGAAAATGTGGGCAGAAAGTTGGGTGGAATTGGATGCTGAGAGTGTTATTATTCTTCGAGAGAGTCATAAACGTTTTGAAACTCTTCCAGAAAATTGATATCAAGAAAGAGTCATTAAAAGCGCTGGCGCTATCCCTGTCTTCGCTGAACAATTGTCTGGCATTGTCAAAGTATGAAATCAGATTATCGACCATCTTAGATGTTGGTGCAAATATCGGCCAATTTGCGTTGTCAGCTTCATTCTGTTTCCCTGACGCTGTAATTTACAGTTTTGAGCCAATCCCTGAGGCCTTTCTACGGCTAACTAAAAATATTAGACGCACGCCTAAGATAAAGGCTTTCAACTGTGCTCTTGGGGATACTATAAGGAGAACTAGTTTTTATAGTAATGAATTTACTCAAGTTAGTTCTCTTTACAAAATAGACCACAGAAACGATAATCCGAACTACAATCAACGTAAAGCGAAGCTTGTGGAGGTTGATGTTTTTCCGTTGGACGATTTTGTTGCCAATCTTCGGATAAAAACTCCTGTTTTGCTTAAAATGGATGTCCAAGGTATGGAAAAAGAAGTGCTGCTGGGGAGCAAAAGAACTTTAGAGGTTATAGAATTCATACTTTTTGAGGCACCTTTTGTTCCATTATACGAGAATCAATTGCTGTTCGATGATTTGAACGACTATATGAGATCTATCGGTTATAAGCTCTTAGCTCCAGTAGGGGTAAATAGAGGCAAGGATGACATGATCATAGAAATGGATCTGCTATATAAAAAGGTGTAGCCACATGGCAACCAGTCCGCTTAATTGGAAACGTATCCTGATTACTGGTGGTTCCGGATTCATAGGAACTAATTTAGTCGAATATTATTATAGACAGGGTCGCGCCGTAGTCAACATCGACATCAGGCCCCCGAGAAACGCTAATACCCGCGTATTATGGAAGGAATGCGATATTTTGGATTTTGGACACTTACGTGACACTCTCACGGAGTTTGATCCAGAATATGTGGCCCATTTGGCTGCAAGGACTGATTTAGATGAGAAAAAAGATATAGATGGGTATGCAGCTAATGTAGATGGGGTGCGTAATGTCGTGAATGCGGCAAACGACTGCGGTCGCTTGAAGAGAGTGATTTTTGCTTCATCGCGTTATGTGTGCGCGAATGGCTATCAACCCACACATGATACAGATTATTCACCTTTTACGCTCTATGGTGAAAGCAAGGTTATTGGGGAACAAAATGTGCGGAGCGCCAAGGTTGACTTCGAATGGGTCATTGTACGTCCAACATCAATCTGGGGTCCTTGGTTTGATATTCCATACACGGTATTTTTCGAGACGATTTGGAAAGGATTATACTTCAACATTGGAAGGCTTAATCCAAAAAAGCAATACGGGTACGTCGGCAATACGGTGTACCAGATCGATAAGTTGCTGAATGCTTCGGTCATTTCAGTGAACAGGAAAACACTTTATGTTTGCGATTATCCGCCCTATGAGCTTAGGAATTGGGCAGATCTTATCGGGCAGGCTTATGGATCGCAAAAAAATTCGGTCGCTGCCGCTTTGGATGGTATGGATCGCTGCTTTATTAGGTGACCGCCTATCTGGTTTTGGATGGCAAAAATGGCCTATAACTACCTCAAGGTTAGACAACCTTGTTACTGATATTATCTACGATACGCATGAACTCGAAAGCATTTGTGGTAGACTGCCTTACGACCTTAGAACGGGCGTCAGCACGACCGTGAGTTGGATGAGAGATGTCGGACGTATTTAGAATTCCACATGGATGATGTCATACAGCCCCGTCATTTAAACAACACTTCTCACAACTCGAGACTTGGTTTGAATTTTATTAATAAATCAATAAATTGTCATTTCTGCGAAAGCAGGGATCCAGTGTTTTCAATAACTTCCTGGATTCCGGTTTTCACCGGAATGACATATTCGGTAGAAATTCAGAGCTCTCAACTGACTGTTGTGCCCTACGGTTTGGCTGTGCCGGAGACACTGGAGATAATTAGCCTGCCGGTGACAAGGGGAATGGTGGACAGCACTCTCTGCAAGAAAGAAGGCGGAGGGCAGAGGGCAGAAGGCAGAAGGCAGAAAGGCGAAGAGCAAGCTGTTTGGCAAGAGACAATCATGGTGGCGCGGCTCGACTGGTTGTGGCCAAGGATTTGCGGTACTGATGACCGGATAGACGGTGTCAAGATCGATGTGCAGGGGATGGAAATCGAGGCTTTAAGAGGGATGTTAAATGTGCTAAAGTCCTTTAAACCCAAATTAGTACTCGAGATTCATCAGGGTGTTGACCGTAATGAGCTGCTTAACTTAATTGCGGCATCCGGTTATTCTTTGCATGCAACTCCGATCCAACCGGTGCCAGGCGAAGTCGAAGCTCAATACATAGATGACATGAGCTATGCTTTCGATATCCTTCAGAAAAAGCCTTCTAAGGGAGAGTTCTATTGAACATTTTGGCCCTTTCCATCAATTATACCCCTGAGCCTACCGGATTTGCGCCGCATGTTGCGTATTTGTGCGAGCATCTGGCGGACAAGGGACACTCGGTTAAGGTGATTACCGGCTTCCCATTTGCACCTCATTGGTCACGATATAAGCAAGACCGACGGAAATTCTATATACGCGAGCGCATCAAGAATGTTGACGTACATCGCTTGACTCATTTCATTCCAAGAAAACCCAGGAAAATGATCCAGCGGCTATTGATGGAATCCAGTTTCAGCCTGATAGCCGCATTAATTCTGTTGGGCGGAAAAAATTTCCAAACAGATATCATCATCTATGTGGGTGCACAGCCGAGCATAGCTATGATAGCGCGATTTGTCGCATGGTGGAAAGGCGTGCCTTATGCCATTGTTATTAATGATTTGGCAGCCCAGGCTGCAGTTGATGTAGGAACTGTCAATACCAAATGGCTGGCAAAGATTCTTGAAACATTTGAATATGCCGCCTATCGCCGCGCTATCGGGGCAATCGTGTTGTGTCCCAGTTTTAAGAAAGCTTTGGAAGCTCATCAATACCCAGCAAGTCGTATTAGGGTTATTCCAAGTCCTGTTGATTTGGATATGATCCGGCCAGTTAACGATGGACATGCCTTTCGAAAAGCTCTCGGATTGAAATCTTTTGACTTTGTCGTTTTATTCTCCGGAAGCATGGGGGTTAAGCAGGGCCTGACAAATGTCATAGAGGCCGCTGTATTGTTAAAGGCTGAGAATCCGAATGTTAAATGGGTGCTCGTTGGCGATGGTGAATTAAGAAATGTGGTTGAAAAAAAAATCAGTGAACATGCCATGGGCGGCTGTATTTATCTTCTGCCTTTTCAGCCCGAGTCCCAAATGTCTGCGATGTTTTCTGCTGCAGACGTGTTGCTTTTGAACCAGTTATCTACCATGAAAGACACAGTCATCCCATCAAAATTATTGACTTATATGGCAGCAGGACGTCCCGTGCTGGCAGCAGTGAATTCTAAAAGTCAAGCCTCAATATTGCTGAACGAAGCGAAGGGTGGTATTGTCGTAACCCCGGAAGACCCGCTTGCTCTGGCCATGGCCGTTAAAAGGCTTCATGATAACCAAGATTCACTCCAGCGTATGGGACTGCGCAACCGAAAATATGCCGAAAAACACTTTGACCGCAAACAAATAGTAAAAGCACAAGAGGCTTTTTTAATTGAAATCTCTAATGATTTTAAGATTGCGCTGGGTCATGGTTGAATTGTTTTATACCCCTCTGGGGGTTGGAGATACGGTCTGGTATATTGCTGAGAATACGAATTAGATGTCGTTTCTTGAGATGTATCTGCGATTCAAACCTGCTTGGAAGAGGTTGCGATAAATTTTGAATAAGTTTACACGATCATTTCGTTTATTTGTTATTCTGACAGATTTTATTTGCGTCATTTTTGCATATTTCATGGCTATCTCTTTGCGCAATTACGTCGTTAGTGACTCATTTGCGCCAGTTGGTTATTTTGAGTTTGAAAACTTAGCTATGATCATTTTGGTTGTTTGGTGGTTATTGCTGCTTGTCTTTGATTTAGGCGAATCTAAACGATTTGTGAATTTAAAAAAAGAAATGCGGATAGGAGTTCAGACAACGCTATTTGGCTTAGGCGTCATGTTTGGGATAGGATTCCTATCTAAATACTACTATCCGAGAACTATCGTTGTTTCATTTGCCACATGTTTTATTTGTTTGTGGGTTATTCAAAAGAGTATCGGGTATTATGTTGCATCAAAAATTCGGGAAGCAAGGAAAATTCCGATACTGCTCGTGGGGGCCGGGAATCGGGCCATAGGGTTCACCGAGGATGTTTTCAATCGCAGGGCAAGCGGGTATAAAATCGTAGGCTTCCTCGATGCGCGCGAAGATTCAGTCGGCCGGAAACTTCCAGGCGATCACCATATTATTGGCTTTTTCGGTCAACTGGCGGAGATCCTGGAAAACTACCTCGTTGAGGAAGTCTTTTTTGTGCTGGAGCCCAGGCATTTCGGCTATCTTGATTCCCTCATGGAAACCTGTTCCGAGGCAGGGGTAACCAGCCATCTCATTTATACTTCAGGACAATCAAGTCTTTACAAGAGTTCTCCCGATTCCGTTGCAGAGGTTCCCTGCATAACTTTCTCCCGCCTGCCCCAGGGCGAGGACGGGTTATTAATCAAGCGGGTGATTGATATTGTTTCTTCGGCTCTATTGCTCCTTGTGCTCTCGCCCTTTTTTCTGATTATAGCGATTATCATAAAGCTTACTTCAAAAGGACCTGTTTTTTTCCCCTGGAAGGTGGTTGGAACTGGGAACAGGGATTTTGTCGGCTACAAGTTCCGGACCATGGCTCAGAATGCAGAGGAGCTGAAAGAGGCTCTTGCCATACAGAATGAGATGAATGGACCGGTATTTAAGATGAAGAATGATCCGAGGATAACAAAGGTCGGGAAATGGCTTAGAAAATTCAGTTTAGATGAACTACCCCAAATCTGGAGCGTACTGAAAGGTGACATGAGCCTTGTGGGTCCACGACCGCCGAATAGAAATGAGTTAGCCCGCTATGAATTCTGGCAACGGCGGAAGATCAGTTTTAAGCCGGGAATTACTTGCCTGTGGCAGGTGCAAGGCCGGAACCAGATCTCTGATTTCAATGAATGGTGCAGGCTTGATCTGGAATATATTGACAATTGGAGCCTGTGGCTGGATTTCAAGATATTGGTGAAGACGGTGTGGGTAGTGATAAGGGGGACTGGCTGCTGATCCGCAGATTACGCAGATTTTCGCAGATTTATGTTAATGAAAGATCAAAGAACATACAAGATCATAGGTGCTGCTCTTGAAGTTCAGAAAGAACTAGGTTGTGGGTTCCTGGAAGCCGTCTATCAGGAGGCTTTGGGAAGGGAGTTTGCGGCTCAAGGGATTCCATTCAAAGCTCAGCCGGTAATAGATATTCAATATAAAGGTGAACCTTTAGAGAAGAAATATCAACCTGATTATATATGTTTTGGAGAGGTTATTATTGAGATAAAGGCGGTTTCAAGCTTATCCGGAATCGAAGAGGCTCAACTCATTAATTATCTAAAGGCCACAGGACTCAATGTGGGGTTGTTAATCAACTTCGGGTCAAAATCATTGGAACATAAGAGATTTGTTTATAATCTGCGAGAATCTGTTTAATCTGCGGACCATTTCCGCTTTGAGCAACTTTGGGTAAAAAATATGCATTCTTCTCAAGTCTGAATGCTGATGATCACCGGCAACAAAAAATTGGAGCGGAGGGCTGGCGGCAGTAAAGGAGTCGCTGACCGGTCCTGCCTGGCAGATGTGCTGATTGTCACCCGTGACAGGGAGTGGGCGGCTTCTGTTGAAAAGAAGTTAAATGACAACCTATGGGTTTTGTTGATTTGGATGTGGAGATAAGAGCCTTACCAATTTCTGCCGAATTACCGGAAAGGTCTGGAATACGCACCGATTTCCGCTCAAAGGCTTTTCGCAGATTTTTTTGTTATGTGCGCTTTTTTAAGCTCTTTAAGATCATTCACATCAAACGTATATGCTCTGCCTATTTGGGAGGCCAATACTCTACCTGCTTTTACCCATCTTCTAAGGGTGACGGATGACACTCCGAGATACTCTGATGCCTGTTTTAGATTAAAAGGCTTGCTTGCAATCTCATCCTGCCATGCTTTTATGTCCAGAATCTCGGGGGCATCCGGATGAGAGCCTCTTATTCCGAACTCTATAATATGGCGGGCAATTTTTTTTCTTTCCTTTAAGGGCAGATGGTAAATTTCCTTTATAACTTTTTCTGCTGTTAGCATTTTAGCCCCCTATTCCTTTCAAATATCTTTTTAGATTCTTATAAAAATTTTCATGTGGACCGGCCTGATATAATACAAGGGAATCGTTTTCAACCTTTGGAAGATTTTCATGATGAAAGCTTATCATAACTTATCATATATTGTCAAGACAGTTTTGGGTAATATCTGCAAGGGAAACTGGGAAGATAGTGCAGAGAGCAGAGCGCAAAAAGCTGGTGAGCTACCCATTTCCGCTTTGAGCAACTTTGGGTAATTTAAGCCCTCTCGGCTGTTACCGATTTCGTCCCAAGGCTAAAATCGGTAATTCCTGCTGCCTGTGGCAGGTC
>Ga0180009_10003923_pt1 | contig 16682 bp, 15 predicted proteins | sample OS_PC_MetaG_FD_123537 | JGI IMG/M metagenome (GOLD analysis project Ga0180009, IMG submission 123537) | Groundwater microbial communities from the Aspo Hard Rock Laboratory (HRL) deep subsurface site, Sweden - OS_PC_MetaG | ecosystem: Environmental > Aquatic > Deep subsurface > Groundwater...
CCAAGCTATATTTTTTATTCAGGTGATCGTGGTGTGCCCGACTAGGTATACCAGGTATCTTGCCACCGTCTGCACATATCAGAGCCCTCAGAATACTTTGGATAACACTTACTGATCTGTAACTTAGGGTAGGTGAAGGAGAACGGAGTCAGTATTTATCCGACCACAATATATGGGGGTCGAGTGATTTTTGAATGACCCGCTCGCCAGTCAAAGAGCTTGCCATATTCTTGAGATGGCAATTTTTCAGAATTATTGATGATTACGTTTGGTAGTCAAACTTTTATTGTTTAAAACTTTTCACTATTTCAATGTTCCAGATATATTTGCAATTACCTCAGCCGCAGCGCCACTTCTCCAAAGATATAAACCTACACCTAGAACTACTAACGCCATGATATAAAAAAATCTATTCTCACCAATATCTGCGGTGAATAATTTTTTTAAAAAATACAACATTAGCAACACTATTATTGCCGTAATTATATTAACGGCGTTAATATATTCCATGAATCACTCCTTGCTCTGAAAAATTACTTTTAATCCAGGAATTAAGTATTCTTGCCACATCATGCAACTGGCTACTGGGTTAAAATTATTGAAGGTTACGTTTACTGATGATAACTTCAGCTCAAACTAAAATCTGTTTTAAAAAATTCACATCAACAGATCACTTCTTCACATAAACACCTCTCCCCACACTCTTAACCATTTCCCTTTTTTTCAACTTAAATAAAGCATCATGCACCTGTTGTTTCCTAAGGCCGGTCTTCTTCGTCAGCATGTCAGCGTCAAAGCCCTTCTTGCTCCTTTTCATAATTCCAAAGACAGTATCAGGTATGGATATTTTTTTGGCTTTCTTAGCAACAGCCTTTTTCGTTGCCCTTACCTTGACCTTCGCTTTTCTCTTTTTTGTAGGAGCCTTCTCAAGCTTAGCAATCTTCTTCTCAATCGATTCGGTTTGCTTTACCAAAGCCTTAAGTCCTTTATTTACAACCTTAAGATCCTCTTTCAGTTGTTTCATATCTTTCCTCCTTTGGTTTTATTTATAAATATCCACCAGGTCTTTCAGCTCTTTTCCGCATTTAAAGAACGGTAACTTTTTGGGTTTCACTTTAACACGCTCTCCAGTCTTTGGGTTCCTCCCTATGTATCCATCATAATGTTTTACTTTGAAACTACCAAATCCTCTTATCTCAACTCTCTCATCCCTTGAAAGAGCATTCGCTATATTATTAAACACCATGATAACAATTTCCTCAAATTTCTTCACTGATAACCCGGTCTCATCGCTTAAAGCCTGAATTAGCTCAAACCTATTCATAACTTCTCCTTCAATATTATTGAAGATAATGTTTATATGATATTATTCGAGAAATGACAATAGATTCTGATGATTAAGGGCTTATGTTTGGTTTCTAATCTTTAATTATTACCTTTGACTACTCGATAAGAATGCAATGATGCCCCTCTTCACAAAAAAAAGAACGAATTCTTTTCCGTGAAGTTTTTAGTAGTCTTCCAAAGGTAGGCATATATTCGTTCATTAGGAGAATAGGGTAAGGGCACTGATTTAGAAACCGTTTCATGGCTTTAAGTGTTTCTTTATTGTATACAATATAACAACCGACAACTATATCCACTCCCTCTGCTGACTACGAAGAAAAATCCTGTTACGACATCCCAGAACTATTAGCAACACTCGCTTGGGGGTGAACTCCGAAAACCCAGTGAAGACAATCAGCGATAGAAAAAATGTGAGTAGAGAATAACTTGTGTGCGCATAGAATTGGGCAAAGTGGAGGTAAAAATCCTGGATGTTGTGGAATTGTTCCATCCTCTCATGCGAGATGGACGGAACGTTCTCCTCGATTGCAACTGCCTTCACTGACGATTTTCTAAAAAGAAAAAGAACGCACTTCTTCAGCACAGGATCGTACCGCTCCATGAACCCCATTACAGCCCAATGCAAACCGTGAATTGCCATTCCAGCGCAAATTAAAAGAAAGAGTAGAGTAAGGCTTGTTGTTGTAGTTTTCGTCCATAGATTAATGACAGAACCAATCGCGGCTAAAAGCGAAGCTTCTTTCCTTCCGACCGAGGAAAAAGCCAAGGTGCATGACAGTATGGCCACTAACCCAGGAAAGAGCTGTGCCATTATGAATCCGAAGGTGAACTTCTCAGCAAAATCTTTCATGTTTTACTCCTCTGATTTGCTGGTTGACTCTGCGGAACTCATTTTCGCCCCTTTAATCCGACTAATCACTTGCTTTTTCGGCATTTGTGGTTCTCTGTTTGATAACATAAATTAAAAAGTTACTTCCTTTAAAATAGTATATTTGGGGGGCACAAAATTTTTTTTGAGGATTCTTGTCATAGCTGATAGTGATGATAAATTCCGTCCGGTTATAGACTTGTTTTTATAATCAAAACCGTTTCGTATAATGAAAATCATAGTGCCGCAGGCGTGGTTTATTATAATCCAAAACTATTCATCCTCTCCCTTTATCCGTTTCGCAATGGCTCGGGCAGCAAGAATTCCGCTTGCGGAAGCCTGAAGAAGACCACGGGTAATGCCCGCACCATCGCCAACAGTAAAAAGATTTCTTATCCCAGTTTCCATTTTCGGAGATACTTCAATTCTGTTAGAGTAAAATTTGACCTCGACCCCATATAGAAGCGTGTGTCTTGAGTATATCCCGGGACACAATTTCTCAAGAGCTTGAAGCATCTCAATAATACTCAGAAGATGCCGGTAAGGGAAAACATAGCTTAAATCACCAGGGGTAGCACCACTAAAGGTCGGTCGTGTAAGGCACCGTTCAATCCGTGCCTGGGTGCTTCGCCTGCCTGCTAACAGATCACCCAACCTCTGAATTATTACGCCTCCACCGAGAAGATTTGCCAATCGAGCGATGTAATTACCATAAGCAATAGGATCATCGAAAGGCTCCGTGAATGCGCTACTCACTAAAATGGCAAAGTTCGTGTTTTCACTCTTCTTTTGGGCGTAACTGTGGCCATTCACGGTGATAATTCCGCCGTTCTCTTCCGTTACCACTTCACCATAAGGGTTCATACAAAAAGTGCGTACCTTCTCATCAAAGGTTTTTGAGTAGTGAATAAGCTTTGATTCATAAGTAATCTCGGTGATTTCCTTAAGAACCGAGGCCGGTAGTTCCACCCGTACACCTATATCCACAGAGGTTGCCATGGTTTTAAGGCCCAAGCACTCTGCCTGGTTTTTTATCCAGGTTGCCCCTGACCGTCCTGGGGCAACCACGACAAACCGAGAAGTAATAGTATGGCCATTAGCAAGCTTTACCCCATGTATTTTACCATCTTCAGCAAGAAGGTCTTGCACTTGAGTACTAGTCTTTATCTCAACTCGTTCTGCTAAGGATTTATGAAAATGGCCTAAGACAGTTCGGCAGTTTTCGGTACCGATATGGCGTATTCGGGTGGGTATAAGTTCCAGGCCGGCTAGGCGGGCTCGATCGGCAAGATCTTCAAGCTCCGGAGTGAACTCACCAAAGATGCGGTCCGGTGCACCATGAACTGCATAGATCTCATCGGTAGCTTTGAGCAGTTGGGAAAGGGATCTTTCTTCAAGAAATTCTTTTAAAACTCCGCCAATCTCAGTTGAAAGCGTTAACTTGCCATCGCTGAATGCCCCAGCCCCTCCCCATCCACAGAGCCTGTCTTCGGGATTATGGCGTTTCCGCTCTCTTAGATCTTTTCCTTGCTCAAGTAAAAGAATAGGCATTATGCCTAGATCTGCCAGGGTTAACGCCGTAAAGATGCCAGCCGGGCCGGCACCAACAATAATCGTTTCATAGTCCATAGTACTTCCCCGAGATATCGTTATCAGAAATTATTCAGTCAGCCTCCAGGACGATTTAGACGGTCAAACCTGTGATAAATTTTATAGACATTTCTGAAAGCCAAGCCAGAGTGAGAAGATGGGTCGGGCAGTTCATATGCGTCGTTCACCCATAAAGACACAGCTTACAGTTTATATACGACAAAATCGGTTTCAGATGTATGCCCTTTTTTTAAATGGATAGATTGAGTTACAAGATCCATTATTATCGTGCATACAGTTCCCAGTTCTTCGACATCATTGTCAGGGATATATCTCCTATTTATAGGAAATTCTTTATTAGATCGATCCAATAAAATGGATTTCATTTCTTCAATAGATTGCTCAGTAATAGCATTTACTTTAATAGCATTTACTTTTTCTTTGGCGGTTCTCATACGCGAATAGGAACAACGAAAGACACCTTTGTCAGGATTTATGTCCCGACCAAGATAGTGGTTAGTATGTATTAATACATTGTTCTCTGGTTTCACAACCAGTGACTCATCCCCAGCAAACTCAACGTTCAAACAATCACCGTTTCTATCCCCAACTAAAATATTACTCGCTTTACCATTCCCAGAGGCCTTTATTCTATCCGCTGCCTCGTTAATGTTTGTTGAATCCAAAACAGAACGCAAAACAATGTGGATAGGAACCCCGTCAAGACTCTTATTTACCCTCAATATGTTCAAACATACACCTATTCCACTGGAATTCATCCCAATTTTCCCAATGAGGCCGGGTTCGGTAATCATTCTGATTGTGTGGCCGTTCGATTGCTCAATCCTCATAAGAACGGTCATCTCTTCCAATGCCTTCCCCCAATCCCAATTTTGACCAAGTATCCGGGTTGACTGAAAGTAAATGGCTGTACACTCGTTGGGATCAAGGGAAAGGAACTCACTCCTAGAATTCAAGGCATAAATATACATTGGATTGAGATCTGCCCCTTCAGCAATAAACTCAATTTCAATGGCGTATTCTTTATTAAACTCCTGAATTTTCCCCTTGAAGTGATTAGCTAACTCGAAAATCTCTTTTTCGGATTTACCAAATATTCTAGTGTAAAATTCAACCGTCTTCCGAATTTTATCCGCCAACCCTTTACCGTGCTGAAATCCTCTTTCATCCGGTTTGCCACTAATTGTTATTTCAGGAAACTTTTTCATCATTTCGAACAATCCTCTCAATATGATGAATTAAACACCGCTTCGGCGATTTTCGCAGTGTGTTCCAGCCCTGCTCCGCAACATCCCCCTACTATCCTAGCACCGGCAGCAATCCAGTTTGGAACCTCTTTGGCATACCGCTCCGGAGTTGCTGGATAGACTTGCCTGCCATCAACCGACTCAGGGATGCCCGCGTTCGGCTTGACTACCAGAGGCTTGTCGGTGAGAGCCCCCATCTCCCTCAAAATGTGGGTGCTTTCCTCCGGGGTTGCGCCGCCGCAGTTGTGGCCGATGACATCGGCACCTGCATCAAGGAGCTTCTCGACCGCTGTCTTTGGGTCCACACCCATTATGGTGCGTCCGCCCTTGGGTGTAAAGTCAAAGGACATGGAGGCGATAACGGGAAGTTGTGTAAAATCCTTTGCTGCCTTGACCGCAAGCACCGCCTCCTGAATATCGAACATGGTCATGATCCAGAGTACATCGGCGCCTCCCTCTGCATAGCCCACTGCTTCCTCTCGAAAGACATCGTAAAGTAGCTCCGGGGTGGCATCGCCAAAAGGTTCGAGCATTTTCCCTGATGCCATGCAGGTTCCCACCACAAAGCAATTCGGAGGAGTGACCTCGCGAACTATCTTCGTGGCCTTGATGTTGATCTCAATCACCTTGTCTTGTAAGCCCCATTTCTCCAATCTGAACCTTGCTCCTTGACTCCCAGTGACCCCGAGCAGGTCGCACCCGATATCTACATACGCTTTCAGCAGTCTCTGGTAGGCATCGGGATGGTCAACCACCCAACCACCAAGAAATCCAGACAGATCAAACCCATCTTTTTCCAACTCTGTTGCTACTGCTCCAAAGGTCACCAAGACATCTGTGTTGAGTCTTTCCAGAAAGTTTGACATATTCTTGACCGAGACTCTCTTATTTAAGATTTAACCTCAATCGAGTCAAAACTCGATTGGATGTTATCCGTTTAACTACCATCTTTAAATACATGCGTCAAAAGCAGAATTAACCCCTTTATAACTTTTTACCCGCCTCAGAACTGCTACTGATTCTCAATCTTCCAGGTTTCCTCTACGTCAATCTCTTCTCGCTTTAAGGTAAGCGTATAATATTCACCCGATAACCACGCCCTGTAGTGATCCAACACATGTTCGCCGTCTGGGCGCCCGCCATTTCCACCTGCAATCACAAAACTTGAATGATCAGGGTCAGCAAGATCTACGACCAGTCTGAATACAGGGGCAAGATACACTCGAAATGATACACGCCTTTCATCTTGCGAACCCTCAGACGCAGACGCCATATGCAGGGCCATTCGCAATGTTGTGGAACTGCCACCGATGGGATCAGAACCAACGCTAAGTCTCTGCCAAGGGGCAAATTTACGCAGGCTGTGCCCAAATTGAACCTGATGCAGTTCACCCCATGTCCATTTCGATACATCACCCAGCTCATCCTGCAATGCCGAAAAGGCCGACTTCATATGCTGGATAATCACTTCATCCAGCAAACCCGCCCACTTCGTCCAGGGTGAGTTTTTTGCCATGAAATCCGAAACACCAAACCGAATCAATCCAGGGCATGCTTTGACAAGGGACTTGATTAAACTGGTATCCAGGTTCTCATTAGCAAGGGCCCTTTCCATAAAATCAAGGTGCCATTGCCGTTCCATGAACACGTAATACAAACAAGCGGCAGCCGAATCTGCACTTGCTTTGTAATCCCAATCGGACAACAGTTGGTGAGCTTTTGTGATGTCAGAATCATCTGATTGCTCAAAGCATTTGAGTATTTCTGAAACCACCTGCCGTGCTCTCACATCCACCAAATCCAGTTGCATGGTCTCAAATGTCTTGGGCGTAAATCGTTCACCTTCATGTATTGCAGATACCAAGAGTTCAGTAATACGATCGGCCCGTGCGTTGTGGGTTGGAAAATTATGAATAGGAAAGCTACCACGCTCGCCCATGGTATCGTTATTGGCGGTCACCGCGAACCCTTTATCAGGATTGTGCTCAACCAGCAGATCAACGGCTTTACTCTGGGCAAAATCATACCGTTCATCCCATCCAGGAAACGGCAAGACACCCGTTACTCCTTCGCGTTTAGGTAAGGTAGCTACAATCCAACGACGCAAGTCATCATGACGATCCACACAGATAATGTTATTGACCATTGGCGTTACATCGCTTTCAAATAGATACTGGCCGAATTCTTTTGACGTTTTTGCAAGGGGCAAACGTGCAAGCGTACCTGCGGATGTAGAATTCATGCCCAATGACCAACGGACAACCGTCCGGTATTCATCTTCTCGAGGCGCTCGCCAACCCAATTGTTCAATAAGAGGTTCCAGCATCGAGCCATGCCGGGTTAAATGAACGGGTACTTTAATCGCTTCTTCATCTTTGATTTCGATAATCTCTTCACGCACCTCCACCTGCTTCCAACCCGTGGGTGTTAGATAACGCAACGCATCGTCGTTATGCAGCCGCTCAATGTAAACATCATAGTTGTCTATAAATCCCGTCGTTAAACCCCACGCCAAATCCCTGTTATACCCCATCATGAAGTAGGGCATCCCTGGAAAACTGGCACCAAAGGCATCCCAGCCAGGGGTAGACAGATGCACGTGGAAAAATGTGTTGGGGATCGAAAGCGGTTGATGCGGATCTGTTGCTAACATGGGTGCACCGGATGTGGTGTGGCGGCTTCTAACTGCCCAATTGTTGCTGCCTGATAACGGTATATCCGGCACCAGTAACTTCGCAACTGCGGGGTCCAACCGAAGGAACGGTTCTTTCAATGCCTCCACCAGTTCCTCGTCATCTTTGGATAACCTGCGAACATGGTTTCGCCAATGGTCCAGACCATGCGCTGCCATTAATTTCGCTAAATAGATCTTCTCGACCCACGAGTGATGCTGAAACCAACTGCTAAACCGATACCGGGAGGCAATATCGGAACGAGTAAACCGACGGGGTTCCGTACCCGCTTGTTCAAATTCAGGAGGCACCTCTAACAATTCATCAACATATGCGTTCAACCCTTCGAGATAAGCATCCACGATCCAATCCCCGTCTGATTCGGGAATCCCGATACGCTGGGATGGCACATCAAAAGTCCGATGCAAAGCGTCCTGGGTCAGGAATCGTTTTCCCAACACAGATGCCACACAGCCGTTTGCGTACAAGCAACTCAAATGAATTTGCCAAAGCCGCTCGTAGCCTGCAGCGTAGCCCATTCCAATGAAGGCATCCTCCGTACTTTGGGCGAAAATATGTGGAACACCTAAACGATCCCAACAAATTTCTAGCGGTGCACCAACCGCTTTGATGCGTAATGTCTTGGACATACCTCTTCCTCCAATTTCAATGATTTGCTTAGCCTCATCCAGGGTATCTCGCTTTTTTAAGGGCAGGTTCTTTAGGAAAGAATTCGGGCTTTAACTACATCCCGGTGAACTTGGGCGGTCTTTTTTCCATAAAGGCCCTGCCTCCCTCAATGGGGTCCCCTGAGATGGTGATACGCTCAACCAGCTCCGGTTCAATGACAAATAAGTCCGCCCGGCCTGCTGCTGTGTAAGCATTAACCAGCTTTTTGGTCAATCTTACAGCCAAAGGGGATTTACTGGCAATCTTGTCGATTAGTGCCCATGCGGTACCCATGACCTTATCCTGAGGGACAGCCTGATTTGCCAAGCCTATTTGCACCGCCTGTTGGCCAGTAACGTTCTCGCAGGTCATGATCAACTGCTTGGCCCACAGCGGTCCCACGAGACGACTAAGCCTGCCACTGGAACCCCAGGTATAAAAGACACCCACATTTGTCTCCGGGACGCCCATGAGGGCATCCTCTGCCGCTATAATGAAATCAGACTCAATGACAAAAACCAGTCCGGCTCCCAAGCAATATCCGTGCACAGCGGCGATGGTTACCTGCTCCAGGTTTAGATAGGTGCGAATCATATCGTGGGCTGCTATCTGTACCAAACGTGATTCGTCAGAAACAGCTTGGGCTGCATCAGGCGGCGTATCGCTTCGGGCCCCCATATCCGCACCTGAGGAGAAAGACGTCCCTTCCCCTTTAAGGATAACAAAGCGGGTATTTGTGTCTTCCCGGAGTTCAGCAAGTACCTGGGAAATCTCTTTTAACATCCGGGCATTAATCGCGTTGAGTTTCTCTGGTCGATTCAGGGAAATAATCATAGTCTTCTCTTTTTTCTCTACCAAAATAGTCTCATAAGCCATTTTTCGTCTCCTTTTCATTTATTTGAGCGTTCTCAATCCTTGTGTTTCCTTTTCCACCACCCAGAAATTGGTGGAAAATCCACAATCCAAAGATTCTTGGCAAAGGCCTTATTTGGCCTTTACCTTAATCTATTGAAGATTACAGAATAAAACATGAAATATCAAGCAATTATAATGAACTTACGAGATGGAAGCTTAGTTGTGGACTCCTTCGGCCCGGAGGCGGTCCTCTTCGTTCTGGTATTGGGGCGAATCGTACCGGAGCTGCCGGGCGTCCACGCCGGTGAGGACGTCGTCCTCCCAGGAGGTTCCGTCGGGCCACTCAAAAGGTAGGATCTTGATCTGGCCCGGTTCTGTCAGGGAGGTGAATGCCTCCAAGGCCTCGACGATGATTCGGAGCTGGAGGTCCGGCCGGTGGGGCGGGCCGGCGGTGTGTCCCAGGGGATAGTTAAGAAAAGCCCCCCGTGGTGGGTATACGGCCTTCATGATGTCCAGGGCGGTGCCCAAGCACAGGGTGGACATCCCGGCCTCTTCAACCTTTCTGGCGATCAGTCCCACGGACTGATGGCAGACCGGTCAGACCGGGACAAAGAGCACGGCATCCACCTTTTCCGCCAGCAACTCCTCGGTCAGCCGGGGGACCAGTTCCTCCCTGACCCGCCGTGCCGAGTATATCCCGCCCATAAACGTGAAAAACCGGTCGGCCAGCCGGCCAATCATGCCCTCCTTTTCCAGTCCGCGCAATGCATCCAGGGGAAAGACCACGTTGGGGTCCTGGCGGGCGTGTGTCAGGTCGTAGGCGAAATGCGTGGCCCTGAGATCCTCAGTTTTGACCTCCCTGGGGATGACTCGATAGGAAGTGTCGTCATTGTAATGAAAAGCCACCTGGCCGGTGACGTAAATACCGCCGGAAGCCACCAGACCCACGCGACACTCGGCCAGAGGTCGGGCCAAAGGTGTCCAGGGTGGCCGGTCTTCATTGACTACCCACTGGTAGGTTGAATAGCCCAGGGCCGTGTATTGATCTTCAATTAGTTTAATGTAGTTGACGGGCATGGGTTTTTCTCCTGTGTGATGCAGATAATGTCGATGGGTTCTCCACCTTCACTATAAGATCTCTCCCTGAGTTTACCCTGAGTTAATCGAAGGGGTCGAGATGTCAACTTAATCATGGGTCATTACACGAGGTGGGGTCAGCTAAGGCGTGAAGGTGTAGATTGGATGGCAGGTTGTTTTCAGAATCTAATCCTTAATGTAGTTCCCAATGATTCCGAGTATCATTTCATCTGCCTTTTTACGTTTTTCAGCTTCAATACGTGATATCTTGGCCTTCTTTCTCTCTTCTGACTGCTTTCGCTTAATAGCCGTTATCTCCAACTCTTCAACACGCTTGGTACATTCAGACTTACGGAGTACGGAGGTCTCTCTTCGTTTCGCTCTGGACCATTTTTCATTCCCCCGCCTATTCTGCTCGGTCGCTTCTAATTCCAGCTCATTGACCAGTCGGCCTATCTCCCCTAAGTTAAGTCTGTTAGTCATGTTGGTTACTCCTTTAATCCTGTCCAACAAATAAATTTTTCAGCCATTCAATTAACGGCCCGGTTTAACCCGCTCCAAATCTGCCGCTGAATCCCTCACAACCAATCAAAACCAGGACCACAAAGAGCATGGGCATTAACTCTCTTATCGGTTTATATGTTTCAGATCTTAATCTCATTTTTATTTTAAGTATTAACTCAATTGAGCGAAAAATGCTCAATTGGTCGTTATCAGTTATTCGTTAATAGTTATTGGTGTTGACGTAAACCAGTATTCCATATCTCTCGAATAAGTGAGATATAATTTCCATTATTATTTTTCTAAAACGATTAACCGATAACCAATAACGGATAACATACAATCGAGTTTTGACTCGATTGAGGTATTAAATTCTAACATGTATTTAATTATGAATAAATATACATATATAGTTATATTTGTCAAGTATTTTTATATAAATTAGCATAATTAACATATAAAAATCGGTTTCTGATTGATCATTGGATGGAGTCATAAGAAATTGTTCTATCCTTAGGTTAGTTTATAAAATTTCTGTCTATTTATTATACATTATAGTCCTTTCTGAAAATACGTTGCATTTTTGATCTTAAAATAGATAATTTAACCAGAAATTAGATTGCTTGCGATTTATATAATGGCCCAGCTTCTGGTTTGCGAAGCCGGCTTTAACATATCACACCTTTTCATGAAATGGAGGTCATCTTGAAGCGCTGGTTAAAAATAGGTCTTGTGGGTATTTGCATTGTTTTGATTACAGCCATAATCGCTTTCGGATGGTATTTCAGTAAGGCTGCCCCCATAGGAACCGGTTATGTGGCTAAATATCTCTGTTCCAGTACATTTATTTCAAAAAGGGACCCGAAAATCGTATTCAAGGAAGATGTTGCCCCTGTAAATCCCCTCGCCAAAATTGTCCTCTGGAAAATAGATCATAAAAAACAATCAGTAACTTCGGATACGTTTGGGTTGTTCCCATTAAAAGCCATCTACCGGGAAGGTTGCGGTTGTTCCCTGGTGATCGGTACCACAGAAGAAAAAATGCATAAACAAAAACTGGTTCCACCGGGCTTTAGAAAAAAACGACCCAAGCATCCACCGGATATCCCTTGGCCTGCAGGAAGTCAGGGGCCTGTTGATCCTTCATCTATTGGTATGGATGCTGAAAAACTGGAAAGAGCCCTTGATGCGGCATTTTCAGAACCCGGCCCGGAGAAACGGAGAAAGACCAGAGCAGTGGTTGTTGTGTATGACGGCCAGCTCATTGCCGAACGCTACGCCTCCGGTTTTCACAAAGATATGCCGTTGCTGGGTTGGTCCATGAGTAAGAGCGTGACAAACGCCCTGGTCGGCATTCTGGTGAGAAAGGGTAAATTGGATATCCGTAAACCGGCGCCGGTTCCTGAATGGCAGCGGGAAGAAGATCCGAGAAAGAGAATAACTCTGGATCAGCTTTTACGGATGAGCAGCGGCCTGGAATTTGAAGAGATTTACGCCCCGCTTTACGATGTGACCACGATGTTATACAGCAGTTATGATTTCCCGGCCTATGCTGCCGACAAACCTTTGGAGACCGATCCGGACAGTCGGTGGCATTATTCCAGTGGAACGGCAAATATAGTGGCCCGAATCGTTCGTCAGACGATTGAGAATGATTATGAATATTACTACAGTTTTATCTATGAAGAATTGTTTCATAAGATCGGCATGTACAGTGCTGTTATGGAACCCGATTCTTCAGGAACCTTCGTAGGGTCATCTTACACCGTTGCCACTCCCAGAGATTGGGCTCGTTTTGGTCTCTTGTATCTTCAAGACGGTATATGGCAGGGGGAGCGTATTCTACCCCATGGATGGGTGAAATATACAACAACGCCAACTCCCAAAGCACCCAAAGGAGAATACGGTGCTCATTTCTGGTTGAATGCCGGTAGTTCATCAGACCCCAAGGATCGCAGATGGCCTGGCTCCCCACAAGATGCGTTCGGGGCCTTGGGATTTCAGGAACAAAAGGTCATCATTATTCCATCGAAAAAACTTGTACTGGTTAGATTCGGCGCCACTACAAAAAGAGAAGCCTGGTCGACAGATGAATTCATAAAAAATGTATTACATGCTTTGGGCCCGTAGGCCATTCATGATTATGTCTGAGGTTTCCATATGATCATTGATATGCATGTGCACACTGAAATATCAGTTGATTCACTGGCAACAGTGGAGGAATACTGCCGGATAATGCAGAAATATCGTCAATACCATCCTTTTGACGGCATTGTACTCACAGAACATCGGACATATCATCCAGAAGGGGCCTATGAGAAGATAGGGGAGAAATATAATATTCTGATTTTGCAAGGGGTTGAGGTGGATGCCGATCTCGGGCATCTCCTTCTTTACGGTATCACGGATAGATTTCTGAAACGGATCGATGTCTCCCATAGAGGAGTTGACAGTGAAAAAGTCATCAAAACCATCAACGACTGCGGAGGTATTGCCATACCCGCCCATCCCTTCAGAGATTCCAACTACGGGGCTGCTCTGTTAGAACATGACAAAGCATTACATGAGATAGAGGTTGTGGAGGAATTGAACGGGCTTAATTCTCACGAAGAAAATGAAAAGGCAAAAGCATTGATTAAACAAAACGGCTTAAAGGGAATCGGTGGCAGCGACTCACATTTTGTAACCAGCAAGTGGTTTCTAAATTATGCCACAGAGTTCAATAATCCCATACACACCATTGAAGATCTAGTGAAAGAATTACGTCATGGTGAGTTTCGAACGACTACCCTCAATAGCTCAGTGCTCGGAGAGTTTTAAAAAAGCGCCATAGCACGCCCTCAGGCGAGGTGCGTTCGGCCTACCTGGACGTTGAGCAGATCCTGGCCGTTGCCAAGGAGTGCGGTTGTGACGCCATCCACCCGGGCTACGGATTTCTCAGTGAGAATGTAGAATTTGCCCGGCGCTGTGCTGAGGAGGGGATCACATTTGTGGGACCACCTCCGGAGACCCTCGAGATATTCGGTGAAAAGGCACAAGCGCGGGCACTGGCTGAACGCTGTGGCGTGCATGTGCTTCCGGACACGAAGGGGCCCGTTACCCTGGAACAGGCCAAAGCGTTTCTATCGTCATTGAGGGATGACGGCTCCATGATGATCAAGGCGGTGGCGGGCGGCGGTGGCCGTGGTATGCGTGCAGTATTTCGCCCTGAGGAGGTGGAGGATGCCTACACCCGCTGCCAGTCAGAAGCCCTGAAGGCCTTAGGGAACGGTGATGTATACGTGGAACAGCTGATGGTCCCAGCCAGGCACATCGAAGTGCAAGTCATTGGAGACGGGTCTGGCCATGTGAGTCACCTTGGGGAGCGTGAATGCACTATCCAGCGGCGGCATCAAAAACTGGTGGAGATCACACCGTGCCCCGGATTGTCGCCAGATCTGCGGGCTCGAATCATCGGGGATGCTGTCCGGCTGGCCGAGGCTGTAAGCTACCATAATGTCGGCACCTTCGAATTTCTGGTTAATCCGGATGCGATGCAGGAGAATTCGGCATATGCCTTTATTGAGACGAATCCCAGGCTGCAGGTGGAACATACAGTTACAGAAGAAGTGACGGGGATTGATATTGTAAAAAGTCAGCTTCAGCTGGCAGCCGGGAGATCTCTGGAGGAGCTGGGGCTTAAGCAAGCTGACGTGCCAGAACCGCGGGGTTTTGCAGTGCAGGTTCGCATCAATATGGAGACAATGGACCCGGATGGCACAATCCGGCCCGCCAGCGGGACTCTGGCGGCATTCGAGGTGCCGTCGGGCCACGGGGTGAGAACGGATACATGCGGTTATGTTGGTTATCGCACCAATCCTAAATTTGACTCTCTGCTGGCCAAACTCATTGGGCATTCCACTTCATCCAACTTCGCCGATGCGGTTGCAAAGACCTATCGCGCCCTTTGTGAGTTCAAGGTTGATGGTGTTCGCACCAACATACCGTTTCTGCAGAGCCTCCTTCAGCATCCCGACTTCATGGCCAATCATATCCATACCGGATTTGTGGAGGACCACATCGAAGCGCTTGTTGAAGCGAAAAAAGCAAACCATCCCAGACTCTTCTTTGACCATTCAACGGAAAGGGCCCGCGCCGGTGCAAAGGTTGATGAAATAGATCCCCTTGCTGTCTTGGACTATGGCCAGACCGGAAGCAGTGTGGCAGCGTCCCCAGCGACGGTGGGTATCCCTCAAGAGATACCGGCTTACGACATGACGGGATTGGAAGGTGCTGTTGTGATGAAGGCCCGCATGCAGGGCACCGTGGTGAGCATCCATGTCAAGGAAGGCGAGCTCGTGCGTGAGGGCCAGCAGGTCATGATCATGGATTCCATGAAAATGGAGCATGTTATCAGGGCTGAGATCAGCGGATTGGTCATCGCTGCACAGCGGAGTCGGCGCTCCTTGGAAGATCTGATCCAGAATACCTCGGCAGATGGACTGGTTGTGGGGATCGGCCGGGTGAACGGAGACCTTTTTGACGATAAAAAGGCACGCTGTATTGCCATGTCCTACGACTATATGGTTCTGGCGGGCACCCAGGGCATGCAAAACCACAAAAAGAAGGATCGAATGTTTGAGCTGGCCAAACGTTTGCGCATCCCTGTGGTATTCTTCACCGAAGGTGGTGGTGGACGCCCGGGTGATACCGATGCAAGCGGCGTAGCCGGCCTTGATTGTATGGCCTTTCATCTTTTTGGGAGACTCAGCGGGCTTGTGCCCCTGGTGGGGATCAACTCTGGCCGATGCTTTGCGGGCAACGCGGCAATACTCGGATGTTGCGATGTGATCATTGCCACGGAGAACTCCAATATCGGTATGGGTGGCCCGGCCATGATAGAAGGTGGCGGGCTTGGGGTGTTCCGACCGGAAGAGATTGGGCCTATGGGGGTGCAGGTGCCCAACGGCGTGGTGGATATTGCCGTGGCGGACGAAGACGAAGGGGTACGTGTAGCCAAGAAATATCTATCTTACTTTCAGGGGCCATTGACAGCCCTGCCGGGAACAAAGCCGCCAGATTCATGCAGTTGTGCGATGCCTTTGACATTCCCATACTCTTCCTGTCCGATACCCCTGGTATCATGGTGGGACCGGAGATCGAGAAGACGGCGTTAGTGCGCCATTGCTGTCGTATGTTTGTGACTGGTGCCAGTCTAACTGTGCCGTTTTTTACCATTGTGCTGCGCAAATCCTACGGGCTTGGTGCCCAGGCCATGGCGGGTGGCAGTTTCAGGGCACCTGTCTTTACGGTCACCTGGCCTACCGGGGAGTTTGGCGGCACCCCCACCTGCACCACGTACCCACAAGAAGCGTCCCTGCATTGACACCTGGTGAGAGGATCTGCAGCTTTCTTCACAGGAGAGTCGTGCCGGATCTAAATTTTAGCCTCAATTGAGCGAAAAATGCTCAATTGGTCGTTATCAGTTACTTGTTAATAGTTATTGGTTTGATGTAAACCATAATTCTACATCTCTTGTATAAGTGAGATATAATTCCGATTATCATTTTTCTAAAACCATTAACCGATAACCAATACCAGATAACACCGGATCGAGTATTGACTCGATTAGGGTAATAGATAATCTTATTGAAACAGATTTAACCCTAACGATGCATAAATCGATTAAACTGCCATTGCAGATATGCTTGAGACGGTTGCCTTTACTGGGCCGATGCTGGTTGCTTGATGCTTGATAACTTGCATGCCATCAGGAGTGGAATCCATAAACATCCAGTATCCAGAAACCAGTATCAAGGATCAGCCAATGACAGCAAGGTTTTTCGTCGAGACAGA
>Ga0180009_10003924_pt1 | contig 16678 bp, 13 predicted proteins | sample OS_PC_MetaG_FD_123537 | JGI IMG/M metagenome (GOLD analysis project Ga0180009, IMG submission 123537) | Groundwater microbial communities from the Aspo Hard Rock Laboratory (HRL) deep subsurface site, Sweden - OS_PC_MetaG | ecosystem: Environmental > Aquatic > Deep subsurface > Groundwater...
AGGTCAAGATGCTGTTGCTAAAGAATTTGGTAAAGATGCGCGATTCTATTTAGTATTCCACGGGGGTTCTGGTTCTTCCAAAGAAGATATTCATGAAACATTACGTTATGGCGTTGTTAAAATGAATGTCGATACCGATACACAATATGCCTTTACTCGCCCTATCGTCGAGCACATGTTTAAAAATTATGATGGCGTATTACGCATTGAAGGCGAAATGGGAAATAAAAAAGTCTATGACCCAAGAAGCTATTTAAAGAAAGCCGAAGAAGGCATGGCACAACGTGTCATGGAGGCTATTGACGATTTAAAGGCAGAAGGACATAGTGTCGGCGTTAATAAATAATTTATTTTTTCACTCTTTTCTTCAGAGGCTGTTCGGAAACACATGGATCCGGCAGCCTCTTTTTGTTTTCATCAACTTTATTTTGAGCTTCATCACTTCGTATTCTTTTTCTATTGTTTTGTAATGAAAATAATCCTACTTCAGTTTCCAAACATTGCTTGTTTTGTTGCGATTGAAAATAAGGGGTTTTAGCTTTTAGCTGTTTTTCTGTAGGCATTTTCTCGCGAAGATCAACATAACAACCTGCTTCTATAGCGTTAATAAATTCGGGGTCATTTTTTCCTTTATAAAGAGAAAAAAATTCACTCCAATAACGATCGCTGACTTTTGCTTTAATTAATTCATACATGCCTTCTTCAAGGCCATCTTGTGAAAATACTGTTTTCACTTCTATTAAATGTTCATAAACCAACTCATCTCTCACTTCGCTCGCTAACGCCAACAAATAACCTTCAGCTTCTTCTCGTACAAGACATTTTAATTTGAGAGTCGCTGATTCTTTCGTCATATACACCAAGGTAACGTCTTCATGAAAACTCACGAGTTTCTCAATGAGTTTATTAAACATACCACTTCTACAAATCCAAAGATCAGAGCCATCTCGTTTTACCCCACAATACATTTCAGAGAATCCTTCTATCAAACATTTTAATGCTTCTTCGTAATTCTCTTGTTTAACATCATTGATAGCCACCCATGCTAGTGCCAAAAGCTGTTCTAAACTCACTTTAGAAACTGGATCAGTAAAAGTTCTCGCTTCTTTTTCGTTTTGAATAAACCAATTGATGAATTTTTTGGCAATCTGTAATTTTTTATTCTGAGTATTTGCTTGAGCTAATTGTGTGACATACTCCCTAATATTGTTTAGCTGAACATTCAACTGATCCTCTGCTATTTGAATAGGATATCTTTGAAAAAGTTTCAATGCCGAACTTGATGCAGACGCATGAATACTCGCCGTATGCGTATTTTCAAGACGATTAAAAATATTTACATCTCTAAGTACACGTCTTAGATAAGAAACAATAGGATCAGTTGCTTTTTGAATATCATAATGATTAGACTCAAATATTCTAAGCATCTCATCAAAAATTTTCTGCTTAAATAAACCTGGCCTAAATTTACCCAATAATTCTTTAATAGCATCAACCTGATAAAATTGATAAGCATAAGTAACACTAAGCTCAAAATTTTTTTCACTAAGAATATTGGCATAATATAATACCTTCAATATACCTTTTAAGTATTCTACGTTTTTATGATTTTCAATTTTTTTGCGATTATCTGCCGTTAAAAGATTTGAATAATGTAAAATACATAATACATTAATACTATTTGACATTTCAGGATGATTAACAACTGTTTTGTAGTTATCAAACGAAAAAAATCTATTCTTATGCATATAGATCAAAATCCTTGAAGCAAGATAAGGATTGGGTTGTTGCAGCATAAGATCAATGTATTCAGCAGAAAACAATCCAGCCTTTTTCAAATAAACCATGCCAAAAACAGCATGATAAAGATTATAATGTTGTATTACTTTCTCATAATTCTCCGCAGAAAATATACCATGCTTATTCATCTCAATCACAAGGTTTGCCGCAAAAACTGGATCACGCTTTTCTTCTAGAACAAGCGCACACATTTCTGGTTGAAACAATGTTGCTTCTTTTAATTTTATTAGTGCATCACATGACTTATTAATCTGAGACTGGAAAATACATTTCTCAATAATGCTATTATAATTATCCAAGGTAAAGATTTCATGATGATGCATATAGACATAAATTTTGGCAGCCACAACAGAATTAAATTTTTTCCAAATACAAGTTAATGCGTCAGAAGTTAATAATTTGTTTTTTGCTAATATCACAATCGCATTAAGCGAAAATCTTGGGAAAAAATGTCTCATAACAGCAGTATAATTATCTAACGAAAAAACGTTTTCTTCTTTCATCTTAATGAACACTTCCGCAGCATCATCCGGCTCGTCATAGTGTAAAACAATTTCCCGATTATCTGATGTCAATTGATTATAATGACTTAATTTTTGAAGTGCTTCGATCCCTCGTTCGAAGTCAAGTTCTTTTAACAACTCATTTCGTTCACTCGGTGATAATAGCCTTTTCGCTCTCAAATGATCTAATCGACATAAACATAAAAAAAGACTATGACTCAATGGACGATCATTCATCATTCCTGGCTGATACCATTTTCCTTGCCTTGACTTAATCCCATGGTCAATGGCAAAAGAGGGATTGAGAAAACTTAACATCGCATTTCGATTTTCAGGGGTTAATAATTCTTTTTTTCTCAGAGCAATAAGAACAGAAATAACTATAAAAGGAACCCGATGACTCAAGACAACTTGACAATTCTCAGAAGAAAATAAATTGGCTTTTACTAAGTTCACAATCGCATCACAGGCTTCATCTGGATTGGAATGCGTTAATACTGCATCGTGTATGTTTAAATCAAAAATTTGAGCTTCCTGCTGCAATCTTGTCCTTATCGTTTCGTCGTAATTCATTGCAGATTTCTCACGTATAATTGTGATTTACTCAGCCTCTTGCTTGCCTTTTAAACTCCTTGTTAAAGTAAATTTTGAGCGGATTATAGCCTTCAATTCTTAAGGGCGCCTCTAAAATAATTATTTTTGTCAACGCTAGATACGGAACCCTTTTTCATGAGACCTGCCAGATTCAGGGGACAACTCAGGATCAGAATCTTCATCACTTCTATCAACTCCGAAAAATGAGTTTACCTCTTCAAGAGATTTTCCATAAAGAGGAGATTGTTTACAAATATTAACAATTTCTTCTCCGGTCATTTTCAGCTCACAACCAAGAATAACACGGCTCTTATAGCTGAAGGTTGTCGTCAGAAACCCTTCTGGATACTGTTTAGAACATAATATTTTCTTGAAAACATTATAACCCGGGGAAAAAAATCTTATAAGTTCCTTCGCTTTTTTGAAATCAGGATGTGTCACGATAAAATCATCCAATAACTGCTCCCTTTCAAAATAATAAAAATTGTTGGCTATATTCGCTCTCTGCTCAGGAGAAATCGAAAACAAATAGTTAAGGTATCTTAAACAATCTACCTTACTTTTTTGTAACCAAGTTAATATATCAACAACACCTTCAAGATTACGATAAAAATTATCATCTCTACAATGGGCTGTATAATGTTGAATAAATATGTTAAGCGCTCTTTGATCGGCTTTCATGTTCTCTCTAAGCTTATAAAGTAAGAAAATAATTATGTTCGGTTGTTTATCTTCAGCCATTATTTTCAGTATGCTTTCTAGATTTTTCATGTTGAGAAGATTAACTTCTACAAGAAAAGACACCAGATATAAAGATTCCTTTGTGATCAAAGAAAGATTTTTAATCAAACAAGCAACTACCTCCCCCCTAATTTCTACTGGACATGCCTTTAACGCTTCTTGTAAACTGGGTCTCATCGCTACTGGCAAACAATCTAACAAAGATTTAATTAACCATACATTCTCTGGATGGTCTCTATCAAGAAGATTAACTTGCGCAAGCCAATACACCAGGTCTAAAAGTTCCTTTGTGGCCACGGGAAAATTTGTAATCAAATAAGAAACTATAACATCTCTCATTTCTACGTGACACTGAACTAAAGACCTTTTGAAAAAGCCTGTTAAGTCTACAGATAACCAAACTAATAGAAATTCAATTAAATTTATACCCTCTATTGAACGTAACTCTTCTTGTTGATAAATAATGCTCGCTAAACTTATAGTAATGCCACGTTGCTGTATATTTTCAAATAGTGTTACTAAATTTATATGAGAGGTTCTAAGCCACTCAATAAAATTCGTATAGGAGGGTAGATGCCTCTCTATATAATTAAAATCTGAATCAAATACAGGGACACCGCGAAGCTCATTGCTATACTGCGATAAAAAAAACACTCTTTTAATTTTAAGAATATTAGTAGAGTCAAGAACAGCAGCGCGAGTTATCTCATCAACTTGCATGTCATCAAAATAACTTTTTACATCCTCCAATGAGTTACAGTTGTCTCTTACAAAATTATAAAAATCTTCTGATTGCGTATTATCACCTAATACCATATGACGACTTACAATAAAATCTTCATCAGATTCACTTATTTTAGCTTCAGTTTCAGCAGCAGCCTCACGCAAAGCTTGAAACACTGCCAGTATTACCGTCTGTTTTTTCTCACCAACAACGTTTAATAATCGTCCAACAAAATAAAATGGTGAAAGATGACGCGAAAGAACTTCTATTACCGCAGTAGTCACTTCAATATCATTCTTGTTTAAAAGATTAAGCGCTTGAACATATTGATCGAGTTGCGTACACCTGGATAGAGACAAAGCCACCTCATCATTAGAGAAAACTAAAGGACTCTTGTTCAAACTCTCAAGAAATTGACACGCCACCCATAGCTCACCTATATGAATACGCTCAAAAAGCTGATCTAAACATCCAAGCGCTTTAAAACGTAACAGAAGCGCTTTGAAATAAAAATATTTAGTCGCATATTGATTTTCCAAAAAATCATTATCGCGCAAAAATTCCACGTCTTCACGTGAAAGTGTACAAACTGACGGTTTACCACCCAATCCATATAGATTTTCAACGATAAATGCCGGTAAATACTTTAATGCATCATGAATGCCACATTGCGCAAAAACGACCATCGCTTTAGCCATCGCAACAACGTTAACAGTATTTATTCTACTTCCAAGAAAATCAATATTCGCTTCGCTTGCAATGTTTTCTGACAACAAAAGCATAATACCTTCAATAAAGTCTTTAGCATCACTCTCTCTATATTTATTACTACTGTCATTATAACAACCATGAATAACTGCTCGACATTGCTCATTATTCAAATCAGAAACTAAAAAATCGAACAAAAATTTATTGGCAAGAAAATGAAAACCAAAATTAAACTCATTAAATCCAAGATAGAATCTGATAAATTTCCCAGCCTTTTCTGGATCCACCCTAAAGTTGTCATAAATAGGACACAGAATATCGGCCGCAGATGATACATCGTCTTTCCCTTGTTTCCTGATGCCGTTTAACATGAATCCGTTAAAATTTAGATCTTGTTGTGATAATTGAACCCCGCACGCATTAGCACAATTCAATAACCAAGTTAAACAAAAAATACTCTCATCAGATAAAGTTGACATTTTCCCACTAAGATAGTCCTTCAACTCATTATCCATCCGAGTCATATGCTCCGCCAATTGTCTTTTACTCTCATCTATGCTCTCTTTGTTTAAAATAACTAAAGCCATAATATTACCTCTTTCTATTAACCTGTTTATATTTGTGATCCCAGTATAATGTACAATTCTTAAGGAATTCTTAAGGCCACCTCTTGAAATTGATTTTTTACGGGATTTGCGGCATATCAAATTTTTAGAGGATCTCTCATGGTTTCTTCAAATAATCATATAAATGTTTGTTGCTGGTGGATGCTTAGCCTCTATTTTTCTCAAAAGCTTTATTGTTGATTGCGCATTTAAAGTATCGTCATAACGTACAGAAGTGTTTCTTCACCTAAAAGTAATGCTCTTGAAATCTGTGAATATGTCAAACCTTTAATCCATTAATTTGTTGTATAACCTCCTGAACTAAACTTTTTGCCTCTTGCTCAGCCCGCGCTAGTAAATTATCAAAATTCGAGATTCCCGATATCTTAACCACACGATGTTGCGTGTGGCGAATATTAATAACAGCCTCCGCGAGTGCTTGAGCTCCTGCGGCACCAACAAAATTCTCGTAAAGATCCAACGAAGTCAGTTTGCAGTGCTCATCTTTTAATGCCTCCGCGAGTGCTTGAGCTCCTGCAGGGCCAACATTATAGCTAAGATTCAACGAAGTCAGTTTGCAGTGCTCATCTTTTAATGCCTCCGCGAGTGCTTGAGCTCCTGCAGCGCCAATGTTATTCAAGCGAAGATCCAACGAAGTCAGTTTGCAGTGCTCATCTTTTAATGCCTCCACGAGTGCTTGAGCTCCTGCATCGCCAATGTTATTACCGCTAAGAGCCAACGAAGTCAGTTTGCAGTGCTCATCTTTTAATGCCTCCGCGAGTGCTTGAGCTCCTGCAGCGCTAATACTATTATGGCTAAGATTCAACGAAGTCAGTTTGCAGTGCTCATCTTTTAATACCTCCGCGAGCGCTTGAGCTTCTGCAGCGCCAATGTCCTTCCGGTAAAAATCGAGATAATAGATGTTTTGGTTCGTTGGCAATACTTTATCCGGGTTAGTACCCCGAATGTGGTTCAACATATTTTTTTTGTAGTCTTCATATTTAGCAATAACTTCTCGTGAGGACTTTAATTTTGCACATACGAATAAAAAGTGATCATCAAGATCATTCGTGATTGAAATCAGCACTGAACAAATACGGTAAAGTTGCTGATGGTCTTGATAATAGTCTGAGCTGGATTGATCTCGATCTGAAATAGTATCTGCTATTGCCACAGCTTGACTAATAAGTTCTTCTGAAAAATTTGATAAAACCAATCGTTTCCATAACAAAAAATCATGGCTTATTTTATACCAACCCCTTGAAACGCAAGACGATCTTGTTAATTCTTCCACGTTTAATAAACTAAGAATTTTAAACTGTAGTTCGTCGGGCAACCCAGCAAAACAATTTTGTTTGAGTACTTCTGACGCAGTAAAAGAGGTAGGCATTGTTGGTTTTGTCATTTTTTCAATCTCTGTTTTTAGTTTTTTACTAGTACTTAATAATACCAATCGCAAGTTATTCATTCTTTGTTCAATCGAAGCTTAGTACATAATTCTTAAGAAAATCTCAAGGCCACCTCTAAAAACACAAGGGCTTCCCCTACCTATACGCTTACGGTTTTTCATCATAATCTTTTTTGACAGCAGGTAATAAATCAGAACGATTTAACCCGAGCGCCACCGCTAATGAACCTGCGACATAAATTGAAGAGTATGTTCCAATGGCAATACCGACCATTAAAGCCATAGCAAACGAATGAATCGTAGGACCACCTAATGCAAATAACACAGCTACAACAACAAAGGTTAATGTGGATGAAATAACGGTTCTAGATAAGGTTTGATTAATCGCTGCATTAACGATATGAATAGGGGTTCCTCTTCTTACACCTCTAAAGTTTTCACGCACCCTATCGAAAACCACGATGGAATCGTGCAGTGAGTACCCCAAAATCGTTAATACCGCTGCTAATGACGTTAAATCAAATTCAATATGGAAAAAGGAAAAGACACCTAAAATTAAAACTGGATCGTGAATTAATGAAATTGCAGCGCTGACTGCTAAACGATATTCAAATCGAAAGGCGATATAGATCATCGTTGCCAACACCCCAACGACAACAGCCAAAATACCTTTATAGGTTAATTCACTACTTACTTTCGCCCCGATATAATCCGCACGACTAAAAGTGGCTTCTGGAATTGCTTTTAAAACAGAATCTTTAATTTGTTCTTGAATTTTTCGTTGATCAACTATTTCTCCTTTTGCAGACTTTTTAGGGGCCATTGTTACAATCACAGAACGCGAACTTCCAAAACTTTGTACTTCTGCATGGGGAAATCCTGCTTTGTCTAACTCAGTTCGTATTTTGTCTAAATCAGCAGGTTTTTGAAACGATAATTCAATTTGAGTTCCACCGGTAAAGTCTAATCCTAAATTTAATCCATGGTAAAAAAACGAAATAAGCGATGCAATAAAAACGATACATGAAAAGAGTGCTGCCCATTTTCGTAATCCTAAAAAATCGATATTTGTATTGGGTTTAAAAAATTCCATAGGGTTTACCTTTAAATTAATTCCTAATAAATTATTTCTTAGTCTTAATTCCAATTGCCAAACGTTTTACTTTTCGACTTCCATAAATGAAGTTCGTAATCATTCTTGTATACGTAACCGAAGAAACGATTGAAGTAAATAACCCAATCGTTAATGTAATCGCGAATCCTTTCACAGCACCAGAACCTAACGCAAACAGAATTAAAGCAACAATTAACGTGGTAATATTCGCATCAATAATAGTAACAAATGCACGATCATATCCCGTATGAATAGCAAGTTGTGGCGTCACACCATTTCGAATTTCTTCACGAATCCTTTCATAAATAAGCACGTTATAGTCAACCGCCATACCGACCGTTAACACAATACCCGCAATGCCTGGAAATGTCAGTGTTGCTCCGATTGCTGATAAGAGCGCCACAAGCATAATCACGTTGGCTACTAACCCAAGATCCGCCACTAAACCAAACATTTCATAATAGAGTGCCATAAAAAGCACAATGATCAACATACCTACTTCGAGTGATAACATCCCCAAACGAATATTGCGTTTACCCATGCTGGGACCTACAGTTCGTTCTTGAATAATCGTGATCGGTGCGGGCAATGCTCCCGCCCTTAAAAGTAAAGATAGATTGCGCGCTTCATCTGGACTCGATAATCCCGTTATTTGGAAGTTTGTCCCTAAGGCAGATTGAATCACAGCAATATTAATTATTTTGTTCTCTTTTTTGTAAACAATTTTTCCGCTGTTATCTTGATGGGATTTTATCTCAACATAGACAACCGCCATCGATTGGCCTACATTATCTCCTGTAATTCTTTCAAATAATGCTTCGTTACCCCCTCCTAATCGTATCGAAACACTCGGCCGACCTGCATCGTCAAAAGAAGCATTCGCTCCTGTAATAGAATCCCCGGTTAAAACAATACGGCTCTTTAATAAGACGGGTTGATTCATAAAGGTATAAAGCTCAGAACCTGCTGGCACAATACCTGCTGCTGCATCACCCGCATCGTGTTCTGAATCAACTAAATGGAATTCTAATGTTGCGGTTTTCCCTAAAATATTTTTGGCTTGCGCAGCATCTTGAATCCCTGGTAAATCGACAGAAATACGATCTTTTCCTTGCTGTTGCACAACGGGTTCACTCACGCCTAATTCATTAATACGACGACGTAACGTCATCATCGATTGATCCACAGTATATTGAGAAGCTTTTTGCAATGCGCTAGGGGTCATATTGCCTTTTGCTTGAAACCTATCTGCTGAAACATCTTGATTCCAAACATAATCAGGAAATTGTCTTTGAAGAACACTTAACCCATTTGATAAATCTTGCGCTGTTCTAAATCGAACCCCTACTCCGCCCGATTTTAATGGAGCAATGCCGGAATAACGGACACGTTCTTGACGCAGCTCCTCTCCAATGTTTCTAACATCGCCTTTCTCTCGACGTTGTAATACTGAATCGGTATCCACTTGTAATAGGAAATGAACACCACCGCGTAAATCCAATCCCAATTTCATCGGTTGAGCACCAATTGCCATCAACCACTGTGGTGTCGCAGGCTCTAAATTTAAAGCAATAATGTAGTTATCTCCAAATTTATCCCTTAAGACATCATGCGCTTTCATCTGAGTATCAGTATCTGGCATACGAATGAGAATATTTTTATTTTCGATAACAGCAGAATTATAAGAAACATTGTCTTGCTTTAAGATACTTGTCACCGCATCAAGATCACTTTTAGTTAATGCCGCACCGGGAGTTGTACTGGAAATTTGAACCGCAGGTTTTTCACCAAATAAATTTGGAATTGCATAAATCGTTGCAATAACCAAAATGATAATTAAAAGAAGGTTTTTCCATAACGGATATTTATTCATATGTTGTCCCTATTTTCTAAGATATTTAATATCCTTTGTAGGTATTAGAGAAAGACGTTTATATTTTTTGGGCAACCACAAGGGTCGCCACTACAATGCTATAAAATTCGGCTTTTATATCCTATTTAATCGTGCCTTTTGGCAATATTGATGAAACCGCAGATTTTTGAACATTAACTTCGATATTATCTGCAATAGCCAATTTAATAATTGTTTCGTCGATCTTCGTGATCTTTCCTAAAATACCACCGCTCGTCATTACCTCGTCGCCTTTTTGTAATGACTCAACCATCGAACGATGTTGTTTAATGCGTTTGCTTTGTGGGCGCCACATCATAAAGTAAATAAAAAAACCAAAAAATAGTAAAATAACTAAGGGTAGCATTTGATTCGGATGACCCGCTTGTGAAGCAGTGGTTTCAGCAGCGTAAGCGGTAGGAATTAAAAAACTCATTGAAGGACCTCCATAACGTTAATCGCGCGAGATTATAACAGAGATTATTTAAGATAAAACAAGAATTCAGTGGGAATATTGTAACTGTATTGAATCTCATTTTTTCACCATGCTTTGCTATTGATTGATAATCTAGATTTGTAGGGGCTAGGCAATCAACATCGCATCGCCATAACTATAAAAACGATACTTTTCTTGAATCGCAACTTGATAAGCGTGCATCACATTCTTATGTCCTGCAAATGCTGAAATAAGCATTAATAGGGATGATTCTGGCAGATGAAAATTTGTCACCATAGCATCAACACATTGAAACGCATAGCCAGGGTAAATAAAGATATTGGTATCCCCAAAATAGGGTTTAATTTCACCCTCACTTGTGGCAGTTTCTAAACTACGTACCGTCGTAGTCCCCACGGCGATAACTCGCCCTCCTCTCTTTTTTGCTGCTATCACCTTATCACACACTTCCTGTTTAACATCAATCAGCTCGGCGTGCATTTTATGATTCGTAATAATCTCTTCTCGTACTGGCTGAAAAGTTCCTGCGCCGACATGCAACGTTAAAAATGCCAAATCCACTCCCTTATTTTTAAATGCTTGTATTAATGACTCATCAAAATGAAGCCCTGCTGTAGGTGCTGCAACTGAACCTTTATGTTTGGCATAAACCGTTTGATAACGTTCATGATCCGTAATTTCATCCTCACGATTGATATAGGGAGGCAATGGGACATGACCAATCGTTTCAAGGATCTCAACCACATTTTCTTCTGTGACAAACTCCAGCTCAAATAGATCATTTTGACGACCTAATAAATTAACCTCAATCGTTTCATCTTCACCAAAAATTAATTTTGATCCAGGCTGCGGGGTACGATTTGATCGCATATGCGCTAACACGCGGTGTGCATCTAAAATTCGCTCAACCAGAATTTCTATTTTTCCACCAGAGAGCTTATGGCCATAAAGGCGTGCGGGAATTACACGGCTATCATTAAACACTAATAAGTCATTAGGGTTGATAAAATTTAGAATATCAGCAAAGCGAGAGTGTTTAATTGCCCCATTGTTTTTATCCAAACAAAAAAGACGACTATCTGTACGCTTTTGGGCGGGATATCGTGCAATCAATTCATCAGGTAAATCATAATAAAAGTCAGATAGTTTCATAGGTGCGGGATTATAGCGCATGGCATCAATTATTGACAAATAAGATCTCGATGGTCAAGTCTTGACATCTAGGGCGATTATCCTGCTATACTCGCGACCCTTGGTATGCCGGGGTGGCGGAACTGGTAGACGCGCCGGACTCAAAATCCGGTGGTAGTAATACCGTGTCGGTTCGATCCCGACCCTCGGTACCAAAAAATTGTTTTTTGAACTCCTTTTTCTAATACTTTTTTCCGAACAAACTTCGATTATTTCATTGTCATTCCATCTAAAGTACCTATAATACCCATATTACGTATTATAGGTACTTTATTGGAGCATTATTTTATGATAAGAACAACCGCAACAGATCTAAATAAACACCCTGGAAAATATATCAATCAAGCACTATCTGAACCTGTCATTGTAGAAAGATCTGGCTACCCTGTCGCCGTGATGGTTTCTTATGAACGTTATTTACAACTTGAAGATGCCTACTGGGGTGAATTAGCAATAAAAGCCGATCAAGAAAAAACCTTAAGTAAAAAAGCAACCATGGATTTTTTATTAGGTGATGAGTAATGCCGGAACTTATTATTAAACCAAAGGCATTAAAATTTATTAAAAATTTGCCTCAAAAACACAAAAGACAAATTAAAGATAGAATTCTCGCACTATCAGACGATCCAATTCCAGTTGATTCAAAAAAATTAATCGGTTATGACAACTATACAAGAGTTGATATTGGTGAATATCGAATCATTTATCGATTTGAATCTAAGAAAGATTGCGTAGTAATAGTATTAGTTGGTAAACGTAATGATAATCAAATTTATAGAATTGCTAGAAGAAATTTGAAATAAATTCATTCCTTTCGCCCCGGTAGTTTAGCTGGATAGAACAGTCCCCTCCTAAGGGACAGGTCGCAGGTTCAAATCCTGCCCGGGGCATATAAAATTTAAAATAGGGATTACTCAATCTTAGTTGTCTCCACACGCCTGATCCGTAATCATCCGTTTTGAAACGTCAAACCCCTGCTCTTTGGCAATGTTAACTTTTTGTTTTATGCAAAACAATTGGCACAAAGGATATTCCGCTTTATTATTGCCGCCATGAAACGGATTTTGATCTCACTAACAATTATTCTCACGCTTGTCATGAGTTCAGCAACCTATGCGCGCTGGATTAAAGGAATTTATATTACGCAATCCACCTTATTAAATCGTTCTCAGCTTAGCTATTTAATTAATCGGTCTAAAGCGTCAGGTATCAATTCATTTGTCATCGATATAAAAAGCCCTCCCAGTAGCCGTTATTTTAATAACATTCAACTCGTTAAACAGTCTGGGCTTCGTTATGTCGCGAGAATCGTTGTTTTTCCAGATGGGGGATCTCATTGGCAAATCACCTCACAATCTTATTGGCAGCAAAAATATCATTTAGTTCAATATGCATTGAATATGGGCGCTAATGCGATTCAGTTGGATTATATTCGTTATCGATCCAGCCAACCGGCTTCTTCAGAAAATGCCAAAAACATTTATCAAGTCATTCATTGGTTTAAAAATAAATTAGCACCAACAGGCGTTCCGTTAGAAATTGATGTTTTTGGTGAAACCTCTTTTGGGGCTTCACGACATATTGGTCAGAACTTAAAACTCTTTGCGAATACTGTCGACGCGATGTGTCCAATGCTATATCCCTCTCATTTTGAACCATATGAGCGATACGCCAAACTGCCTTATTATACAGTTTATTCAGCCTTACAAGCCTTAAAACAACAATTTAATAATCGCCCTCCTTTTAAAATTTATGCGTTTATTGAATTATCGAATTATCGATACCGTCATTCACCTGCTGAAAAAATTGCCTATCTTTATGATCAAATTAAAGCAACACAAGATGCAGGAGCAAATGGCTGGTATGCATGGAGCGCAAAAAATCAATATAATAATCTTTTCTATGTACTACAACGATATCGAACTTGGTAAACAATGATGATGAAACTTATTCTCGGCTCAGCCTCAAAATGGCGTAAACAGATTTTAGATAAAGCAGGTATTCCTGTCGAACTGATGTCACCCGATATCGACGAACGACAATTTCATGATAATGATATTAAAAAACTTGTACTCAAAATCGCCAATGCAAAAGCGGATGCCTTAATCAAAAAAATTCATGAACCGGCGATTTTAATTACAGCCGATCAAATGGTTGTCTGTGGAGATGAAATCTTTGGAAAACCAAATACCTCGTTAAAGGCAAAATATTTTATTAAGTGTTATCAAAAAAATCCAGCTTATACCATTACCGCAGTTGTTGTTACCAATACTGAAACAAAAAAACGGATTTCGGGTGTTGATGTTGTTGAAATTCATTTTCATCCGATTCCGGATGACGTCGTCGATCAATTGATCTGTCATGAAGATCTCCTCACCTGCGCAGGCGGATTTCAAATTGAAGATGAAAAAGGCGAATTAAATCCGTACATCAAAAGTATCAGTGGGGATATTGATAGTGTGAAAGGGTTACCGGTAAAATTATTGAAAGAATTAATAGCTCAATGTTAAAGAGCATTGTACCTCCATTCAAAGTAATGAAGTTGATTTATTACTCGATGCAGGCTCACAACCTGGATTCCACTATTTAGCAAAATTGGATCCTAAACCAAGAGCAAATGCTTCTTTAAAAAGCAAATAAATAAAATAAAAATAATATGAGACGTCCTATTATTAGGGCGTCTCTATTAAAAAGTTTAATCATTCAATTAAAGAAAAATTTACTTCTGAAAAATAGGAAAATGATGGGTATAAGGATATCCGCTGTTTAATGCTTTACGAATCAGTTCTCCGCGAGTAGAACAGCGTAATTTTATTTTGATATTAACAAGATACCCTTCCACGGTTTTAGGCGCTAATTTTAAAATCGCACCAATCTCTTTCATCGTTAAGCCGCGGGCTAAACAGTAAAGACATTTCGTTTCTTGTCCAGAAAGTGTTATGCCCTCAATTTCAGAGATAGATAATATTTTTTTGATCTGTTCTGACTGCAATGATTGATCTTGGATCGTTAACAGATTAAGAATGGTAGCTACGTTATCCAATTTTTTATCTATCATATCGACAGATAAACCATAAGAACCAATGACCTTTTTTTCAAGATTGTATAATGGAAATTTAAACGACAAAAAAAGATGCCTTATATGATTACGCAGATCGTGGACTTCTTCTTCAAACATACATAAAGACTGCTGATTCATGACTCTTAAGTTGTTTTGTTGAATGTTGTGATAACCAGTCGCCTCTAAATAGCGTGCAAAGGTTTTACCAATCATCTCCTTTGGCGACATAATGCCATAAATCGCCGCTTGTGCATCATTAACTTCAAGAATATTTTCATCAGTATTCGTAAAATAGACAACATGAGGTACATTTAACAATTGATCCCAGTTTGCAATATTGTTCATGTCTAAATCGATGAGATGCTTTCCAAGCGAAACCAATCTGTCCTTATTTGTAGAGTGTTTTTTATAATTCATGATGATTTACCTTGTTTTCAGCGCATTAATAGCGATTTTGTTCGATTATAGCGCAACCTATACACCTCGCAAAAATAATAACTAATAAGGTAGCCATTAGTAGAGGAATATTTCCTCTAATCGACAACTGATTAGAGCGATATAATCTCATCGTTTTTTAGCATGAATAGAAACTCCTTAGAAAACAATGGGCCTCAAGTATGACCTTTTTTTCATTAAGAAGTAACTAACAGATAATAAAAATGATATGAGATGCCTAAAAATAGAGTGTTTCGAAAAAAATTAAAAGAGGTAAACAATATGTACGGCAATCCGAATCAAATTAACTATTCTTCTAGTTCCAGCGGCTTTACTTTTGATCCATTACAATGGTTAGTATTAGATGGTCCTTTTTGGACGATAGATCTAATTAATTCTTGTCAAAAAATCATTAGATCTCATCCTCATAGAAAGAAAGGATTCGCTGAAATAGAAAAAAATAACTATGAAACTGCCATTTGTGCTTTTAAACGTGCCAATGAAATACATTGTGAAGCAGAAAACTATTTAAATCTCGCTTCTTGTTATCTTCAATTAGGTCAGAACGAAAATGCGCTTAAAAATGCAAACGATGCTGTTTCGATAGCTCCGGATATTAAAGAACCATATTATTTACGTGCCCGTATCTATATTGCATTACATCGTTATCAGGATGCAATTCAAGATTTGGACCATTCAATTAATAAACTAACCATTAGATTTTTACAACCCTCCTCTTCAAATGAATTTGAAAAACGTGCTCTTGCAAAAGTGCAATTAGGTCGATTTGAAGAAGCTATCCCAGATGCCTTACGAGCAATTGAACTAGACCCAAACAATTCATCAGCTTTTAAAACACTTATTCAAGCAAAAAAATGTTTAGACCAACCTAATGACGTAATTAAAATTGCTTTACATGCAATAACACTTTTTCCTAATGAGTCTTTATTTTATTCCGAAATTTCATATGCAAAAAACAAACTTGGACAATATCAAGCTGCAGCACAATATGCACAAAAAGCGATTGGCATAAATAATCAAGATAAATTCGCTTTTTATAATCTTGTTTTTGCAAAAATAAAATTAGGTCAATATGAAGAGGCTTTACAATATGCCCCAAAAGCCATCGAATTAAATCCTAAACAATCAATTTTATTTTCCCATATTGCTTATGCAAAAAATCAATTAAATCAATACGAAGAAGCGATTCAATATGCAAAAAGAGCTATTCAGTTGGATTCAAAAAATGCTGACGCCTATTATAATCTTTGCTTAGCAAATAACCGATTAGGAAAATACCAAGACACAATTCGAATTTATTATTGTAAGCGGTAAATCAAACCCAGTCTTGACGTTCATGGAGCGATATGATTTTTGTTAAAATGCCAAGGCATGAGTGCTTCATAGTCCTCAAGTTTTTCACAGCTTGGTATTTTAGTTAATGTG
>Ga0180009_10003925_pt1 | contig 16676 bp, 31 predicted proteins | sample OS_PC_MetaG_FD_123537 | JGI IMG/M metagenome (GOLD analysis project Ga0180009, IMG submission 123537) | Groundwater microbial communities from the Aspo Hard Rock Laboratory (HRL) deep subsurface site, Sweden - OS_PC_MetaG | ecosystem: Environmental > Aquatic > Deep subsurface > Groundwater...
AGATACCCACTATGAGAGTGGCGACAGTATCGCTCAACGCATCGCAGCGTTGTGTGACAAAGTGGATCTGGAAGATATCGGCGCCCTGGCGATCTGGGCGCGCAACCAGCTGAAACTACGCCATGCGCCGCTGTGGTTGGCCCTGCAAACGGTGCGCCCCAACAGCGCTCGAAAGTTAGGCAGCGATGTCCCTTCCCAGGTGCTGCAAGAGGTCATTCAGCGCCCCGACGAACTCTCCGAAACACTGGCCCTCTACTGGCGCGACGGCAAAAAGCCGCTGGCCGCTCAACTCAAAAAAGGCATGGCGCTGGCGTGGACTAAATTCGACGCGTACCAACTCGGTAAATGGGATCGCGATTCGACTATCAAACTCAAAGACGTGATGTTCCTGACGCACCCGCACCCGGAATCTTATGATGGTATGGGCACTTTTGCCGAGTCAGTAAAGAAGTCGGGTTATCGCCGGGGCATGGTGTGGCGCGACAGCGGTGGTCAGGGTAAGCTCTGGCAGCAAGTCATTGACGACACGGTCCCCACACCGGATACCTGGGAAGTCGCGCTCTCTGCTGGTCAAGACAAAAAAGCTACCTGGGAACGTCTGCTCGCCGAGAATAAACTGGGCATCATGGCCGCCCTGATGAACTGCCGCAACATGCTGCAAGCCGGGGTGGACACAGCTCTTATTGGCGATTATATCCGCCGCAAAGCACCGGGTTCCAGAGCGCTGCCCTTTCAATTTCTTTCCGCCGCCGAACATGCGCCGGCTTTAGCCGCCGACTTATCCGACGCTATGTGCGCCGCTATTCAGGGCGAGCTGCCCGGTAAAACTTGCCTGGTGTTGGACGTCTCCGGGTCCATGGAGTACGCACTCAGCAGCCGGTCGGAAATGTCCCGCATGGCGGCCGGGGCCGTCTTAGGCGTCCTGCTGCGTGAAGTGACGCACCCTTGCCGGATTTTCACTTTCTCGTGCGAGTTGGTTGAGATCGCCAACTATCGCGGGCTGGCGCTGATAGACGCGGCAATACGCAGCCAAGAACATGTCGGCACCTACCTAAGAGCCGCGTTGGCCGAAGTGCAGCGCGTAGCACCAAAGGCTAATCGGGTGGTTGTCGTTACCGACGAGCAGTCCCACGATGGTATGCACACTGCCTGGGCACCGCATAGCTACCTGATCAATGTAGCGTCCTATCAACCCGCCTTGGATACCAGCTACGGCTGGACGCGTATAAATGGATTTTCGGAACGGCTGACTGACTGGATTTCGCTGCACGAGAAAGGTGAGCTGCTGTGACCTCCTTACTAGATAAAGGGGTATCCCCGGTCGACTTGCGTAGTTTGTGGGAACGGGCGCAGAGAGGGCTCACAGAGGCTTGCCGCCGTCGCAAGTATTGTCCCCCTGCGGCACCTTTTGAGGGAGCCATGAGTGAGATCCTGGCCACTTACGAAACCACCGATGGCGACCTCATGGTCCTGGACGCCGAGCAGTACGACGCCTTGCTCAATGACTGCCAGGCCATATGGACGGAGCGCGGCCTATGGGCGCGCCTGGAATACCTGGCGGCCAAGTGGCAGATAGGCGAGCGTATCGCTACAGATCCCCAGTACGCCAAGCTCAAGGGCGGCAACGGCTGCGAATCCATCACTAAACGCCTGGCGCAGGATATCCAGTGGTCCCCCAGCGAAATTTACCGCTGTGTGCAATTTTACGAGCAATTTAGTACATTATCGATAGGCGACGGAACGCCGGAAGCGCTGCTTGACGCCTTTCCCGATGACGGCAAGGCGATATCCTGGACAAGGGTCAAAGAGAAATATCTGCCGGAACACAAGGACGATAAGCCGAAGAGGCATAAAGTAGACAAGGACGCCATTGAACGCCTGGGTCTGGACCGCGTGACGCAGGAATGGCGCGAAGAGGACCAAGATAGACTGGTCGAGATGTTGGGGTTGAGAGATGAGTGACGAGAGTCATAAAGCGTGGGCGGAAGCATTGGCTGCCGTGGGTATGACTTGGGCACTTGTGTGGTTTTTGGTAAAAGTACTTGGACTATAGGAGGAAATCATGGCTGACTGGGCTAAGTATCGCAGGACCAACATTGCAGAGATGCGCCCCTATGTTCCCGGTGAGTTACTGGCAGATATCTCTGTCAGCGGAGTCGATAGGGTGGAATTAGGCGGCATGATAGCGCGTAACCCCGCCAACCATAATGACCAGTGGTATGTGGCGAAGGCGTATTTCGAGGACAATTTTGAACCTCTTGGCGGTGAGTAGGTGGCGATAAGGCCTGCCCCGGGGAACAGGGCCCCTGGCGAACGAAGCCTGCTAAGTTCGTCAAAACCTGCATATGTGGCGTGGTGAAGCTCAGAGGCAGAGCGTCGGACATTCACTCCGGAGGCCGCTGGTTCAAGCCCAGCCACCGCTCCCGAAAACAGAAAGGAATCTGATGGATTTGTCGAAGTCCCGCATCGAGAGTTGTCTGGATCTGGAGGCTATCTTCACCTACCATGCGCCCAGAGGCACACAGGTGCAGCGGTACCCCGACATACGCGACGCCGGCAAACGGTTTGCGCAAACCATTCTGGACAACACGCCAGGCAGCGCCGAGCAGACATTGGCGGTGCGCGCCGTGCAGCAGGCGGTTATGTGGGCCAATGCGGCCATAGCTATACACGAATAGCCATGACGAGCAACGTCGCAAGCAAGATGCAGCCAGGGTTGATAGCGGCCGCCATTATTTTCTGCCTTGGCGTTCTGGCTATAGTGATAACGCCAGGTATCGCTCTGAATCCGGCTGCGGCCAATACTTCGAACATGGCGGATTTTACATCGCCCGACACCGGCTCTGTATTGTACAATATCAACCTGGACAACCCGGACCACGAGGCCGGGGTAAACCCCCTTTTCTCAGTCGTCGACCTGGTTACCGGGTCAGGCCCCCCTTCGGTCTATCGGGGCCGACAAGTCTCTACGGATACCCCGGCCGGTGTGATGACCGGGGTGTCAATTGACGTACTGGTAGCGTTTGCGCTCCTGGATCTGCACGCACAGACTGATTCCACGAGGCTTGACTCCATTCTCTCGTTGTACCATGTCACATACACGTATCCAGGCGGGTGTTTTGGCAAAGGATGTAACTAATAATGTCCCTTTGGCGCATATCGCCGCTGAGGAATTATGAGTGTCACGAGAGCCATAAAGCATGGGCTGAGCCCCTGGCTGCCGCAGGTATGGTTCGGGTGCTTGTGTGGTTTATGGTGCGGATATTCGGATAGGCATTAAGGCATTGTGCCGCGGAAGGAGGAGAGGTGAGAGAGATTACCGACCATCGAACAGACGAGGGCGATACGGCTATTCGTCTGTTCGCAACAGATGAAAAACCATGTCATGACTACCTGGTCATTTTGAACTTGGGTTACCCTGGTCCGAACGAGGTAAACATATCCTTCCAGAACGGCCCTGTGGCAGAGGTGGGCGTCAACGGGCTCACCCAAGAGGTGTTGGTGGCTACCTGTATCGACCGCTTGCGGTGTCCACAGGAGGAGTCTCCCGGTCGGGAGAGCGCCCTGGCGCTGGTCAAGCTGGAGGAGGCGCTGTACTGGCTGCATCGACGCGAAAAACAATGACCTTCTGGCGGACGATGTGCCGTTGGTTTGCCCCGAAATCACCGAAACCGGGTGCTATCATACCTATGGATGAAAAACAGTCTCAATCCCCTCGAAATCGGGTCAGTCCTTTGGATGAAAAACAGTTGGGCGTTGAGTCGTCAGTGCCTCCCCCTGAGTCGCCGGATACCCCCCTATGGCTCAAGATCGCCCTGGACAAGGTGGGCACGCGCGAGGTGTCCGGCCCGGAAAACAACCCCGACATTGTCGCCTTCCATGCGGCTGTCGACGGACAGGGACTGGCCGACGAGATTCCCTGGTGCGCCTCCTTCGTCAATTGGGCGCTACAGCAGGCCGGGGTACCCGGCACCCGATCTCGATTGGCACGGTCCTTCCTATCCTATGGTAAGCATTGTGAGCCTACCCTGGGGTGTATAGTTGTTCTGCGGCGCGGTGAGCCCTGGCAGGGCCATGTGGGATTTTATTTGGGGCAGCGCGATGAATTCGTGCTGTTATACGGCGGCAATCAAAGCAACAGTGTCCGCACCAGTTCTTATCGCAAGGAGAATGTCCTCGATTATCGCTGGCCGATAATAGAAGCCTGGCTGGCTACGAAAGGAATCGTCTGAAATGTCCGAAGCGCCCAAAAGGCCCCGCAAGCGCCACGTCCGGCGCGATCCCCGCAGCGATTACCCCGACTGGTACCAACAGCTACCCCCGGTACCCGGACGCCCGACGCAATCCAGTCTCGACGCTGATTTCCGCCGCGCGTCCATGATCCGCGAAGCGCTGGCCGACGATCAAGTCTCCATCCGCGACGAGCGCCGCGCTATCGCTACGATGCTCCAGGATCTAGGGGAAACCCTGGGCAACATGCACCTGGCCCTGACGCAGATGGCCGCTCAACCGGCGCCTCGCCGCGACACGCCCTGGCCGGAGCCGCTGATTACCCCCGCCACCCCCTCGCCTCCCAAGGGCGGCGGCATCCTACCCGAGGACAGGGACCGCTGGCTTAATGCCGCCCTGGCCGAATGGGAGCCTGAAATGGGACCCGCCGCGCGGCCACCCTGCGCCAAAGCCGTGGACCAGTACGTCCAGCACTGCTCCAGCCTGGGACAAGCCACCAGCCGGCCCCATGACTGGATACGCGACCAGGTGGTCACCCTGGCGCGCTCGAGGCGGGGTCTTTCTAACCGCCTGGAACTTATGCCCCCGGTCCCTGAGAACGGGGACGCCGACGACGCTGAGGGCGACAACTGATGCCGTGGACGATTGCCGACGTGGACAGCCACAAGAAAGGGTTGTCCAAGGCGCAGAAAAAACAATGGGTCAAGGTCGCCAACGCGATACTCAGCCGCTGCCGGAAGGACGGCGGAAAAGATTGCGACGCCATGTCGATACGCATCGCTAACAGTCGGATTGGAAAATGACGTACGTAACCGAGTTTTTGTGTTTGGAAGAGCCGTTTACGGTGGTGAAACGGAGGGTGCTTTACGTATGGTGCAAAGAGCATAAATATACACCTGTGAATGGGATGATTGACTTGAGAGACTTTCCAGTGAGGGAATATAATCACGATCAACCTCTGCCGGACGGCATTAAGTCGCGGCTGTATAACCTTTTACCGTCGCTGGCCGGCGAGAGTAAGGGATAATCATGGAAACTAGTTGGCACAGCTACCCCAAGATATACAACCTGGGTCATCGATCTATTCGCGACCTACTGGAAGATCCCGTAGTCGTTGAAGAGAAAATTGATGGGTCCCAATTTTCCTTTGGTGTATTTGAGGACTTACTTTATGTGCGCTCCAAGGGACAGGAAATGCTTCCCGACGCTCCCGAGAAAATGTTCACTAAGGGTGTTGAAGCTGTCCGGGATCGCCTACCCCTACTCCACGAAGGCTGGACCTACCGGGGTGAATATCTACAGAGACCCAAACATAACGCCCTGGCCTATGATCGTATTCCCAAGGGTCATATCATCCTGTTTTATATCAACACCGCCGAAGAGGCTTACTTATCCCCCGAAGAGAAAGCGGCCGAAGCCGAGCGGATTGGACTGGATGTTGTCCCCTGCTTTCACTACGGCCGGATAGAAACACCCCAAGAGCTCTTTGGCTTGCTGGAACACACCTCTATCCTGGGCGGCCAGAAGGTCGAAGGTATTGTCATCAAAAACTACCACCGTTTCGACCCGGCCGGCAAGGCGATGATGGGGAAATATGTCTCGGAAGCGTTCAAAGAAGCACACCAGAAGTCATGGAAGGAAGCCAATCCCCAGAACGCCGATATGCTTACCCGCCTGGTGACGTCTTACCGTACCCCAGCGCGATGGCAGAAAGCGGTTCAACATCTACGCGAGCAGGGCCAACTAGTCGATGAACCCAAGGATATCGGCCCCTTGATCCACGAGATTCATAGAGACTTGACCGACGAATGTAGCGAAGAAATCGCCGCTATTCTCCTTAAATGGATGCTGCCCAACGTCTTACGCGGCTGCGCGGGCGGCTTCCCTGAATGGTACAAGGCGCAATTGGCCGAAAGGCAGTTCGAGGACTGATGGCAAAGATGACACCCAAGCAGCGGCGGTTTGTCGAAGAGTATATGGTGGATTTGAATGCGACGCAAGCGGCGATCCGGGCGGGGTATAGTAAGAAAACAGCCGAGCAGCAAGGACCGCGTTTGTTGGGCAATGTTGGGGTGCAAAATGCCATCCAGGTCGCTATACAGGAACGCTCCGAACGCGTCCAGGTCGATCAGGACGAAGTGATACGCGAGTTCTTGCGTGTGGGCCTGAGCGACATGCGCAACGTAATGGTCTGGGGTCCTGATGGTATGACGCTATTGCCGTCCGATCAGTTGTCGGACGATGTAGCGGCGGCTGTTAGCGAAGTGTCGCAGACGACCACTAAGGATGGCGGAACGATTCGCCTCAAGCTGCATAGTAAGATGGACGCCCTGGACAAGCTGGCGCGCCACCTGGGCCTATATGCCCCCGATAAAGTCGCCATGACCGATAGTGAAGGTAGAGACATTGGCAGAGACCCCAAAGAAGAGTTTCGTCTCCGGCTTACTCAAATTGTTGAGCGAACTATCGCCGGCCGAGAGGTCCTTAGCGATCTCCGAGGCGCAGGCGGCAATGACGGCGGAAGAGACGGATGAGCTTCTCTATACCTGGCCGATATGGGCGCGGCCCGAGCAACTGCCCCCCGAAGGCGATTGGTCGGTGTGGTTGGTACTTGCGGGTAGGGGATTCGGGAAGACGAGGCTGGGTGCTGAGTACATCCGTTCCCGCGTCGCGGAAGGAGTCCACCGCGTCGCGCTCATTGCTGAAACAGCCGCGGACGCTCGGGATGTTATGGTCGAGGGACCCAGCGGCATTCTGGCTGTCTCGCCACCGTGGAACAGGCCTACCTACGAGCCTTCTAAGCGCCGGCTTACCTGGCCCAATGGCTCTATTGCTACCACCTACAGCGGCGACTCCCCTGACCAATTACGCGGCCCTGAGCATTCCATTTGCTGGGCAGATGAACCTGCGAAGTGGTCCTATCCAGATGACGCATGGTCTAATATGGAAATGGGGTTACGGCGTGGTGTGCAGCCTCGTGTCGTCGCTACAACGACCCCGCGGCCTATCCCACTTATCCGCGCTTTGGTCGCTGACCCTGGGTGCCATGTTACTCGGGGGAATACCTACGACAACCTGGTCAACTTGCCGTTGCCGTTTATCAAGCGCGTACTCAAGAAGTACGAAGGTACGCGACTTGGTCGACAAGAACTCTACGCGGAAATCCTCGACGACGTCCTGGGGGCACTATGGAACCGTGAACTGCTGGAAAGGACGCGCGTCAAACAGGCGCCCGGCTTGCAAAAGATTGCTGTTGGCGTGGACCCGATGGGCAAGGACCCTGATGAGGATGATGATACTGGTCTCTCTGAGGTGGGCATAGTGGTAGCCGGACTAGGCCATAATGGTGAGGGATACGTGTTGGAAGACCTTTCCGGCCCCTATAGTCCTAACGCCTGGGCGACCGTCAGCGTCGAAGCCTACAGGCGTTGGGGCGCCAATTGGATAGTTGCTGAGAAAAACTTTGGCGGCGCTATGGTGGCGTCGACGATACGAACAGTGGACAACAAGGTGAATGTCCAGATGGCCTGGGCGTCTCAAGGCAAAGCCATACGTGCCGAGCCTATTGCATCACTCTATGAGCAAGGGCGCTGTCACCATGTCGGCATGTTTCCCGAGCTGGAAGATGAGCAATGCACCTGGACGGATGATTCGAGACAGCCGTCGCCTAACCGTATGGACGCCGAGGTGTGGGCCTTGACCAAATTGATGTTGGACGACGACGACGAGCCTCACTTCGACCGCCAGCGGCATACCTACACCCCGGCCGCTACGGCCACCAAAGCCTATATCATTGATCCCAAACGAGTTTACGCCTGGAAGCAGGCCATTGAGCAAGGCCGGCGCGTCCCCGCCTATGGACCCGAGGACTACGAGCCCCTGCGGCGCGTGTTTGTCGCCTACCTGGAAGAATACCAGCGGACGAAGGACTACCGCGGCGCGCTGGTGGCGGAACAGTACGCAGTGCTGCGCGAGAAAATGGGCGACATAAAGGCATAAGTTATACAGTTGGCCGACGATATTTAAAAAAACAGATACAAACAAACGCCTGGACATTTTTTTAATGCATAGAGTGGCGCACTGTTGGATTTATTGATGAATATAGAGGGAAACTCAATGGCCATTACCATAAAAGCGGCTCGTAAAACCATGACCAGGGCATTTAAGGACGATCCCGACTTCAGGGCTTCATATGTGGCGAACGTGGCGTGTATTTTGATGGACAGGATACCGGGATATAAACGCAACCCGGCTAAACGCAATGCCATAGCGGATGAAATTATCCGTAGAATATTCGAGGACTAGTCATGTTTGGGAAGATGAGGGACATTAGAAACGCGGCCTATCGCCAAATTGCCGGCTGGCTTCCGAAGCGCTTGGTCTATTTTTGCGCCTTGCGGCTGATGATTCATGCGACGTCGGGTAAGTATGGGAATACGGAAGTCCCCGCTTTGACAGGCATGGATGCGCTGGCGCGGTGGACGCAGGACAATTGGGGGTGGACATGACACCAGCGAGAGAGGTAAAGATATTTGCCAAAAAACTCAATCTGGATCGACGTTTGCTAATGGACGCTGTTGCCCCAAAGGTATCCCATGTCTCATCCTGAATTCAATCCAGACCGGCAAGCGCCGAACTTTGTTTCTATCAACCAGGTGCGTAATTGGTTCAAGTTGATGTCGCCTCAAGAGCGATTCGCTTTCATCCACAAGGCAATGGAAGGATACTGTTGGGGGTGTGGAGAAATGGACGGTGAGTGCCGTTGTCGAAATGTCTCTGATAATGTCTCCGATGAATGGAAGCGGCAGATGGATATCTTAATGGCTGGCTACTGCGAGCAGTGTGGAAACTACGCAAATCGATGTTCTTGTGACCCAAGAAAAGGAGAAATACTATGACGACCCAAGAGTTATACGCCGCTCAAGAGAAAATCGGTGTCCTGGCACGCAAAGTACCGGAAGACGGATTCGACTGGGGCGACGATCGTCCCGGTATCAAAGAGATCGTGCGCAACCTGTGCCTGATTGCCACGGGCTGCAAATTGCCGGTTGCCTGGGTGCGTGCCAGCCTGGTGGCCATCGCCGATTACTACAAGTGGCAGGTGCCGCCGGATAACCGCTGGCTGCTGGACGCTTGCGCCCAGGTCGGCTGGTGGGAGTTTGTAACCAAAGCGCCCTATACGCCATATTGACGCCGGGAGAGTCTTGGGAGAGCCCTTTCCGGGCGTCTGAACAGGGGAGCGACACGGGTAACCTGCGCCGGGGAAACGTCGCTCGATAGCCGGCACATTTTTTACTAACGGAGGAGTCGCGATGAAAACCAGCAAAGACATTTTCGTTCCCCTGGGATCGCCCCTGGAGACCATACCGACAGAGAGAAGGCAGGCGTTGATGGCATGGGCCGGCGTAGCCGTCCGCGTCGAGATTACCCGCGACATAGAGGGTATTTTACTGATCGGCAACGATGGGCTGGGGCAGCTGATCGAAAACGGCCTGGTATCGCCATGACGGACTATTCCGCCGATGGAGTGATTCCCCCTATAACCCTGGGGAGAATGTGGTTGTTGCAACACTGTATCCTGGCCGAAGAGCGACTTGTCCTGGACAGCCACCATATCCCCGATGAGGTGGTACATCAGTTGCGGAGTTGCTACCAGCACCGCTGGAAGAAAGGCCAGATACGCCAAACCGTCTGCGTCCTAGCCGTGGGGCAGTCGGAGGACTCGCCTATCTTTATCGGGGTGTCCAGTCGGCATCCACAGTTGGACCCCCGATCCATCCCTGAGCAGGCGCGGCGCTTTGCCTTTGGCAGAGCCGTTGGCCAGCTTAAAACCTACCTGGAAGAGGAAGAGAAAAATGGCCAAACGCAAAGCGTCACGTACACCCCGTAAACCCGTCGAAGCGGCGAATGACGAGGGGTTACCTATTGTCGTCGACGAGCCGGTCGTCGCTGAACCCGCGGTTGAGTTGTCGCCTGCTGTCGAAGAGTCGGCGCTTGACCCTATCGTACTCGAAGAGCGTCCCCGTGGACGGCGCATCACCGCCGATACCGCCAACGATCTGCCGTTGCAGCCGTTCTACTCGCGGCAAGCCGTCCGTGCCGCGCCGATCCGGGGGCCGCTGCTTATCGACGACGACTATTATGATGAGGCGTTCGTCGGCTTTGTCGTCTACGAGGCGGGCGGCCGTATCTTTGCTGTGCCCCGTGACGAGTTTCTCGCCGCCTACATTACCGCCAGTGGCTAACCCGCCGGCAACGATCCCGGTGTCCCTGGCGGACCTGGCCGAGGTGAAGCAGTTTATTGCTCGACTGGCGGAAGGCTACGCGCGCACCTACTTGCCGGACCCGGAGGCTATCGTCCTGGTTGATGGGCTGCGCGTCTATTATGACCAGGCGCATCGTCGGCGGCGTTTGTTGGCGGCAGAGGCACATGCGATGCAGCAGCGAATTGACCGCATGGTCACCAGGGCCGCGATAGAGAAAGTGCAGGACAAGGTAATCCAATTGGAACGGAGGCGAGGGTAACCCACCACGGGCTAACGCCCGTGGCTTTACCCTGCCGCCTCTGCCGCCCGCTGAGGTAGCGGGCATTGAAGCGGCGAGTATTCGGGCCGGGTTACAAGAGCGGCCCCGACCGTAGCGATGTTCACCGCGCCATTGACATCAGCGTGGAGTTCAGCGCCACAGTTTGAACAACGGAAGTGCACACCGGAACGAGAACCAATATGCCAGCAATTCGAGCACATCTGAGACGTCCACGCCGGATTGACCGGAATCACTTCGATCCCGGCACGGGCCGCCTTGTACTCGATGTAGGCACGCAACTGGTAGAACGACCAGGTGTTGTGCATACCGCGCCGGGACTTGCGGATCTTCCGGTTCGTCCGGTCGCGGATGCCGGTCAAGTCTTCCAGAGCAATGGCTTGCTGCTGCTCTTTGGCTTGCTCGACGATGTGCTTGCTCACCTGATGGTTTACCCAAGATTGGTAGCGGCGTTCTTTGCCGGAAAGCCGTTTGAGGACACGCCGCGCATTCTTGCGCGTAGAATGCGCTTGTCTTTGAATCCGAGATAACCGAGCGCGAACGAGCCTGGGCTTTGCCGACGAAAGGATTCTATGGCTGAAGGTAGCGTCACCGTCACCACTGCGGCAACCCTGATAGTAGCCGCCAACCCCGGCCGTGAAGAACTGGTCATCGAGTCGGATACCGCCTTCCTCTGGGGGATCACTTCATCCCTGGCAACCACCAACGGGATCAACTTGGCCGCCAATGACATGCTCATTTTCTCTACGGATGCGCGGTCCTACAAGGGGCCTGTGTATGGCATTGTCGGCAGTAGCACGGCACATGTGCATTACGTGGAGATCCTCCGCCAATGATACGGATAATCAAGGCGATCCAGAGTGTCCTGCTTACCGCCGGCAGCGCCATTGTCGGCAAGGTCTATCTGACCAACGGCACCTATGATGCCGGCGTTGACGCCAGCGGCAACGTGCAGACCGTTGCCGCGGCGAATGACGGGGTGGATATTGGCAATGTGGATGTAGCGTCCATCGCGGCGGGGACCAATCTGATCGGCAAGGTATCTATCGACCAGGCCACAGCCAATGCGAACGAAATTGTGCTGAAGGCCAGTGCGGCTATTGTTGGTTCCGTGGGCGGCCTGGGTATCCATGTGGCAGCTACGCCAGCTGTCGCTGCTGCTGTTGGCGCGGACGTGGACGCCTTGGTGCCAGCGGCGGCAGGAACGCGGCTGTGTGGCCTCTCTTGCCAGGAAACAGCCGCCGGTGCGGCGGTGTTTGTGGTGAAGCACGCCGCCACCGGAGCCGCCGGGACCGCCGTATGGTATGTCGCCCTGGCTGCCAATAGTTCGGGGTCATGGTGGTTCGGCCCGGACGGCATTGCCTGTCCCAATGGCGTGTCTATCGACTACGGTTCTGGCACATTCAATGTGACGGCATTATACAAGGTTGTTTCATAACCCAGAAGGGAGGTGGTCCATTGTCTACGCCTACTACTACCGTGCGCTTGGACGGCCAGCAGTGCGCCTGTAGCCCTGGCGAACTATGTCCCGTTAGCAATCGCCGTGTGGGGGCTAATTACCGTTGTAGCCGCAAGGAGATTGAAGCGGTGGGCTTCGGCGTTGAGGAGCAGATTGAGAAAGCGGCGCACGAGCTTGGCGCGATGGATTTCGAGGCGGCGCAGCGGCGGGTTATGAGTGGCATGGCAGCCATAGAGAATACAACTACATTGGACCCGAGCGACGAGTCGCTGGTAGAGATGATGGCCGAGAGTATCCATAATATCACCTGTACCACAACTAAAAGGATTCTCGATAGGGCGACCTGCCGGCCCAATGGTGATATTGAGTTGGGCAGCGGCTATTTAGATCGACTACAGCGGCACTGCCAGCAGCGGTACGCCCAACAATTCTCGGATCTGAAAGAGGATGACCGCCAGGTGGCCAGAGGGGTAATTAAGCAAATCAAGGACTACTACGAGAAGAAGGGGGCGGTATGAAAGACGCTACGGAAATCGTTGTGATCCTGGACCGATCAGAGCCTATGCAGGACATGCAGCAGGAGGCTATCGGCGGATTCAATGCCTTCCTGGCAGACCAGAAAGCCATTCCCGGCGAAGCCCGGTTGACGCTGGTGTTGTTTGACCACCGGTACGATGTTATCCATGCCAGTGTGCCCCTGGCCGATGTGCCTGCGCTGAATCATGACACCTACCAGACGACAGGCACTACGGCGCTGTTGGATGCCGTAGGGCGCACGGTGGTTGCGGTGGGCACACGGCTGGAAGCCCTGGCCGAAGAAGATAGGCCGAACAAGGTCATGGTCACCATTCTCACGGCCGGCATGGGAAACGCCTCTCGCGAGTATCGCCAAGAGCAGATCGCGGCCATGCTCAAAGAGCAGCAGGAAAAATACCGGTGGGAAGTTATCTTCCTGGCGGCCAATATTGACGCCTATGCGGCGGGCGGACAATTGGGCATCAAGGACCGGAATATCCGGGCATATGCCGATAGCGGCGATTTGACGCAGCGGGGATTCCGAGGCATGTCGGCAATCACTACCGCCTACAGGACGAGCAGGTAATGTCTATTTATGTCACTTGCCCCGAGTGCGGCGGACGCGGTGTTGTCCGGGAAGGCAGTCGTTCCGGGGCGCTGATCGGCATGCTGTTCGCGGCTACCCTGTCCAGCGTCTTCTGGGGCACGGCGATGTTTCTGCTGGCCAGAGGGATTTACTCCCATTGAACTGCCGCGCTAAATCCTGTTCGCTGCCGTCCCGCGCCAAAGGCTGCTGTTGGAAGCACTACCAGCAGCAGCGGCGACATAAGCGCCTGACCCCCGAAGCCGAACATAGTGCGGCGCGCACATGCAGTGAGTGTGCCCGACCGACCAGTGGCGCCTGCTCTCAGAGACAGTCAATACGGATGCCCCGATCCACGGACACTTGCGCGACGTCGAGCGCCTGCTGAACGGAGAAGATTGATGCCGCTCGTTAAAGATGTTTTGGAACAGGAGGACCGGCGCAACCGCCGTCGATCTTTGGCCGTCTGGAGTCTGGCGTCCTGGGCGCTGGTTGGCCTGGCGGCTTTCGTTATCGCTCTCTTGTGGCGCTGCTGAATGGAAGCGATACTCTTTGTTGTTGGGTCTTTAGTCCTGGTAGGTGGTGGTTTCGTGATGTTGATAGCTATGTTGGCATAGCTGCAAATGCACCACGCTAAAGAATTTCGAAAAAAACATGGACGCTAAAGTCAAAGAGCATAGAGCCAACGGCCTGGTGATTCTTTTTATCCTGGCCGCTATGACCATACCGGCCATACCGCCTGCCTGGTATAGTGGATGGGGCCACAAGCCTGCCGATGGGGGTATGACGTATGTGCGCTTCTACGCGGGGCGTCAATTGCGGCATGTCACCTTGTCGAGCGTCAATATGTGGATGACGTCGCTGCCGGACAGCACTTTAAAACTGGCTGACGAGCGCACGGGTCGCCTGATATGGAGCGGCACACGAGCGCAGTTTCTTGCCGCCATTGTGGACACGGTGACATATTGACGCTCTTATCCTGGTGTCGCCGCTATCCTGTTTATGCCGCCTTCTGCATAGTGGCCCTGCTGTGGGCTATCCTTTTAGGCCGCCATTACTACGGCACGTCTCAGCCCTCTCCGCCGGAGGTGGGGCGCTACTTGATTGTGGATATCAAGGGACAGGTGTATCGCCTGCCGTATGTGCACTTGCAGATAGTCCGCTCGCAGGTCGAAGGCCGCCGCGAATTCCTGGGCGAGAATCCCCGAGTGGGTTTTCTGGACGAAGAGGGGGATAGGTTGATTTTTCAAGGGACGCTGGAGGACTTTCTGGCGACGGTCGTCGATACGATCCGCCTGGGCAAGATTGAGCGGCGGCCGATCGACCTGGCTGAGATCATGCCGCGGGATACGCTGAGGGTAGGCCGTGACGAGGGGAGCGTGATGCGAAAGTTTGATATCGTGGTACCCGAATCGGAACCTTGAGCGCTCTTGACCATCCATTAATTTTGGTTTTGTTGATCCTTGGATTTATTAGCGCACTGGCTGGTTGTGTCCATCTGTATCGTCGTGATTGGAAGTTGGCCGCTATGCATTTGATTTTTGGCGTCGCCTATCTGGCCATGCCCTGGTATTTGCGATGGATCGCTTCTTGGATGTAGGTTGCGGCGGCGCTTGTCGGCCCGGATATATCGGCGTGGATATTCGTCGAGGTCCGGGGGTGCAGGTTGAGGCGGACGTGGAGCATTTACCCTTTCGGGACCAGTGCTTTGCGCGTGCGTATGCCAGTCACCTGCTGGAGCATGTCGATATGCCGCAAGCCATGCGCGAAATACATCGCACCTTGGTCGATGGGGGAACATTGGAAGTGCGCGTGCCCCATGCGTCCGGTATAGGCGCCTGGTCTGACCCGACCCATCGGCGCGCCTATACTTGTCGTACCTGGCGGTATTTTGAGGAGGGTACGTATGGCCTGCCGGTCTTTCGGATACAGCGGCTGCACTTATGTTGGCGCCCTTTGGGCCAATGGAAATTGTTCAATTGGTTTTTTGGCCTATGGCCATTGGCGGCTGAGAAGTATCTGGCGCCGTGGGTCGGCGGCTACCATGAGGTGTGTGTGACGCTAGTGAAATCGTCGCTGGCCCGCGACAGTAGGGAGGAGTGATGTCTAAGTCATATCGACAGCAAGGGCGTATTGTCGGCTGGGTTCATTGGATCTGGTTTAGGTGCGGCTTTAAGGCGCAAGCTCATTTTGATTGGCGGTCTATCCGTAATGCTTTTATCGCAGGGAGGGATACTTGAAAACGCGCATAGACGCCTATTTCGCCTGGGTGCGTATGATCCAGCGGCAAGCGCCACCAGACCGCCTTATGTCTATTCTGTCCTACTATTCCGACGGGGCGACGATCCAGGTCATTAAGACGCTGATGTCCAGGCCGCGCAAGTTTTGCGAGTCGATGTTGCAGGATTTAGAAGCCAATGGACAGGTGGGCCTGGTCTACTGGGAAGAGACGCCGGAAGCCGTGAGGGCGCGGCGACGCAAGAAGCAGGAATCCAAAGAGAGCCCGACGCCGAAGAAGGTGTGGACGCTGAAGGGATTGTGATGATGGTCGAAACGCCATACAAACGGAGGAAATCTGTTGAATGCTTACGCTAGAGAACGGGCAAAGCGCCTTGCTATGGTCAGTTTTATCCTATGCCTGGCTGGTGGGGTACTGATCGGCTACGAGTATGGCTGGATTACCGGCCTCGCTGTGTTTTTTCTGGCGTGGGCTGTATCGCCCGTGGTGGATGCCACATGAGCATTGTAGTCTGGGATGGCAAAAGCATCGCCTGCGACTCTATGTCGATTAGTGGCGAGTATAAGCAAGAGACGGATAAAATGCGGACGCTGGCCGATGGCACTATTCTGGCGTGGACCGGTCCGTACGAGAATGGCCTGGGGTTGATAGACTGGTGGAACGCCGGAGCCAAGGCGGACGAATGGCCTTCTTTCCAGAACAAGGACGGCAATTGGGCGCGGCTGATTGTCGTCAAGGTCGATGGAGTAATTGAATACGAGCAATTGCCCTATCCGCAGCCGGTAACGACACCCTATGCCGCTTGGGGCAGCGGTAGAGACTTCGCTATCGGCGCGCTGGCTATGGGCGCTACGGCCAAGGAAGCCGTTGAAGTGGCGTGCAAGCATTGCCTCAGTTGCGGACCGCCGATACGCGTGGCGGACGTCAAGCTGTGTTGCCACGAGTGGGTCTGGGTAGACCTTCCACAAGGAAGAAGGAAGCGCTGTCGAAAGTGCCTTACGGTGGAGTGGGTCCAACGGTAGCTAAATGGCCTGTCGTCCAATGGGTAGGACACTGGAATTTGGGTCCAGTTATCGAGGTTCGAGTCCTCGCGGGCCAGCCACAAT
>Ga0180009_10003926_pt1 | contig 16676 bp, 11 predicted proteins | sample OS_PC_MetaG_FD_123537 | JGI IMG/M metagenome (GOLD analysis project Ga0180009, IMG submission 123537) | Groundwater microbial communities from the Aspo Hard Rock Laboratory (HRL) deep subsurface site, Sweden - OS_PC_MetaG | ecosystem: Environmental > Aquatic > Deep subsurface > Groundwater...
ATGGATCATGTCCGAGATCCCCGTCGACAAGAAGTTCAAGATCCTGACCGAGATCACCCGCGCCCAGCACTTCGCCTGGCACGAGGCAGTGAAGCAGATGTGCCCGGGCGTGGACGTGGCCAGGGTGACCGACAAGATGTGGGAGATCACGGGGCACGAGACCGCGCGGGCCTACATCAAGCGCCTCGACAAGGACAAGCCCCTGGCGCCCCAGCTGGCGGGCAGCATCGTCTGGAGCAGCCAGTGCATGGGCGAGGACGCGGCGCTGGAGGTGACCGCGGGCAAGGACGAGGCGTTCGTGCGCCACGCTGACTGCCCCTGGTTCCACTGGCACAAGCGGCTCGACCTGCTGCACGAGGACAGGCCGGGCTGTGACCTGTGGTTCCAGACCGCGGTCGAGGACGTCAACAAGGCCCTCGGCACCAGCCTGCAGGTGGAGACGCTGGAGGCGCTGCCCGACGGCCAGTCATGCTGCCTGCGGCGCTTCTGGGTCGAGTAGCGGTCAGCCGAAATACCAGTTGGTTACTACCTCGGCAGGTCGCCTGTGCATGCCGATCGGCAGACCGGTCGAGTCACAATCTTCGCACAACCTGTGGCCTGTGCCGCGTACCAGTCGCCACGGTCCCACGCGGGGCTTCGCGCGGTGCTCCCGGCGCACAGAACGCCCCCCGGCACATCACCGCGCGAATCGTCCCCAACGCTGCACCCTGCCACCTTTCCGATCGTGGCTGTGGCCGACGCGGCGCTCGAAAGGTATGTCGTGCAGATGGGCTCGAACCGCATTTCGGGCCCCGCGTGGGCCGTGGCGACCACGGTGAGCGGGTGGACTGGCCGACGGGGCAGGATGCTCGCGGCGTAGTGGCGCCTGTGGTGGGAGGAGGCGTGGGAGGCGCCGCGCGCAGCGCCGCGTCAGCCACAGGCCACAGCCTGTACGCGGAGATCGATACCACCGGCCTTCCGAGGCTACGGCACGTAGACCGAGATGCGGTCCGTCATGTCATCGCGGCGGTAGCGGATGCGCGACGCCGGCCAGCAGACCGATCCGTGGTACACGCCGCCCTGCTGCCAGAAGGAGCGCGGGATCGAGCGCAGGGACAGGACCTGGCCGTCGCGCCGGACGGCCTTCGTCTCCTCGAAGACCACATCGGCCAGCCCGCCGCTTGCCAGGTTCGAGCCGTTGAAGGCAAAGGGCGTGGCGATGGCCACGATGCGCCGCAGCCGGACCGCGGCGGGGTCGAGCCACGCGGCGACGCTGACCAGTCTCGGCCCGTTGACCATCAGCGCCACCTCCCCGTCCCGGTAGTAGGCCTTGATCCAGACCCTGGTGCCGGGGAACACCGAATGCGCCTCGTCGGCGTAGACGAAGCGGGAGCCCTTGCGGATGAAGGGGCGCCAGCGCCTGGGCTTGGTCGCGTCTCCGTGCTGAAAGGCGAGGCCGGCCTCGATGTCGGTGTGCCCGTCGCCCACGCCGAAGTAGACCCAGGGCTGCTCGTCGGAGCTGGAGGTGGCGTAGTCCGGTGGGGTGACGTAGCCGGAGATGCTCGCGTAGCCCGGCCCGGTCATCTCCCGGACGAAGGCGCCGCTCTTGCCAGCCAGCACGCTGGAGGCGCTCAGCGTGGTCAGGCTGATGATCCCGGAGCAGCCGTCGGTCGAGCTGGCTGACGCCCGCTGCAGCATGTCGTCGGCGTCGTCAGGCACGCCGAGCAGCGCGGGATCCCCGCAGCCCACGAGCAACACGATCAGGACACAGGGTGCGACACGCGTCATCTGCTTGCTCCTCCCGGGCGAGGCCCGCCTCCGGAGTGCAGCCCACGTGCCAGCGCGAAGTCCCCAGAATGACGTTCTGCCCCTGGCGACCCGGCCTGCCACGTCGGGTGCCGGATCGGACAGAGCAGCGGCCACTGCGCACGCCCGGTTGCGCCCGGCGACCGCCGAGAGCGGTCGCCCTGAAGCGACCGGTCGGCCGATGTGACGGCTCACCTCCCGAGAGCGGTCGCCCTGGAGCGACTGGTCGGCCGATGTGACGGCTCACCTCCCGAGAGCGGTCGCCCTGGAGCGACCGGTCGGCCGATGTGACGGCTCACCTCCCGAGAGCGGCCGCCCTGGACGCGCTGTTCCACCCGGTGCCCGTGGGTGTAGCATGGGAGGCCATGGGGAGAGATCGGTCCCAACCGCGGGGAACCCGTTGCGGAGAGCAGCCAAGCGTCTGTGCAACGCGGCTGGCACCAGACGGGACACAGCGAGGCGCCTCGAACCCCATGCCATGGGGGTCCGCGCGTTGTGTCCTCGATCGCGGCCACTTCTCCCCGACCCCCCCGGGGGTCCGCACGTTGTGTCCTCGATCGCAGCCACTTCTGCCCGACCCCCCCGGGGGTCCGCATGTCGTGTCCTCGATCGCGGCCACTTCTCCCCGACCCCCCCGGGGGTCCGCACGTTGTGTCCTCGATCGCGGCCACTTCTCCCCGGCCCCTGCCTCCGATCGCCGTGGTTGGCGCTGGATCAGCTGTCTGGCTCTGCTGGCGCTGTCGGCCACCGCCCAGGCGGCCGGGCGTGTGATCGTGGTGTTTCCGATCGACGCGCCAGCCGAGCTCGTGGCTCCGGTCCAGAGCGGGCTGAAGGCCGCGTTGAAGCAGATCCGCGCCCGGGCGCGCAAGCCCGACCCGCGGTGCGGACCGACCGCGCGGGACGTGCAGTGCGCCCGTGGACAGCTGCCCGCCGCACAGTGCAGGCCCGGCCCGCGCGAGCCGCAGTGCGCCCGCGACGGCGCGCATATGGGCCCGTGGCTGCAGATCGAGGTCCGTCCGGCGCAGGGGGAGCGGGCGACGCTGTCGCTGACCGGCCAGCTCGCGACCGACGGGCTGGTCGCATCCGAGGAGGAGACGGTCGATCGCGCCCGGCTGGCCGACGCGACCCGGCGCCTCGTCGTCGGCATGCTGCAGGAGACGCCGCCGCGCGGCCGGCCGCCCCGACTGCGCGCCGCGAGCGCCGCTCCTGCGCGGCGGGCAACAAGCCGCTGGCTGGTGGCGGGCTTTCAGGCCGCGATCACAGGGACCGTGGGGGAGGGCGCGAGCCCACTCGGGCCGGGCTACCGCCTCGCGGGCCGGGCCGGGATCCGCGTGGAGGGTCACCGGCTGCTCAGCGTGACGCCGGAGATCGTGGCGGCCTACAGCCGCTGGGGCTTCAACGACGACGCACACTTTCTGGGCTACCCGCTGCAGGGATACGCCAGCGCTCTGCGGCTCATGGGGGGCGTACGCGGCACGCTGCGGCTGCGACGCTACGAGGGCTGGGTCGGCGGACACGTGGGGCTCGGCTACCTCCTCAGCGACGTTGAGGGATACTCCGCCCTCGGAGGCTCGGTCCTCGGGCTGTCCTGGCAGGTTGGCATCGGGAGTGTGGTCTGGCTGCTGCGCAATTTCGGTTTCGGGCTGCAGTTCCTGGTGAGTGAGACTCACGTGACTCGCCTCGGGCCGGGGGACTTCGCCCCGGTCGAGCTGGCGGGGTGCGCCAGCATCGAGGTCCGGTTGCCCATGTAGGAGAGAGACAGTTGTCCAGACGATCTCTGATGGCCATGTTGATCGTCGCTGCCTCGGCGGCGTGGGCGGTTGGACAGGCGCTGCTGCTCAGCGCCTGCCTCTACTGCAAGGGCCCCGACGGATCCTGGACCGAGGTCAGCACCAGGCATGGCGCGCACGATGGATACGAGGTCTTCACCTGCACGCCCGGGGAGATCGTGATCCACGTGCAGGGCAGCGGGAGCGACTGGTTCGGCAAGGTCGCGCCCCTGGACCCCAACCGCGGCCAGGCGCTTGAGACGCTGGCGACCCGAATCGCCTCGACGCTCCCCGGGAGCTCGGTTGATGGCCGTGTCTCCCAGGGGCAGGGCTGCCGCAACGAGCAAGCGATCAGGGTCCTGCTCTCCGACTGGCGCCGGGTCGACGAGGCGATCGAGGACGTGGGCGCCCTGATGAGGTACGACAACCTGCGCGAGGAGGTGACGATCGAGGTCACGCGGCTGTGCGAGGAGGGCGAATAGGGCTTTGGGATGAGGGCGGCCAGGCGGTGGAGCAAGACCTCACTGTTCCAGCGAAATGGCGAGTTGATCAAAGAGGGCATTATTAGGACTCGTCACCTTCATGCAGCTGTTCGACTTGAGTCTGTTGAGCCCGGCGCGGCGAATGTCGCATGTTTCGACCTTGACCGGCGCGTGGCGCCGGTGATACCCAGAAAACACCTTGTAACAACATGGCGCATCACAACACCCTCGGGGTGGCGTCCTGGTCCGCCCTGTGCGTTATTGCGGCGCTGCAGCTCGTCGAATGCTCCGGCGCGGCGCCGCCGCTGACCCACCCGGCCCAGCCGCCGCCGTACGACCTGCGCTACCGCGAAAGCCGCACCTACCACATCACCAGGGACGCCCGGGGGAAGTACCAGCTGTCCTCGGAGGTCAAGGTCAGCATCACGCCGCTCACCGGGCGCGCGACCCGGCAGGTCACCTACGGGGTGCACGAGGCGTTCTACGCCAGGGTCGAGGACCTGCAGGCCGAAAAGGACGGCGACAGCCTGTCATCCAGGCAGATCGAAAAAACCACCAGCCAGGGAAAGAGCTTTCTCTACAACGACCAGACACACCTGCTCAAGTTCAAGCACGTCCAGGTGGGCCAGACGATCTCCTGGCGCTACCGCGAACAGTTCACGGACATCCGCTGGCTGCCCTGGATACGCGTACCGAACCACGACCGGCTCGAGCGGTTCCAGATCACCGTCAACCACCCGCCCGAGATCAAGATCGTCTTCGACGTGGCCTACCACCGCGGCGAGCTGAAACCCAGGATCGAGCACGCACCGACACGGAGCTCGATCACCTTCGAAAACGTCCCCCACGTGCTCCCGCTGAAGCACCTGGCGCTCAACCGGAGCCACGCCACGATCTGGATCCAGGTCAGGCGCGGGGACGAGGCGATCACCCCGGTGACTCCGGCGGAGTACGCCTCCTGGTACCGGGGGCTGTTCAGGCCGTCCAGGCCCTTCACCGTGCAGCAGAAGAATCTTGTCGCCGGCATCGTCGGCGCCGCGGCCACCGAGCTGGACAGGGTGGCCCGCCTCTACGACTGGGTGCGCTCCAACATCCGCTACCTGGCCGACGAACGCGGCATCAACGGCATCGTGCCCCGCGATCCGCCGGTGGTGATCGATCGGCGATACGGCGACTGCAAGGACATGGCCTACCTGTTCGTCGCGATGGCGAAGCACGTGGGGATCCGCGTCGATCCTGTGCTGGTGGGCGTGTACGTCGAGCCACAGTTCGACGGGGTCCACGACTGGACCTTTGACCACGTCATCGCCTCGTACGTGCACGACGGCCGCCGGATCTTCTTCGACCCCACCTGCGATCTGTGCGAGCCCGGCAACCTGCCCGAGAGGGACGTGGAAAAGGACGCCCTGGTCATCGGCGGGGACAACCCGGTCAGGCTCACGATCCCCTCGCCGAAACAGGACCCATCGATCGAGGTCGACCTGCACATCTCGCCGGACAGGCCGACCGAGGCCAGCGCGAGCATCGTCCTCAGGAACGGCGCCTACCGCAGCGCCGTCCAGGCCAGACGCGACAAGCGCGGCGAGCGTCTCCAGGCGCACCTGTCGAGGATCGTCGGCGCGGAGTTCTACAGGATGCTCTTCAGCAACTTCGAGTGGGGCGAGCAGAAGGAGGGGGTGATCTCTCTGAAGGCCAAAGCCGGGCTGGACGAGTTTGTCGTCGGTTCGTCCGGCCAGGTCTACATCCCGAAGGTGCCGTTCACCACCAGAAGCCGGGGTATCTTGACGAGAGAGAAGGACGAGTGCCCCCTGCACCTCAACGACTACCGCGAGCACGTCGTGCTCCGGCTCCACTTTCCGCGTTCTCATTTCTCCCTGTCGCCGTCCCCGCCACTCGCCCTCGGCTCCCCGGAAACGGGCCTGTTCGCGGCAAGCGCGGCTCGCGACGACAGCGAGATCCTGTTCGCCTACTCCTTCCAGCAGCTGAGGAAGCTGTTCCCCCCCGGCAAGCGCCGGGACCGGCTGTTCGACCTGTACAGAAGCCTCTTGAAGAACCGCAAACAGATGTTCTGTGTCAAGCTGGTGTCGCCGTGAAGAACAAGCACAGCACGTGGGCCCTGCCGGCGCTCGTCGTCTGCATCGGCGGGTGCAGCTCGACTGCCTTCAAGCTCAAGCCCGTCGATCTCGACAACCTCAGAAGCGCCAGGTCCGAGATCCCCCGCCTGCAGGAGAAGTACCCCGAGGAGCGGGCGGTGTTCCTGCACCGTGAGCAGACCCACGAGCACAGCGAGGAGTTCTCGACCGGCTACTGGTCGGCCAAGGCGATCTACATCCTGCGCTACGTGGTGTTCGACCCGACCCACGAGCCGCTGACGACGTTCAAGCACATGGTCGACAAGGGCTGGGAGCTGGCCAGGGCCGACATCGTGGTCCTGCCCCCCGACGGCAAGGAGCGGCGGTTCAAGAGGGATGACCTGATCGAGGAGAAGCGTCGTGGAGGCCGCAGGACCTACAAGCTGGCCTACCCCAAGGTCGTCAAGGGCACGCTCATCGAGGAGCGCATCGAGCTGTTCTGCCCGGACCCGGCGGACGCGCACGGAACGTACCGCGCCTCCATCCCCCTGAGGTTCTACTATCCGACGCTCAGGGCCGTGGCCGGCTACTCCTACCCCAGGAAGTGGAGCGTGCTGGTCAAGTCGGTGGCGCCGGATCGCGACGGCGACTTCTCCGTGTCCGAGACGGGCAACAACAGGGTGATCCGGGTCGAACGCTCCAACGTGCCGCCGCAGCCCCGGGAACGCTACTCCCCCTACTTAGACGAGGACGGCGACTACCTCCGCCTGTACGTCAACTTCGCCCGCACCTCGAAGCAGACCTACCACGGCTCCGCGACCTGGAAGCAGCGCGCCAAACGGCACCTGAAGTACGTCGTGGACAACGACGCCGTCTTCTCCCGCATGGTCACCGAGCGGGCGAGAGAGGTCACCCGGGGCGCGAGGAGCGATCTGGACAGGCTCAGGGCCATCACCGAGTACGCCCAGCAGGAGATCCAGTCCGACGAGGAGTTCGAGCCGAAGGACTTCGTCGACGTGCTGAAGACGAAGCGGGGCACCCCCTGGCAGGTCGTCGGGCTGGCCCATCAGATGGCCAGGGCGGCCGGGCTCGACGCCCGGTACCTGATGATCCACTCCGCGAAGGACGGCTTCTTCGACAGGAAGTTCATCTCCCCGGTGGAGCCCAGCGACGCGGCGCTGCTGGCCACCATCGACGGCACGGAGCACTTCGGCTTCCCGACCGTGAAGTGGCTCCCAGTGGACACGTTCCTCAAGTGGTACCAGGGGCGTCCGGCCTACAGCATCGGGCCTGACGGCTTCGACGGCTTCGTCACCCTGCCGGTCCACAAGCACGAGGACCGGGCGGTTCTGAGCAAGGCCTCCGTCAAGATCGGCGAGGACGGCAGCCTCCACGTCGAGGAGGTCGTCACCTTCCGCGGCGTCAGGGCCTTCGACGAGCGCAAGGAGCTGGCCGACCTGAAGCCGGCAGAGCTGGACAGGCGCCTGCGCGACGACCTGCTGGGCATCCAGGGCGACGTGACCGTCAGATCGGTGAAGGTCGTCGGCCTGAAGGAGATCTACGAGCCGCTGCAGAAGATCTACAGCTACCGCATCCAAGACGCCCTGACCATGGGCCAGGGCGAGGCCATCCTGCAGAGCGCGGGCATCTTCTCGTCGAGCGTGCGCAAGAAGAAGTCGCGGGCGCGCAAGTCGAGGATCCGCCCCATGGTCAGCTACGCCGACAGGATGTACCGCAGGGAGATGACCCTCACGCTGCCGGAGGGGTGGACCCCGAGCAAGACGCCCCCGCCGTTCAGCTTCAAGAACCGCTGCGGTGAGGTGCGCATTGACTACGCCAGCTCGCCCGGGCTGCTGAGGGCGACGAAGAGCTTCAAGGAGAACCGCTTCCGACTGCCGGCGAAGGACCACGAGGTGCTGGAGAAGTACCTCGGCGCCAGATCCAGGGTGATCCTGCCCAACCTGGTGTTCAAGCTGCCCCGTGTCGCCGGCCGCGGGCGGTAGCACGCACCTGGCCGGGTCAGGCAGATCCGACAGGACTTGCGAGCCCGAATACTAGAGGTTGGCAGCCGAAGCCCTCGCGGGTAGGCTTGCTGCTCCATGAGCGAGCGTCGGACTGATCCGTTGCTCCACGACGAGGGCCACGTCGAGGTGCTGCTCGGCAACGAGGCCATCGTGCGCGGCGCCCTGGAGGCCGGGGTGGCCTTTGCCTCGGGATACCCTGGCACGCCCTCCTCCGAGATCACCGACTCCTTCGCCCGCGTCGGGGCGCAGCGCGGCGTCGTGTTCGAGTACTCGGTCAACGAGAAGATCGCGGTGGAGATGGCCTTCGCCGCCTCCCTCGCCGGCGCGCGCTCGATCTGCGCCATGAAGCACCTGGGGCTGATGTACGCCGGCGACCCGATCTCGACCATGCCCTACATCGGCGCGGTGGGGGGCATGGTGATCGTGAGCGCCGGCGATCCCTCCTGCCGCACGAGCCCCAACGAGCAGGACCAGCGCCACCTGGCGCCGATGCTGCACATGCCGCTGCTCGATCCGTCGACGCCGCAGGAGGCGCACGCCATGGCGCGCTTCGCCTTCGAGCTCTCCGAGCGCAGCGCGCTGCCGGTGATCCTCAGGCCGACCACGAGGGTCTGCCACTCCCGGGCCACGGTGCGCTTCGGGCGGCTGCAGCAGGCGGTGGTGCGGGGTTTCGTGCGGGACCCGCGGCGCTTCGTCCCGATCCCGGTCAACGCCCGGCGGCTGCTGCTCGAGATCCCGGGCCGGCTGCGCGTGGCCCGCGAGCTGATCGAGGCCAGCCCCTTCCTCCAGCGCGCAGGTGACGCGAGCGTCGGCATCCTGGCCAGCGGCTCCCCCGCGGCCACCACCGTCGCCCTGCTGGCCGAGCTCGGCCTCGAGCGGCAGGTCACGCTGCTCACGCTGGGCGCGATCCACCCCTTGCCCGAGACCTGGCTGCTCGAGCAGCTCTCGCGCCTCGAGCGGCTGCTGGTCGTGGAGGAGCTGTCGCCCTACCTGGAGGACGCCCTGCTGGCGCTGTGCGCCAGGGAGCGCCTGTCGCTGCAGATCCTGGGCAAGCGCTCCGGGCACCTGCCCGTGCCCTTCGAGTACGAGCCGCACGTGATCCGGGCCGGCGTCCACTCGGCGCTCGGCCTGGGCCCGGCCCCCCTGCCCCGACCCGCGCCGCCCGACCTTCCCCCGCGCCCGCCGATCCTGTGCCCGGGCTGCTCGCACCGCTCGACCTACTTCGCGGCCAAGATGGCGCTGGGGGAGGAGCGGCTCTTCTTCAACGACATCGGCTGCTACACCCTGGGCTACGGTCCGCCGCTCCAGTCGGCCGATGCGCTGCTCTGCATGGGCGCCAGCATCACCCTCGCCTCCGGGGTCAGCCGGGTCACCGGTCAGCGCACGGTGGGTTTCATCGGCGACTCGACGTTCTTCCACTCGGGCATGCCCGCGCTGCTCAACGCGATCAAGGAGCGGGTCAACGTGGTGGTCGTGATCCTGGACAATGGGGTCACGGCGATGACCGGCTTCCAGGAGAGCCCGGCCGCCTCCGTCGAGGAGGGCCAGGCGACGCGCTGGCTCTCGATCGAGGCCGCGGTGCGGGGCCTGGGCGCGACCCAGGTGGAGCGTGTCGACCCCTTCGACCTTCCGGCGGCGATCGCGGCCTTCGAGCGAGCGAGGGACGCGACCGGCGTCAGCGTGGTGATCTCGGAGCGGCCCTGCGGCGTGTTCATGCTGCGGGAGACCGGCGGCCGTCAACGTCGCGCCACCGCGTTCCGGGTCGACCAGACCCGCTGCCGCACCTGCGGCCGGGAGCAGCAGGCTGGCTGTGGCCGCTGCGACGTCGCCATCACCCGGGGCTACGAGATCCACATCGCCGGCGCCCGCGCGCGAGGCGGGGGCCCTCCCCAGGAGTGCGGGCCGAGCGCGCGCACCGGACCCACAGCGCGCGAGCTGGAGCGGTCCGATCCGGTCGCGGCGGTCGCGCCCTGCAGCAGCCGCTGCCCGCTGTTTCTGTGCGTCCAGGGCTACATCGGCCACATCGCCGCCGGCGAGCCGCGCGAGGCGGTGCAGCACATCCTGGCGCACACCCCGCTGCCCGAGACGGTGTGCCGGGTCTGCCACCGGCCGTGCGAGGAGGTCTGCCTGCGGGCCGCAGTGGACCAGCCCGTGGCGATCAACGACCTGAAGCGCTTCGCGCTGCAGGCGATGGCGGACCTGCCGTACGACCCGCCCCGCGACGAGGAGCACGGTCGCAAGGTGGCGGTCGTGGGCGCGGGGCCGTCGGGGCTGTGCGCCGCCCACGATCTGCGGCTGCGCGGCTACCACGTCACCCTGCTGGATGCCGGCAGCGAGCCGGGAGGTCTGCTGCGCTCGGGCATTCCGGCCTTTCGCCTGCCTCGCGAAGTGCTGCGCCGCGACGTTGAGCGCGTCCTCGCGCTGGGCGTCGAGTTTCGGGGCGAGACGGCGCTGGGGCGGGAGGTCAGCCTGCGCGGCTTGCTGCAGGAGCATGACGCGGTCTACCTCGCCATCGGCGCTCACCGCGGCCTGCGGCTGGAGCTGCCCGGCGAGGAGCAGTCGGAGACGCCGGGCTCCGCGCCTCGCGTGCCGCTCGTGATTGACGCCCTGGACTACCTGCGGCAGGCCAATCTGAAAGACGGCGAGCCTGCGCTGGCCGGGCGCGTGCTGGTGGTGGGCGGGGGCAACGCCGCGGTCGACGCCGCGCGTACGGCGCGGCGGCTGGGGGCCGAGCAGGTCACCATCGCCTACCGCCGACGACGGGAGGAGATGCCGGCGCTGCCCGACGATGTCGAGGCCGCGCTGGCCGAGGGCGTCACGCTGCGGGCCCAGCTGCAGCCGCTCTCCATCTTCCGCGGGAACCGCCCCGGGCTGGAGTGCATCGCCACGCGACCCGGAGAGCCCGACGCGTCGGGGCGCCAGCGCCCGCTGCCCGTCGGCGGCACCGAGGCAATGCTAGAGGCCGAGCTGATCGTGGTGGCCATCGGTCAGGCCCCCGACCCGGCGGCCTTCGCCCTCGACGGTGATTTGCCGCTCGCCCGGCGCAAGGACAGCACGCTCGAGGTCGATCCACAGAGCGGCCAGACCTCGCACCCGCAGATCTTCGCCGGCGGGGACCTGGTCGCCGGCGAGCGCACCGTGACCTGGGCCATGGCCCAGGGACGGCGCGCGGCATGGGCCATCGACCGCAGCCTGCGCGGCCCCGTCCCGGCCGACCGCCGGCCGCCGCCGCCCCTGCCGACCCCGGCCCGCGCCGTCCGCGAGGCCTGGCCCGGCCGGATCACCCGGACCGACCGCGCCGATCGACAACGCCCGCCCGAGCTGGCCCTGGATCGACGCGTCTCGAGCTTCGAGGAGACAGTTGGCACCCTGACCGAGGAGCAGGCGCGCGCCGAGGCCTCCCGCTGTCTGGTCTGCGGCCTGTGCGGCAACTGTCGCTCCTGCATCGATCTGTTCGGCTGTCCCGCATTCTACATGGACGGGGACGCCGTGCAGATCGACCCCGCTGTCTGCACCGGCTGCGGCTTCTGCGCCGACTTCTGTCCCAACGGGGCGATCCAGCCCGTCGACGGCGGCGAGGTGTGACCATGCGGCCGCTCGGATTGCTGATCGTCGGCGTCGGGGGGCAGGGCGTGCTGACCGTGGCCCGCGTCCTCGGCGACGCGGCGGTCCAGGGCGGGCTCGAGGTGGCGGTGGGGCAGCTCCACGGCATGGCCCAGCGCGGTGGCAGCGTGGAGGCCACGGTGGTCATCGGCCGCGGGGTCCACAGCTCCTTCGTCGAGCAGGCCGACCTCGTGCTGGGTCTGGAGCCGCTCGAGACGCTGCGCGCGTTGCCCCACATCGGGCCGCAGACGCACCTGGTGGTCAACCTCGGGCGCGTGGTGCCCTTCCCCCTCTCGATGCAGGGGCTGCCCTACCCCGACATGCAGGGGCTCCTCGACCAGCTCCGCCAGGCGACGCCCCACGTGACCGAGGTCGACGGCCCGGCGCTCCTGCAGCAGCTGGGAGATGGACGCTCGCTCAACCTGGTGATGCTGGGTGCGCTGGCCCGGGCGACCGGTCTGTCTGCTCCGCCCGCCCGCCCTGCCGGACTGCAGTTGTTCCCCTTCGACGAGCCCACGCTGCGGGCCGCGCTGCAGCGCATGAGCCCACCCACCCGGCGGCAGGCCGACCTTCGAGCCTACGAGCTGGGGCTGCACCGATAAACCCAAGGAGCGAACATGCCGCGATACGAGCTCGAGGAAGGCACATCCAGCAAGTTCTGGGAGATCGAACAGGACAAGAAGAAGCTGACCATCTGCTTCGGCCGCATCGGCAGCAAGGGCCAGAAGCAGCTCAAGACCCTGGGCAGCGAGGCAGCCGCGAGCAAGGAGCTCGACAAGCTCGTCGCCTCCAAGACCAAGAAGGGCTACAGGCCGGCGGGGGGCAAGGCCGCGCCCGCCACCTCGGCCCCGCCGTCGACAACCTCGAGCAACCCCGAGCTGGAGCAGGCGATCCTCGCCGACCCCGAGGGGCTGGACGCCTGGCTGGAGAAGAACTCGTGGGCTAGCCCTGGCGGAAGGCGCTCGGCGTGGTCCCGGTCCAGCGCTTGAACGCGCGATGGAATGCGCTGGGCTCGGAGAAGCCGAGCAGGAAGGCCACCTCCGACAGTGGCAGCCGGCGGTCACGCACGTAGTTGCATGCCAGCTCGGCGCGGGTCTGGTCCAGCAGCTCGCGAAACCGGGTCCCCTCCTGCTCCAGCCGGCGCCGCAGCGTCCGCTCGCTCAGCGCCATCTGGCGCGCCAGTTGCTCGAGGGTCGGCACGCCCTTGTGTAACTCCTCGGCGATCGAGCTGCGCAGTTGCTCGACGAAGCAGCCGGCCTCCTCGCTGCGCCGGGCCAGCGCCTCGTTGGCCAGGACGCGCAGGAACTGGCCCAGCTGCGCGTCGGCCCGGGGCAGGGGCGTCGCCAGCTGGTCGGCGCGCAGGCGCATCAGGGTGACTCGCTGGTCGAAGCGCACCGGCGCGCCGAAGAACTCCTCGTGTGCTGACACGTCGGCCGGGGCGGGGTGGGTGAACCAGACCTCGAGCGGCGCCAGCTGCGTCTGGGTCACCAGCCGCGCGCCCTGCAGGATCTCGGCCAGCGCCGCCTCGGTCGCCACGCGTAGCCCGATGCGGTCGGCGAACTTCGTGCGATAGACCACCTCGAGCGTCGCGTCCTGTTGCAGGCGCATGCCGGGGTCGTCGGTCCAGAGGCCGAGGTAGCGCACGACATGCCCCAGCGCCTCGCCCAGCGTGGCGCTGTTCATGCAGACGAACCCGACCAGCAGGTAGTCGCCGGGCTGATAGCGTCGGGCCCCGATGAGGGCGGCGTCGTCGCGGGGCACCCGACGCAGCGCCGCCTCCCACAACGTGTGCAGCGTCTCGAGAGGCACGCGAGCGTCGGCGTCCGCGCAGACGCCGGGATCGAACGCGGCCTCGGCGCAGATCGGGGCCGGGTCGACGCCGAACTCCTTCAGGATCGACAGCAGCTTCGCGATCGCACCGCTCGAGATGGTGGGTGTCGCCATCCGGCCGGCGATGTTAGCGGAACGACGGCCCAGAGAGCAACGATCGACGGATCATGGTGAGGCGGGTTCCGGTCGGAGTGGATGTCTTCAGCTTTGGCCCCAACATCAAGATCCCCACGAGGAAGAAGAGAGCTTCCACACCGGCAGGGCCTATTTGTCCAGTGGTATCAACACCGATACCCAACCGACTCCTCACTAGCCTTCCCGGCCCACCTGCGCCCCGCCACCATGAATGTGAAATGACCGCCAACAACCCCCATCCCTATCGTGACAACCACCCCATACCTGTATGCGTGGTGGCCGGATGCGATGCGCTCGCGCACCTGCTGTGCCCCGACTGCGGACGGCCGTTCTGCATCGACCACACGGGGACCGCCTCGAGCTGCACTGACTGCCAGTTCAAGGCCCCCTCCAGGCGCAGCATCCTTCCCGTCGTCGCGGGCAGCGTGCTGGGGGCTGGTGGGATTGCGACCTTCCTCTTCGCTCTCGGCTCCGCCTGGTTCATGCCGATCGATCCAGCGCTGGGCGGGATGGTGGCCGTCCTCGGTACGCTGAGCGGCGCGCTGGTCGCTGCCATCGGTGGCACACGACGCGGGCGCGGCTGGCAGCCGGTGGAGGGCAATGCGCTCACGGTGAGGCTCGATGGCGATGAGGACAGACCCCACCGCCGCGTGGGCCTGTCGTCCCGCCGGAACCGCACCGGGGCGGCGTTCCAGAACAGCGTGGGTCGATTCCAGCTCTGAAGGGCACTTGAAGGGGCGGCCCGCCGGCGATCGACGGATCACTGGAACTGGAACAACGCCTCGTTGGACCACGGCCCGAAGCTGCCGCCGACCTTGGCCCGCACCTTCCAGCGATAGGTGGTGCCGTGCACCTGCGGATAGAAGGTCTTGGACGGACCCGACGACAGGTAGGTGACATAGGGGGCGAAGGCGCCGCTGCTCGCGAGGAACTCGATCGAGATCTCGTACTGGCTCGCGCCCTGAGCCGGCGTGCAGGACAGGGTCACGGCGGATGACGACAGCGTCAGCCCGTCGGGGGCCAGGCCCGTGGGCGCCCCCGCAGGGGGCGGGGCCGGCGGCGGCGGCGGCGGCGGCGGCGTCTGCGGCGGCGTCTGCGGTGGCGGCGTCTGCGGCGGCGGCGTCTGGCTGGTGCCCGGACGCGGCCCGGTGTAGATGCCGTAGTCGAAGGTGACCCAGCCCGACCAGGGTCCCCAGCCGTGGGCGTTCTGCGCCCGCGCGCGGAAGCGGTAGATCGTCTTCTTCAGCGTCGGACAGGTCTTGATGAAGGGATCGACCCGGGTCCAGGTGTAGTAGGTCTTGAACGCGCTCTTGCCGTTCCAGTTCTCCAGCGCCAGCTGATACTTGGTCGCCCGGGGGATGGTGGCGGTCATCAGCTTGACATACTCCACGCCGACCACCGAGCCGTCGGCCGGATAGAGCCCGGTCGGTGCGGGGGGCGGCTGGAAGGTGTCGGGGGGAAGGCTGCGATCGACCACGACCAAGGGCGGCGCGGGCACCTGCATCACGTTCTTGTCGACGCCGACGCTGCACAGCACCTCCTCGGCCCACTGCTTGCCCGTCGGCTGGGGCCAGCCGCCGAACTGCTCCTGCGGCCAGTAGGACAGGGCCTTGTTGTAGTTGTACCAGGCGTACCACAGCGGCACCTGGCTGAAGCTCGTCGTGTTGTTCATGTAGGTCTTCCAGAAGCCGGGCCCGGTGTAGATACCGCAGGTGGCGCCGCCCTGGGCAATGCAGGCGTCGAGCGCCTGCTGCACCAGCGCCATCAGCGCGTTGGCCCCCAGCCCTGCCGGGTCCTGTTCCACGTCGAGCCACATGCGCTGGATCGGAAACCCCTGGGTCCGCCTGAACGCCTCCTTCACCTGCGCCGCCATGTCCAGGTCCCAGTAGAGATAGACGTAGGCGTCGACGGTCATGCCGCGCGACTCGGCCATCGCCAGCTGCTGGTGCGTGATCTCCTCAACCTGCGTCCCGCTGACGACGTGACGCACGCCCGAGTCCCAGAAGCAGTCCATCTCGCGCTGACTGATCGGGCCCTCCCAGAAGGAGATGTCGATCGCGAACGGGGCGCCGCTCTGCGCATCACCAGCGAAAAAGGGCGACGGGGTGATGGGGGCGGAGTCGACCCCCACCAGATCCTCGGCCGGATCCAGAACCTGGACGCCGCAGGCGGAGAGGCCCAGCGTCAGCACGATGGCCCAGAGCTGTCTGGTGGTTCTGATCATCTGGCTTGCTCCCTGTTGGTGTGGATTGCGCCTCCTTTTCAGTATTCCATCCCACCTACTCCGCGTCCTTGACCCTGCCGGTCATTCGGTTGGCTCGAGCGGCCAACCCAGCATGCACACGGTCGTTTGCAGTCAACGCCGTCGACGCCTGTGTTTGGTGTTGTTACCATCCGTCTGCAGACACGACGAGGAACAGGAGTAGCTCCTGCTTGCCGCCGCGCGGCAGGGGCTATCGCACAAGCCGTGTGTTTCACAGATTCGCCTCGATCCGGTCGACTCCGGCGAACGCCAGTGGGGCGAAATCCCCCCAACCCACCAGGATCAAAGAACGTTGAAATATGACACTTATCTTGCATAGCAGCTCCCCGAGAGCCAGACACAGCGACCCCCAACGCAGGAGAAGACCCATGAAGACCTCCGCGATCTTGTGTGCCGTCCTGGCCCTGGGCATGAGCAGCGTCGCCTCCGCGCGACTGGTCACGTTTCAGAAGGAGGGCAAACACGGTACGGTGCGAGCGCAGGTGAACCAGAACCTGGCGCAGGGCATCAAGACCGATCTACGAACGATGCAACGGATCGGCGCAGACGCCTACCTCAACCTCTGGCAGAAATCATCGCGCGCCTCGCGCGCGTCGCTGCCGATGGGGAGCGGGGCGATCATGGTCACCCGCGTCAACAACGGCACCCAGGCCTACAACCGCTGGGTCAGCGAGTACGCCAAGAACACCATCGGCTTCATGTCCACCGGCAAT
>Ga0180009_10003927_pt1 | contig 16668 bp, 14 predicted proteins | sample OS_PC_MetaG_FD_123537 | JGI IMG/M metagenome (GOLD analysis project Ga0180009, IMG submission 123537) | Groundwater microbial communities from the Aspo Hard Rock Laboratory (HRL) deep subsurface site, Sweden - OS_PC_MetaG | ecosystem: Environmental > Aquatic > Deep subsurface > Groundwater...
ATCCATCGAACCTGGTAGTAGCCGGCGCCGTGTTCGCAACACTGGTGGCGGTAGTAGCTGCGTGGACCTGGTATCTCGCGGAACGGGACATATCGAAACTGGACCTTTCTGTGGGACTGTCGGAGGTTCGAGATACCCTGAGAGGCTTCGAGAATGCCGCCGACAAGGCTGTGAGAAATCTGCGCATCGGCGAGGACATAGCAGGTGCGCTCAGGAATATCGTCGACGCGTGGATCCTTCTTGGAGAAGGAGACGAGGACATCCCCAAGCGGCTTGACGCCGCGGGTGCGGCGTTGCTTCGTGGAGGCGCTGTTCGCCCAAAAGCCGGCTTCGGACTCGTCAGCCTGTTCTATGTCCGCAAGTGGTCACAGGAGCTGGCGCAGTCATACAATTCGCGCTTCGCGACCCGAGCTAGCTGGCCAAAGCTGGAACCGACCTTCGCAGGAGACGGAGAACCAATTCTCTGGTACGCGCGCGATCAGTGGGTGAACCTTGATCCGTCTCGGGAGCCCGAGGATGCCACGCAGGCTGAAGCGACCGAACTCGGAGTCGGGGTTGAATCGTGGTGGCCTATCAAGGCTGGCGACTTTCTCTTTGGGGAGTGCCTCGAAAAGGGTATTCCGGTGTACGATCCAGACCTAGCACAAAAACACGCAAACGCACGGGCGCGGGGTGCGTTCGTCGGTCCGGAGGAGTTCGTCCAGAAGCTGAGATCTGGGTTCGCGATGCCAATTCTGCGAGGCGAGGAGCCAATCGGAGTTGTTGGCCTTTTCTGCGAGGAGAAGGACCTGCTGATCGAATCGATGGCGGGTTGGGATGAAACAAGCGCCACGAACACCCAATGGCGAGATGTGGTAGGTTTGCTTGCTTCTTTTCTGGCACTATACTGGTATGTGTCACCGGTGACGGAGCCAACCAATGAGAGTTGAAAAACCAGCCGTTGTGTCCGCCGGTACCGGCGCGCGACTTAACGAGGCGAGAAAACAGTGGGGGTTCGAGGTCGCCACGACCTCGGACGGACCAGGTGACGGTCGTCAACGTGAGGCACCAAGGCCAGCCGCGCCAGCGCCCCGACCAACCTCACCCCCCCCCGTTGAAGGCGGCTGAGCCAGCGTTGTCGTGTACCACTCGCCCGGATGAAATACTGTCCTGAGCCCAACAGAAACAGCCAGCCGCTGGCATAGCGACCATCTCCCTCACGTTGAGAGCGTTCCACGATACTCCCCTTCCGACAGAGGACATCGACGATCAGCTAGCCGCCGCCTGGGCGTTTCAATCCCGACCAAGCGGTGGCTTGCCGCCGGCCCGGCAAGACGATCAGGCCCCAGCTGAGCCTGTGAGCCAGCCGCGGCGGATCGCACGAGCAGGCGCACGAGCTGCGGCACGCGTTATCCGACCATTGGGATAGTAATAGGGTTGATCGGACCTGGATCGGCGCCGATCGGACCGGAGGCGGGCACGAACGGCCCCGGATCGGCACGAGCAGGGCCCGGATCGGCACGAGCAGGGCCCGGATCGACACGAGCAGGGCCCGGATCGGACCGGGAGCGCGGCCGGTTCCGGTCCGCCCTCCGTCCACCCTCCGTCCACCTTCCGTCCACCTTCCGTCCTATATTTTCGCGATCGGAGCGTGCAAGCTGCTCTGCATCGAACGTGACGACGAGCAGATGTGGAGACGGTAGATGGCCGACAACCCCGAGCGAAGCTGGCGGTGCAGGAGGTGTGGAGCGCTGCTGGGCGTGGAGCGCGCTGGCAAGCTCCACCTCAAGTACAAGGCCGCCCAGTACCTGGTGGAGGGCTCGGTCACGGCTGTGTGCCATCGCTGCAACGAGCTCAGCGTGATGGCGACGACTCGAACGTTGCAGGACCAAGACGCCCGCTCCGAGATGTGAGCAACGAGGTGCGGCTCTGCACACGGGCGCGGCGATGATCGCGGCCCCCGTGAGCTGACAACAAAACGAAAGTAGCGGCACGACCGGAGGTCCATCGAGGCCCAGGGACCGCAGACGGTGACAGGCAGTCACCGGCGGGCCCGGGTTCCGTCCGCAGACGGAGAAAACGATGGATCTCATTGGAATGAACAAAAGTCTCAGGCGAACCGTGGAGAACGAGGGGTACGCGGCGCTGTTCGAGGAGGCGCGAAGGCGCCGCCCCGAGCTGGCGCGGCACGAGACGGTGCGGTCGGTGCTGGCTACGCTCGAGGACACGGCGCCCGAGCGCTATGCCGAACGGGACGCGCTGACCCGGGCGCTGGTCGCCGAGCTGCAGCGGAAGCCGCACTCCCTCTGGAGCACGGTGCTCCAGATCGCCTACTTCCCCATGCTCTGCCGGCTCCGATGCCGCATCCTGGGGGAGACGGTCACCGGCCACGAAGTCGACCAGCTGGTGGCCACCTCCTTTCTGGAGGTGCTCCATGACCTGCCGCTGGGCCCTGAGCGGGACCGGCTCTGCATGCACGTGCGGCAGAACACCCAGCGCCGGGTCTTCCGCTGCCTACAGCAGGAGCAGCGGCTCCACGAGTCGTTCTTCTTGCGGAGCCACCGGGACATCACCTGGCTCGCGGAGGAGCACTACGAGCCGGAGGGTGATGAGACGCCGGACCAGGAGTGGCGATGTCTCTGGCCCGTCACCAGCCCAACCGCAGCCTCACCGCTCGACTCCGAGGACCGCGCCGAGCTGGTCTCGCTTCTCGTGGAGATGGTCGGTCACGTCCTGAGCCCTGACGAGCTGGACCTGGTGATCGCCACGCTCGTGCGCGGGGAGCAGCTCACCGACCGCGCCCAGAGCCTCACCCGCGGACAACCCCCGGCCGAACAACAGCGCGCCTACCAGCGGATCAAGCGCCGCCACACCCGCGCCCGGGCGAAGCTCCGCAAGGCGCTGGCGCACCTGCGCCCCTCTCGATCGGGTCCTCCCGCTGAGGCCCCGCGGGATCCGGGAGAGAAGCCGGAGGCACGCAGCCCGTTTCCACGGGGCTGTCGGGCGGGATCCGCCGGTGCCACCCGAGCGCGCCACTCGCCGGTGTGCGGGCATTTCGCGCAGGGATCCAGGAGATCTCACGTCCGTGTTGTCCCCATTATCCGGCCTTTCTCGGGAACGGTGCTCTGGCCTGAGGAGGTGCATCCCGCTGTCCGAGATCATAAACTGCCCGTCAGGACTGACCGGGAGGATTCGAGGAACGAAGGTCTGCGAGGAACGCATCCTATCCGACCGAAAGCCGGCCAAATCCGGCGGCCAGGTTGACGAGCTGCTCGGCGCCCGCTGGGAGGAGAAGCTCGAGTCTAGGCCATACGACTTCGGGGACAAGACCATCGACTGGGACCAGGTGCTCCAGGGCGACCGCTTCTTCGTATTGCTGCAGATCCGAGCTCTTGACCTACTAAGGGCCCGAGCACGCCTTCGCGGTCAACGGCCAGATCGAGGGTTGTGTAAGTGTGTATACTATTTGGTGTTGCTGAAGGCTATCCGTCGGCGCGCAACGCTGGTTGCCGATTCGCTTCCGAGTTGCGATGGCGGGCTTGGGGTCCAAAAACGGGATGGCGCTCTCCTCGGGGCTGGTCTGGTTTACAGCCGCGCATCACGAGCTCACAGAGGCCGCGGGCCAGGATCTGGATCACCTCCTCGCGCGGAGTTGGCGGTTCGGGGACTGGTACTTGGGTCATGGTTCATCTCCTCGGCCCGGGATAAAGGGCAGGCCACGGTGACCACACCGGCGTTGTCGGGCGAGGAAGGCACGACGCACTGACAAGTCTCATCTCAGGTCGTTTTCGGGATCCTTGCCAATCGCACCTGGTCATTCACGATCTTCTTGAAGCTCGCCACATCGAAGGGCTTCTCCAACCGGATGTTGTCAACTTGGCGCAGGTAGTCCCGGCTGCGGGGAGTGAACGCTCCGCCGGTGATGAAGACGAAATGCTTGCCGAGTCGTGGATGCTTGTCGGCCACCCACTTGTGCAGGTCAACGCCCGAGACATCGGACATCATCATGTCACACAGGATGAGATCGAAAGCGAAATCGTTCTCCAGAATGCGCTGAGCCTCGGCGCCGCTCGCGGCCTGAACCGTGTCGTGGCCTCGCAGCATTCTGACCATGGCGGACCGAATCGCATCCTCGTCGCTCCTTCGTGGTTCACGGCGCGTTCGTGCCGCCGGCTAGCCATGGTCAACCGGGGGCGGCTCGTTGAGCACGAGCCAGTACAGCTTCAGCTGCCGGACCGCCGCGGAGAACTGATCGAAGTCCACCGGCTTGCGGATGAAGCTGTTGGCGCCAAGCTCGTAGCCTTTCACCAGGTCGACCTCTTCACTGGAGGTGGTGAGGATGACCACGGGCAACAGCCGCGTGCGTTGATCGGCGCGTATGCGTTTGAGCACCTCGAACCCATCGACCCTGGGCATCTTGAGGTCCAGCAGCACGAGCTGCGGCAGCTCGTGGCGCGTCGCGGCGACCGGCGCAGATCCTGCGTCGACGGGGCCGAACAGGTGGTCGAGGGCCTCCACGCCATCCTTGACCCAGACGACCTCGTTCAGCACGCCGCTGTCCTGGAGCGCCAGCATGGCCAGGTCGGCATCGTCGGGGTTGTCGTCCACGAGCAGGATGTGTCTTCTGGTCATCTTCTTGCTCCGTCCTCCGAACGAGACAGCGGCGGTGCCAGGGTGAAGTAGAATGTCGCGCCTCTCCCGACCTCTGCCTCGGCCCAGACGCGCCCACCGTGACGGTGGACAATGCGCTGGACCGAGGCCAGCCCGATGCCCGTGCCCGGAAACTCGTCCGCGCCGTGCAACCGCTGAAAGGCGCCGAACAGCTTGGCCGCGTAGGCCATGTCGAAGCCCGCGCCGTCGTCGCGAACGAAGAAGGCCACGCCACCCTCGTGCGCGAGACTGCCGAGCTCGATGCGCGCGACGGCGTTGTGCCCGGTGTACTTCCAGGCGTTGCCCAGCAGGTTCTCCAGGGCGGCGCGCACCAGGGTCGGGTCACCCACGGCATCGAAGCCTTCGGCGATCTCCCAGGTGACCTGGCGCCCAGGCTCGGCGGCCGCGAGGTCTGCGGCGATCGCCTGCGCCATGGCCGTGAGATCGATCCGCTGCGAGCGCAGCTCGGCGCGACTCAGACGCGAGAGCTTCAGCAGATCGTCGATCAAGGTCCCCATCCGTTGGGTCGCCGCGCGAATCCGCTGCAGGTAGTCCTGGGCGGTCCCCTCCAGGCTGGCACCGTACCGGTCGAGCAGGACGCGGCTGAAGCCGTCGATGCCGCGCAGCGGTGCGCGCAGGTCGTGTGACACGGAGTACGCGAAGGCATCCAACTCGGCGTTGCACTGTTTCAGCTCGTCGGCGTACTGACGGGCTTGTTGCTCCGCCGCCCTGATGGCCTCGTACGATCGCGCGTTCGCGACCGACAACCCGCACACCCGGGACAGGCCGAGCGCGAGGTTCAGGTAGCGCTCCTTGTGCTCGGGGAAGGTGAGGCCGTCGATCAGCGCCACACTCACGGTCACGCCTCGCTGGTCGATCCGCAGGAGGAAGCCGTCGCCGGACGGGGTCCACTCGTGGGCGCTCGAGAGGCCCGCGAGCTGCTCCCGGGCCTCGAGGTCGATTTGCGATGCAGCAAGGGCCAGCGTGGGCTCCCCATCGACGATGGGCAGGTAGACCACGCGGCGCGGCGAGAAGAGCATCGAGAACAGCGCGCAGATCCGCTCTATCGCCTCGGCCTCGGTCTCGGCTGCGGCCAGCTCGACGACGAGGTCCATGGCCATGGCGAGCTCGGCTGTCTGCCGATCCGTCTCGGGAGCCTGCGCGGCACGCTCGAGCCGCCACTCGAGGACGAGGTTCGACAGCTGCAGCCTCATGAGCTCGAGCCCGACCGGCAGCACCTCGGCCGTCAAGCCTACGAAGTCCGCGAGCTCGTGCAGCATGGCGGTCGCGCCCTCCACGACGCCCGAGTCCAGGAGCAGCAGCCGGTCAGTGCACTCCCCGAAGAAGTCGCGCGCCGTCTCCTGGTCGAAGCCCCACACCTCCATGTGCTGCCGCCAGTGGGTCAGCCAGCCCGGGCTGAGCAGGAACGCACCGCCCTGCTGCAAGCTGGCCGCGGTCGTCGTGCTGACCAGCAGCTGGGGACAGTGCTCGGCCACGTTCACGCAGAAGCGAGGTCGATCCGGGCCCGGCGTGCCGGCGAGGCCTCTGCAGCAGGCGCCGCCGAGGACGACGACTCGACCCACGTCCGTGCCAGGCTCTCCGACAGCGGTGCTCAGCTCTTCCCACGCGAGCATGGGCCGGCCGCAGCGCGCCGGGAAGGCGCGGACGATCACGTCCTCGAAGCCCTCGCCCGCGGTCACGGCCACGGCCTCCGGCGCCGTGTTCTCGCAGACCAGGATGCAGAGCGTATCAGTCATGGCTTGCCACCCAGCTCAGCGGGTAGCGTCCCCACCGTTGAACCGCCTCGGAGATCGCGGTGAGCACCTCCTCGGGCACCTGCCAGGGGATCTCGCCGTGGTTGTCCGCCAGGATGAACCCGCCACCCGGCCCTGCCTTGGCAATGGCCTCCTTGGCCAGCATCTCGGCGCGCTCGGGCGTCCAGCGGCGCATCTCGACGCCGTTCAGGTTGCCCAGCACGGTCAGTCTCCCCTGGCACGCGGCCTTCACCTCTGCCAGATCCTCGAGCGCGCTCACGCCCAGGATCTGGGTGCCGGTTCGTGCGATGTCGTCGACGATGGGTAGGCAACGCCCCGACGCCAGGTGCGTCGCCGAGGGGCCCTTGATCCGGGCGAGGGTCCGCCTGGCGATCTCGAACCCGGTGCTCGGGTAGGACTCCGGCGGCGTGATGGTCGGCGAGGAGACCGGATCGAAGTAGGCGATGGCAGTGGCGCCGGCCGCGAGCTGGGCGTTGGCCCAGCGCACACAGAACTCCTCGTTGACCCGCATCAACTGCCAGAACAGCTCGGGCTGCTCATACATGAGATCCAGATACTTGTCGAAACCCATCTGCATGACTGGCAGAGAAAGGGGCGAGATGACGGCCCCGATGATCGGCACCTCGTCGCCGACCCGCGCCTTGAGCATCTCGATGGCGCGCAGTACCTCGACCAGGCGGGCGGACTCCTCCACGATGGGGGGCTCCAGGGTCGCGATCTCCTCCGGCTTGCGGATGAAAGGTCGCCCGGAGTTCACCGGGCCGTCTTCGCGGTAGATGACCTCGCCGCCCCAGGCCTCCACCTCGATGGACGCGTAGAAGAAGCCCAGGAGGCAGTCGTGGCGGTACCTGGCGCGCAGGCGGAGCTGGCCTTCCACCACGTTCTCCGCCCGCGAGAAGTACTCCTCGAACGACAGGCCCAGCTCCTTGGCCCCGTGCATGGTGACGAGGAGGAAGAGCGGCACGCGATCGGGCTCGCGATGCCCGAGCGTGGTCAGGACGCGCTCGAGCGAGCTCATCTCCGCTCGGGTCATGGTCCGCCTCCGCTGAGGTCCTGGGCAATCCGGATCGCGTCCGCGGCAGAGCGCCCCATCGCGTCGGCCCCGACCTCCCTCCACAGCTCCTCGTCGAGCCGAAATGGCGCCCCCCCGACCACCAGCTTGGTGCGGTGGTCGAGTTTCTCCCTGGCCTTCGCAACCCGCAGCGCAGAAGGGAGCATCAAGGTCGAGATGAACAGAACCTCGATGCCATCCTCCTCGACCCGGCGAACCAGACCGGCCACGTCCTGGCGCCCATAGTCGAGAAGATCGAAGCCACTGGCCCGCAGCACCGAGTACACGATGCGCTTGCCCAGCACGTGAAAGTCCTCGAGCACGACGATGGCCATCTTGCGCCGCGCCTTGGCTTCGCGGACGCTCGCCGGGAGCATGCTGTCCACCAGCTCCTCGCAGATACGCCCGGCCATGTACACCTGGGCCAGCGCGGTCTTGCCCTTCTCCCAGCCCTGGCCAATGCGCACCAGCGCGGGGAGAACGAGGTTCTCGATGGCCTGGACCGGCGTCGCGCCGGCGCTCGCTTCGTTCATGATGTCCTTGGCCGTGATCCGATCCACGGCGAGGAGCGCCTTTTCGAACCGGTCGGAAGACGACGTGATGCCGGTTGACGCGGTCGCCTCGGTTGATGCGGAAGAAGCAAACGCGGAGGCAGGTGGATCGCCCAGGCCCCTTCCTGCTCTCTCTCTGGCGTCGCTCATGGCCTACACCGGACCTTTCCGGCCCGCCTTCTGTGCCGCTGGCGGATCGCCGAGGACCGTCCGCATCGTGCGCTCGATCTGTTCCGGAGTGGCCGGCTTGGAGAGCAGCATGATCGGCGGGTGCTTTGCCGCCCGATGCATCAGGTCGCTATCCGGATACCCGGTGACGATGACCACGGGCAGATCCGGGTGTGCGGGACGACGCTCTTCAAGAAACTCGGGTCCGTTCTTGCCGGGCATCACGAGGTCGAGAAAGACCAGTTCGGGCGTTTCGCGCGATACCAGCTCGAGGCCTTCGGCTCCGTTGCTCGCGCGCTGCGCTCGGTAGCCGAGCCGCTCCGCGGTCCGCGCGATCGAGCGAACGACCTCTGGATCATCGTCGATGACCACCACAGAGGACGCCCGGCCCTCTGGATCCTGCTGCTCGAACCAGCGTCGCAGCGCATCCATGCTGAATCGCCAATCCGTACCCACCTTGAACGACGGGATCGCGCCCCGCCGGGCGAGCCGACGAACCGTCTCGACATGGGTACCGAGAAACGAGGCCGCCTGGCGGGCGTTAAGGATCTCCGAATCGGCTGGCATGTCGGCCTTCCTCCGAGATTTGAACTTCGGTCTCCGCGCAACGTTTGCTTCTTGAGCCAGTGCTTCTACGTACCACCCGGGACCATTCCTTTAGGTTGTCCGTGATATCACAAAGTCTAACGCAGTAGAACGTAGTTGATCGAGGCGCGGTTGTCAGACCCTGACTTTGGTCTGCATCGCCATTGTTATTGACGGCCCCGACGGTGAGGCCTTGGTGGCCCCTGTTTCGAGCCGAACGACTGCGATGTCCCCGTTTTCGACATGGGGGGCTTTTTCTCAGTAGAGGCCGAAATCGATCGCAGCAACGCACAGAGGAGCTGACAACGACAACCAAGACACCTGACTGACCCAAGAGCTCAGCCGACCACCAGGTCGGAGAGCTCCGTCCACAACCCAGTAACCACGCGGCATGACCTGAGGCTCGCCGAGGCCCAGGGACGGCGTAGAGACCGTCCCGGGGTCCGTCGCAAACGGAGGCACCATTGGATCTGATCGGAATGAACAGAAGGCTCAGGCGCACGGTGACCGATGCACCGAGCGCAGCAGTATTCGACGAGGCGAAGGCACGCCACCCGAGCGCGCCACTCGCCGGTGTGCGGGCATTTCGCGCCGGGATCCAGGAGATCTCACGTCCGCGCTGTCCCGAGAGAACCGGGCCGTTGCTTTGCCTATGTGGAAGGAGGCGACGTCCGAAGGAGTCGGGCAGCCCATGGCGGCCGGAAGGCCGTTCCAGGCCTGCGAGCTCCCCGTGGCGACGCACGAGCTAAACGGGATCGAACAACAACCTGAGACAGAGGAGCAACACGATGAGCAACGCTTGGGAGCAGGCCGAGGAGCTGACCAAGAAGCACGCGGAGCAGGGCGGCATCTTCGTCCGCCTGGCCAACAACGGGGACAAGGTGGTGGGCGCCTTCTGCGGCGAGCCCTTCGCCCGGGAGGTGCACTGGACCGGGGAGCGCTACGCGGAGTGCACCGGCGAGGGGTGCCCCCACTGCGGGGCGGGCAAGAAGCCCAGCCTGCGGGTGATGCTGAACTTCTACGTGCCGGCCGAGAACGCCATGAAGATCTATGAGGGCGGCACGCGGTGGTTCAAGGACCTGCTCAAGGTCCGCGGCAAGTACGGCCTGGACACCTGGCTCTTCGAGATCGAGCGCCACGGTGAGGCCGGGAGCACGAAGACGACCTACAGCATCCTGCCCGAGGTCAAGATCGACGCCGAGCTGCGGGCGAGGCTCGACGCGGCCGAGCCCCACGACCTGGCCAGCCTGACGGGTGGGGACGAGGGTGGTGCCGAAGGCTCCGGTTCCACCGGGTCCGCCGGGTCCGCCGGTTCCGCCGGGCCCGCCACCATCGCCGCGGAGACGGTCGCCCCGCTGGTCGCCCGGCTCAAGGCCCTGCCTCGCTCCGACGTGGATACGTTCCTGAGCCGGTTCGGCATCAGCCGCGTCCGCGACCTCGCGGGCGGCGACGAACAGGCCGCCTACGCGCTGCTGGCGCAACTCGAGACGAAGCACGCGCCCGCGCCCGCGCCGGCGGCCGAGATCGACCCGTTCGCGTAGTGCAGACTCCCCATCACCCGCGGCCCGGGTCCCACGGGCCCTGACGCGGGTGGTGGGCTCCACTGGGGACACGGACACTCCCATGACCGAACACGACCGCCCACCCGGCGGAACGGGACAAGTGCGCCTCCGGCCCTATCAGGAGCAGGCCGTCGCCGAGCTGCGAGCGCTGGTACTCCGGGGTGCGCGGCGGATCCTCATCGCCGCCGCTACGGGCTCGGGAAAGACGAGTATTGCCGGGTATTTGATCTGCCGGGCCGTGGCCAAGGGGCACCGGAGCTTATTTATCGCCCACCGGCGCGAGCTGATCAACCAGGCCTACGGCCGCCTGGTCCAGATGGGGCTGTCCGAGGACGAGGTAGGCGTGATCATGGCCCGAGATCCGCGGCGCCGCCCCGGGGCCCGGGTCCAGGTCGCCAGCATCGACACCCTGCGCAACCGGCCCAAACCCCGGGCCGACATCGTGTTCACCGACGAGGCGCACAGAGCGTTGGCGCGCTCATATCGAGAGCTTGCAGCCCACTATCCAGACGCGATCCACATCGGCCTGACCGCCACGCCCTACCGGGCCGATGGCCGTGGGCTCGGCGACATGTACGACGAGCTGGTGCCGGTCTCCTCGCCGCGAGAGCTGATCCGCGAAGGCTTCCTGGTGGAGCCGCGGGTGTTCACCGTGCCCCGGGAGGCGTTGCCGGACCTGTCGGCCGTGCGGGTCCGGCGCGGGGACTACCACGAGTCCGAGCTGGCCGAGGCGGTGGACCGCAAGCACCTGGTGGGCAACATCGTGGAGCACTGGCACCGGCACGCCCAAGGGCTCCGCACGGTGGCCTTCGCGGTCTCGGTGCGGCACTCGGAACACATCGCCGAGCAGTTCCGCCAGGCCGGCGTGCCCGCCGAGCACCTGGACGGCACCACGTCGATCGAGGAGCGGGACGCGATCCTCGGGCGGCTGGAGAGGGGTGAGACTCAGCTCGTGGCGTCGGTCGGCGTGCTCTGCGAGGGCTGGGACCAGCCGTCGGTCAAGTGCGCCATCCTGGCTCGGCCCACCAAGTCCACCGGGCTCTACCTGCAGCAGGCGGGCCGGATCCTCCGCCCCTGGGGCGACCTCCAGGCGGTCATCCTGGACCACGCCGGCTGCGCCCTGGCGCACGGGCTGCCCCAGGACGACCGCCGGTTCACCGTCGACCCGGCCAAGAAGCGCCGCAAGGGCGCCGCCGCGGTCGGTCCTCCGCTCAAGACCTGCGAGGAGTGCTACGCCGTGGTCCACGCCGCCACGCGCCTCTGCCCGGAGTGCGGCTTCGTCTTCCAGCCGCCCCGGGAGGTGCCCCAGGAGGCCAGCGGGGATCTGGTGGAGGTCAGCGCCACCGGTCTGCGCGAGCAGCGCGCGGCCTGGGAGAAGCTCTGCGCCGTGGCGGCCAGGCGCGGTTTCAAGCCCGGCTGGGCCAACCACCGCTACCGGGAGCGGTTCGGCGCGCCACCGCCCACGTCATTCGCGCTGGAGGCCAAGCGCCCGCAGCGAGGCACCGAGGTTTCCCTGGCCCTGCGCGCCGCGGTCCGGGGGGACGGGGGCCGCCTCTCCTGGGACGCCCTCGCCGACCTGGCGGGCGAGCAATGACCCGTCGGCGATAGCCCACCAGACCGGGCCACTTGTTCATGACTTTCGTCGCGGTCGCCCCGTACTACAAGATCCTCGGATTTGATGGCCGTCGCCGGCGCGTCCCCGAGGCATTCGAGGTAGTTGAGCTTCGCGACGCGCTCACCCGCGTCTACTCCACCGACGCGCATGTGGTCACATACGTCGTTCCAGGGGCCACCCGGCAGCCCCGGATCAACAAGCCTGGCCTGCCCTACTTCGACGGCTTCCCCGAGACTGGCGTCTTCTTCTGCGACCTCGACAACCCGGGCCACGCGGAGTGGACGCCCGAGCTGTACGAGGCGGCTCTCGCCCGCTACGAATCCACCGAGATCCTGCAGGCCGCTGGCATCTACCACACGAAGCACGGCGCCCGAATCGTCCAGCCCATCGCCAGGCCGATCCCGGTCGAGCAGGTGGAGCCCTATATCGCCCGCTGGTACGGCGAGCTGAAGCAGGCGGGTCTGGACCCCGACGACGCCTGCAAGGACTGGACTCGCCTGTTTCGCCTTCCGAATGTGCTCTACAAGGGGAAGCCCTTTCGAACGCCGTACCTCCACCTGGAGAAGATGCGGCCCATCGCCCTGGAGCCGCTCTGGGAACCACCGCCGGTCCGGGCTTCGATGCCGTGTCGGGTCAGGCCGGATCCCGTGCCTCGCATCGACTGGCGCCAGGACGTGCCCGAGGAGTGGCGGGAACGCGTCCAGCCCATCGCCGACCCGATCCGTGGCGTCCAGAGCGAGTGGCACACCCTGTTCCTGGCCCTCGCGGGCGCTCTTCTCCGGCGCGGGGTGCCTCCGGAGATACTCCCGGCCATCGTCCGCGCCATCTCGGCCGCCACAGGGGCCGACACCCGCACCGACGACCGGGTTGCGTCCGCGCGCAGTACCGTCGAAAGCCACCTCGCCGGCCAGCCCGTCACCGGCTTCGGCACTCTGGCGCGCCGGTGGCCCACCGTCGCCGAGGCGGTGAACCGGGTGCTGCCCGAGGGCGGCACCGCGCCGGCGCCTGGCACGGCTGACTCCCCGCCCCCGCTCGCCGAGTCCCAGGCCGCCATGCGTGCCGCCCTCCGAGACGCCCCGGACGGCCTCACCCTCATCGCCGCCGAGTGCGGCCTGGGCAAGACCGCCGCCGCCCTCGAGGTCGCTACCGAGCGCGCCTCCCGCACCCACGCCTCCCCCGACGCCGAGGGCAAGCGCGCCCCGCTTCACTCCAAGACCGCCATCTCCGTGGACAAGCACGAGCTCGCCCTGCAGATCGTCGCCGACCTGGCCGCCCGCGGCGTCCAGGCCCGGCGCATCTTCGGCCCGCTGTCCCTCAAGCACCCCGACGGCACCCCCGTCTGCGAGCTGCACAGGGTCGCCCGCCACCTCGTGAGCGGCGGCCAGCCCATGCAGTGGGAGCTATGCCAGGGCCGCGACATCGAGCCGTGTCCCCACCGCGACACCTGCCCGGCCCGGGACGGCGTCGAGGGCCCCGAGGACGCCCGTGTCACCGTCGGCCCGCATCAGCTCATCGGCGCCCTCGACCGAGAGGCCGGCACTACCGGCCTCCTCGTCATCGACGAGCCGCCAGACCTCCTGGACCTCACGCCACTCCGTCCCAGGGACCTGGAAGGCACCCTGGAGATCCTGCACGCCTTCGACGCGAGCTTCGCCTCGGCCCTCGCCCCGGCCCTGGAAGCAGTCCTCGCCTGGACAGAGCACATCGGTCCCCTCGGCGAGTGCATGTCCGTCCAGGAGGCCATCTCCCAAGCAGCCGTGGCGATCGACCCGCTCACCCTGGACCGCGCCCAGATCACCTGCCAGTTCGACGGAGACGCCGTGGAATACGCCGCCGCGGCACAGCCGGACGAGCGCACCGGCAAGGCCCCGCCCATCCGGTTCATGAACATCAAGATGGCCCGGGACAACGAAGCCTACGCCCGCAAGCTCGGCCGCGCCTCCGGCGTGCTCCACACCCTCTTCCACGCCGTCACCTCCCGAGCCCCAGCCGCCGTGGTCCTCGAGAAGGGCCACCGCGGCCCCCCACACCTCATCGTCATCACCGTGCGCGAGCAGCTCGCCCAGGCACTCCGACGCGAGGGCGCCGTCGTGGCCATGGACGCCAACATCGCCGTCAACGCCCCCATCTTCGCCAAGGCCGTGGGCTACGACCCGCCCCTGCACCGCTTCAGCGGCGTCGACGGCGCGCCCATCCGCCGCCTCCACATCCGACGCAAGTCCGCCGTGCGCAAGCACTGGATCCCCCGTGGCAAGCTCAAGCTCGCCCCCGGTCTCGTCCAGTCTGTGAAGGACATCCTCGACTTCGCTCAGGGCACCCGGTCCCTCGGCATCATCACCATGCACACCATCGAGCTGGCCCTGCGCGCCGCCCTCGAGCCTGACAACCCCCAGCACGACGACGCTTGGCGCGACGCCCGCCAGGACCCCCACACCCTCTCCCAGGCCCGGAAAGTCCTCGGGCCCATCCTCCAGGCCTATCCGGGCGAGATTCTGCTGGGCCACTACCTCGCCGTCCGGGGCCTCAACAAGATGAACGACGTAGACTGCCTCGCCACCCTAGGCGACCCCTGGCCCCACCTGAACCGCGTCCGCCACGAGGTCATGTTCCTCGGCCTCGAGGACACCTGGGAGTCCCGCACGGTCGAGCTCTGCAAGGCCGAGCTGGAGCAGGCCCATGGCCGCCTGCGCGCCGTGCATCGCACAGCCCCCGCCCAGGCTCTGCACGTCGGCAGCGTCAGGCCGAGCGGTCACGGTTGGACAAACGGCCCGGTGGAGGTTCGGGATGTGCAAACCGGCAGGCCGGCCAACGCGTCGTCGATGACCACCGAGGAGCTCCGTCGGATCGTCGACCGTGCCGGTGGAGCACGAGCCCTGGCGCGCAAGCTCGGGTGCGATCACAAGACGATTTCTCGCTACCTGCACGGCAGACAGCCAAGCGCGATCATTGCCAATGAATTACGCAGTGTTAGCACAAACAGCCAGGTGGGGCCGAAACGTATAGAAGAGAAAGAAGTATCTCTATATACGTTTCGGCCCCACCCGCCGTTTGCCCGTTGAATCAACTCCGCTTACGCGAACGCCCCTTCTTCCGGCGTGCCTTCTTGCGCTCCCGCCTTCGCTGCTTCCGCTTCTCGTCGGACCAGCTCATCCCGAGCCGGTCTCGCGCTCCAGCGCCTGACGCGACAGCCTCCCGGAACATCTGGTAGTGGCGGACTAGCCTATCGACGTACGCCTCATCCTCCAGAACGGTCCGGATGCGCTCGAGGAGCGCCGGCGCGTAGGGTGACTGCGAAGCCCCACGCATCAACCCCGGACCGCGCACCTCCTCGAGATCCTCGTCGGTCAGGTCGAAGGACGCCCAGTCCCGATAGAACGTGTCGTCCTCCCACCCGAAGCTGATCGTGGCTAGCGGCGTTTTATTCTTCCACTCCACCTCAGCTGAGATGATCTGAAAAATCACCCGGCGACAGTCGCACCCGCGCTCGTTGCAGTAGAGCTCAATCAGGCCGTAGGTCGCTTCCGGTACGTCACCGTCGTTGAAGGTCGTGATGCTACGCGTCTCGGGCTTCGCAACATCCGGAAACAGGGAGTGAAATGGGACAAATGGCATCAGCTGCATGCTCCTGCTGGTCGGCATCGTATCGAGTGACTGGCAGGAACTCAATCCGTCCCCTCCTAATCTTTCTCACAGCAAGTCTCGCTTCGCCGGTCCCTTTCCAGACGCAAGGTGGCTTTGCCTTGGTGAAAGGAGACGACGCATGAAGCTCGGCGAGAAGATCCTAATCACCGTCTGGATGGTGCTGGGATTCGGGTTCAAGCTCGCCGCGCTGATCTACCCCGTCGTCGTCTCGCTGTCCCGTTGAGACAAGGATGCCGATGACCAACTTCAAGAACGCCCATCTCTCCTACTCGCGGCTCTCGCGGTTCGAGCAATGCCCTCTCTCGTTCAAGCTGCACTACATCGACAAGCAGCTGGCAGAGCCCGGGCTTCCCCTGCGCTTTGGCAAGGCCATCCACGCCGTGCTGGAGGTCCTCGTCCGTGAGCATGTGGAGGACGAGCGGAGCGGGCCCCTCTCCGAGGATCGGGCCGTCGAGCTATTGCAAGAGGCATGGGCCAAGGAGGAACTCACCGGAGTCGATGTGTTCCAGGAGGGTGTCGAGATCCTGCAGCGGTTCGTGCGGGACCAGGGTGCCCTTGACCACCACGACGTCCTGGCATTGGAGAAGGAGTTCCGCCTGCAGGTGGGGCCTTTCACGGTGCTCGGGTTCATCGACCGGGTGAACCGCCTGGACGATGAGAGCATCGAGGTCGTTGACTACAAGACGAATAGGATGCTGTTCACCCGGGACGAGGTGGACACGAGCCTGCAGCTATCACTGTACGAGTCGGCCGTGCGACGGATCTGGCCCTGGGCCAAAAATGTGAAGCTGACCTTCGACATGCTCCGCCACGGCGTTCGGCAGCAGACTGAGCGGACCTCGGAGCAGCTCGACGCGGCGATCCGGTACGTGGAGACCATGGGGCGGATGACCGAGGAAGCCACCGAGTTCCCGCCCCGGCTGAACCCGAACTGCACCTGGTGCGACCACACGCAGAACTGCCCCGCCTACGCGGACGCGCTCACTGGCAAGCGCGACGTGGTCTGCGAGGACCTCGATGACCTGGAGGCCGTCGCCCGCGAGCGGGAGGAGGTGGCCCGGCTGGCGAAGATCCTCTACGCCCGCAAGTC
>Ga0180009_10003928_pt1 | contig 16665 bp, 13 predicted proteins | sample OS_PC_MetaG_FD_123537 | JGI IMG/M metagenome (GOLD analysis project Ga0180009, IMG submission 123537) | Groundwater microbial communities from the Aspo Hard Rock Laboratory (HRL) deep subsurface site, Sweden - OS_PC_MetaG | ecosystem: Environmental > Aquatic > Deep subsurface > Groundwater...
TGGATTAGTTGATTTTATGCTGTTGTGACAATGTAAATCCTATGGCTGGCTATTAGGGAACAAGTTCGAACTGTTTGTAGCTGTTAAAGGAAAATTCGACGATTTCAGGTTCATGACGTAGCATTGCACTCTAGAAGGTTTTGGTACTTATAACCAGCAGGCAAAATGATCTTGGAGAGAAGAATATTATTTACGGTGTTATTAGAGTACCTACTTTTTCTCCTTTAATCACGCGGCTAACATTATTAAAATCCCGTACGTCAAAAACAACAACCGGGATATGCTGGGATTGACAAAGGGCGAAGGCTGTATTGTCCATCACCATCAAACCTCTGACTAACGCTTCCTGAAACGTAAGTTGCGGAAACCTTTTAGCATTTATGTTTGTCTTCGGATCACTATCATAAACCCCATCCACATTAGTTCCTTTCAAGAGAATATCAGCATTTATTTCCGCTGCTTTTAGTGCGGCTGCAGAGTCGGTGGTGAAAAAAGGGCTGCCGGTACCACCCGCCAGTATTAGAACGTAGCCTTTTTCTAAATGATGCACAGCTCGCAAACGAATAAAAGGTTCGCAAGCCTGATCCAGCCTTAAAGATGACATCACCCGTGAGGTAACTCCTAGGACGTTTAATTCCTGTTGTAATGCCAAGGCGTTCATAATCGTCCCCAGCATACCAATGTAATCCAACTGCGCCGGATCAGCTGTTCCCTTCTGATGATCCCGTCCTCTAAAGAGATTGCCGCCACCATTGACTATCGCCAGCTGAATACCAGTTTCATCGATAAGCTTCTTTACGCCAAGTGCAATTAATCCTATTGCTTTGAAATCCAAACCCACCTTTTTTTCTCCTCCAAACACTTCCCCGCTCAGTTTTAACAGGACACGCTTGTATTCTGACATTGTTTAGAATTATAAACCTTTTAACAGGTAAGGTGGTAAGTGCTTATCGGGGATGGTACAATGCAAATAATTAAGTTTGGTAGAGGTAGTTTGACCAAAACACTCCTTTGTGTAGGAGAGACGTAGGTAAAATCCTGCCCCCTACCCCAGTTTAGTCTTAAGAAAGGTGACGAGATCTTTTTGTTTAATGTTACTTTGCTCTCCCGTCTTCATGTTTTTTAAAGTTATTGAGGATTCTTTTAATTCTTTTTCACCTATAATGCCCGCGTATTCGACGCCCAGTTTGTTGGAGTACTCGAGTTTTTTAGTAAGGGATGCCTGATGAGCATAAACTTCAGTGGGTATTGACCTTAACCTTAATTGAGTAGCTATACCAAATGTCTCCGACAACGATTCTGTTAAAGGTAGTAGTAAAACCTTTGTTGGCGTTAGAGAATGTTTGTCTATTAAATTAAGTTCGTTAAGTTGATAGAAAAGTCTCGTTAAGCCTAAGGAAATCCCAACTCCGGGTAACTTTTCTTCTGTATAGTATTCGGCTAAATTATCATATCTACCCCCAGAGCAAACAGCTCCTAATTCTGGGTAATCAACTAAAACTGTTTCGTATACTGTACCGGTGTAGTAATCTAAACCCCTTGCTACCGATAAATCTATTTTCCAGTTGGTTTCAGGAATATCCAGATACTTAATATATTGCACAACTTCCTCAAGCTCATTTACTCCGTCTTTGAACATGTTGTTTTCGATTTTAAGTTCTCGTAAACGTTTTATTGTACTCGATGCATCCTCATGTATCGTTAGAAGATTCGTCAAAACCTCAACCTGATCACTATTTATGTTAAGATTCTTTAATTCCTTTATAAAAACTTCTTTACCAACCTTTTCTAGTTTGTCTATTAACCGCATAACATCTGCAACCTGCTCCTTAATGCCTAAATCTTCGATAAAACCGGATAATATTTTTCTGTTGTTTAATTTGATGCAGAACTTTCCTATGCCTAATCTGTTAAATGTAAAGTACGTTACTGCTAGTATTTCAGCATCATTTACAAAATCTAAATTACCTTTACCTATGATATCTACATCACATTGATAAAACTCTCTAAACCTACCTTTTTGTGGTTTTTCACCTCGATAAACTTTACCAATTTGGTATCGTCTAAAAGGAAAAATCAGATCTCGAAAGTGCTGGCTTACATATCTAGCTAGAGGGACTGTTAGGTCAAATCTAAGAGCCTGGTCGGTATCACCCTTTTTAAATCGGTAGGTTTGCTTAGTCGCTTCAGATCCTGCCTTGGCTAAAAGTACCTCTGCTCTTTCAATAATGGGGGTATCTAACGGTACAAAACCAAAAAGCTCGTAGCTTTCCTGGATTGTCCTGAGCATGGAATTGAAAACTAGCTGTTCGTTAGGCATGAGTTCCATGAAACCCGGTAGTATCGATGGTTTTATTAGGTTCTTGTTGTTCATATCTCTTAAAGTGCTATAATCTGTGCACTTATGATAAGAACGATAGCACATCACCATATTCATGTAAATATTTGCTCCATCTGCAAAACCTCTTTTGGAGGTTTTTTTGTTTTTACAGATATCTATTTAAGGAGACCTTATGAAAATAGATCATAAACCCATTGATGTAGATGATTTAGTAGGAGTTACAAGAAGTTTTGAAAAGGTATCAATTTCTCCTAGTTTAAAGTTGCCAATAGCTAAAGCAAGAAAAATTGTTGATGAAGCTGTTACTGCGAAAAAAATCGTCTATGGTATTACTACAGGTTTCGGTGCATTTAAAAATAAGTCTATTGATCAAAAGGAAACTAAGCAATTACAGGAAAACCTTATCTTATCTCATGCTGTTGGAGTAGGAAATTTTTTTCCTACAGAAACAGTAAGAGGGATAATGCTTCTAATCGCAAATTACCTTTCGAAAGGTTATTCGGGAGCAAAATGGGAAACAGTTCAAACAATTATTGAAATGCTAAACAAAAGTGTTCATCCCCTTATTCCGGAAAAAGGGTCTGTAGGTTCTAGTGGAGACCTCGCTCCCTCGGCACATATGGTGCTTGTTCTTATAGGTAAGGGCGAGGCTGAGTATAAAGGAAAAATTATGACTGGCGCCGAAGCTATGCGTAAAGCTGGAATTAAACCAGTACAATTAAGTTCCAAGGAGGGTTTAGCATTAATTAATAACACCACAGCAATGAGCAGTGTTGCATCTCACGTTGTTCATGACTTTCGATGGTTAATCGAGTTGGCCGATACTTGCGCTGCCCTTTCATTACAAGCGCTTAGAGGTACAGATAAGGCTTACGACGCAAGAATCCATGCTATAAAACCTCATGATGGTCAAATACAAACAGCAGCTAACTTGAGAGCTTTACTACGAGGCAGCACTTTTGTGGACAGGACCCGTGTTCAGGAAGCATATTCATTCAGGTGTTTACCACAAATTCATGGTGCAATACGTGAAGCTTATTACTATGTAAATAAAGTTGTTGGTACTGAGATAAATAGTGTTACAGACAACCCATTGATATTTTCAGGTGACGAACCAGATGTGATTTCAGGTGGGAATTTCCACGGAGAACCTGTTGCTATAGCAATGGACACTATGGGAATTGCCTTATCAGAAATTGCAAACACGTCCGATAGAAGAATTGCAACATTGTATGATCCTTCAACAAATAATGGACTACCGGCATTTCTTGTTGTTAACGGAGGTCTAAATTCAGGATTTATGATCATGCAGTACACTACTGCGTCTTTAGTCTCGGAAAATAAAATATTAGCTCATCCGGCATCGGTGGATTCTGTTCCTACTTCCGCCAACATAGAAGATTTAGTCTCAATGGGTACAATAGCTTCGAGAAAAGCAAGAGAAATTTTTGACAATACAGCTAATGTGTTGACCATAGAGCTAATTTCCGCTTGCCAGGCTATTGATATAAGAAACCGAGATTTGTTCCCAAAGCTTAAACTTAGTAAACGAACTGAAAAGGTATATAAAAAAGTAAGAGAAATCGTACCGTTTATCGATAAAGATACCGTTTATTATCCATACATGCGTGCGGTAAGATCCTCACTACAAGACTTACTAAAGTAATTGACTAATTTGACTGTGTATCTTTTTGTAGTAATATACTGCTAATACGGAGTAGGAAAGGAGGCATGTAGGTTTTTTTTGCCCTGTTGTTACGTTAGATACTGTTTAAATCACAATACAAATGTAAAGGAGGACGAAATGAACGAGGGTACTTTAATGAGTCGGTTCGACGCAAAAGTTCTGCGATCAAAGCCCCAAGTATTGCATCAACTTGCGGAGCTCTACTGTGACATTTTTTCGATGGATCCAAACTTCGGTGAATATCGTCAATGTCCAGTTTGCAAGGGGTACTTTAACCACCAGCAGGTTGAAGTCGAGGGTGTTCGTTTCTGCGAGAATAACCACCCTAAAACGGAAATCGTTCCTGCATGGGAAGTCGAGAAAGTGAAAGTTGAGATCTTGGATCAATCCAGTGAGCAAGGTTTCTTTGGAGTCTTGGCGTTCCTTAACCAGAAGGTTGTTGGCTTTGCCTGGGCGCGTGTGATTTTGTTCCCTGAGGTTCGGAAACACTGGGGTGACAAGATCATCGACAAGGTACAACCGTACGCCAAAACACTAAACCTGGTTTACTTTGACGAGCTTGCTGTTGATCTCAAGAAGCGCAACAAGGGTTTGGGTAAGGAGATGGTTGTGTTCGTTTGCCGATGGGCAAAACAAGAACACCCCGATGACATGACTTTGCTTAGAACCCACAAGGACTCCCCCGCCAAACACATCTACGAGTCGATTGGGTACATTATCTTCGCAGATGACACGGAGTATGGGGGCGGACGCGTGATGATGAAAGCTGACCGCTGCCGCGATCTGAATGTAACAGTATAGAGTTATTCGCTCTTGGGCAGCTTACCTATGAAAACGCCCCATGGAAAGTGTCAACGTTGAGAAAAGTACAATCTGGGCGCTAATTAAGGATAAAAACTTAATCGGCGCCTTCTTTTTTTATGAAATCTTCTATAACATATAATGTTTGGTTTACGGTATCAATGTCCACGTATTCATTTGCACAATGAGACATTGATGTTGGTCCAGGTCCGAATATCACAACACTTCCCTTCCATTTTTCTTGTAATAACTGGACTTCAAAATATCCTGTTTCATTTATACTAGAGTATTCGCAGGTAAGGTGGTTTCGAGCAACTGAGTCTTCAAAATCTTTGATGTTTTCCTTTGGCGTATACATATGCCCGACGAGAAATTTAAAATCTATATTTGTTATTTCCAGCTTAAGTAAAGCACCAATTTCCCTTATCTTATCTTTAACGTATTCTTTTGTAATTTTAGAGTCAGCAAGTCTAATTTCACCCACACATTTAGCGTAATTAGGTACCACGTTGCCACTATAAGAAACATCACCATCAAGTTTTAACACACCACCGTTTAAATAAGCCAGATTTAACGAATTTACGGTGTCGGGTTTATCAAATTTTGAAATCTCTTTTTGTAATAGGTCAAATAACTCTACGGTTTTTTCTATAGCGTTAATACCTTGGTGCTTAACTCCTGCGTGACAGGATTTTCCATGGGTTTCAAAACTGAACTCTGTAACACCTCTACAACCATTTAGAACCTTTAGACTAGTTGGTTCAATACTGATTATAAATTTAGGTCTAAACACGTACTTTTCGATTAATTTATAAGCACCTTTGAATTCATATTCCTCATCAACTGTAAAAACGTATGCAATGTCATCGGAATCTTTATGAACTTTAGCTATCTCAAGCATAATGGCAAGCCCTGCCTTCATATCTACAGATCCAAGTCCATACAGTTTACCGTCCTCTTCTCTACTTTCGAATGGATTTTGTGTTTCAATTTTTGGCGGGACTGTATCCATGTGACCAAAGAAAATAATTTTTGGCGACTTATTTTTATAGGCAATAATATTAGCCCTGTTATTTTCTACGTTCTGTCTTTCTACTTTTAGGTTTGTGTTTGAAGACAGAAAATTATATATATAATCGACTAATTTACTCTCGTCCTTATCTTCTGAAACATAAGATGGGATGTTTATTAGTTCTTTTAAAGTTTGTAATACCTGATTTTTCCTCATATTGTTAATTTTTACAACTAATTTGCAAATAACACAAGCTTGTAGTAATATCTCAACGAATGCCCAATTTTCAAGTAAAGAGGAGGAAGAGATGAATACACAGGATATTGTAAATTCTATGGATAGGATGCCTGGTAATCCCGATGCCGCCTGGATCGAGAGTATCGTTAGTGTTGCAATTAAGACTGGGGTCTTGGACCTTTCTGTTTTTGTGTGTCCAAAATTCAACACCGTAGCACTGTATTCCAAACAACCGGAGGAGTACATGCCAGCTACAGCGGATGACCCAAACGATCTATTTTTCCAGAGGATACCTAAACTTAAGAAGGTATTAGCAGATCTGAAGAACACAGGGGTTTCTCCAAAACTTCACATCCTTGTTGGTGACAATGATGCTGAGGTTTATATTTTCCCGTTTATGAGGGGGTTTAATCTGAACTTAGCTAAGTTTGATAAACGTCGCGCTGCGTACCTTCAAAGTTTTGAAGTGCGTGCGGGCTCTTTGTTCAGTAAAGATGCTGAGGTTCAAAGTCTTGGACTGAACAATGTTGTTCCCGGAACGTCTGAGGCAAAAGTGGCTGAAGATGAGCTTCAAAGTGAGCTTGTATTTTTCGGCTGGCTTTTTGGGGAAACAGGTCCTTACAAAGGCAACCTCAAATTTGACCAACAGACACTTGAGGAGATGGTCAGATTAAAATTTGCCTTGTACGGAGCGCAGGGAAAATTTCTCCAGAAAATCGGGGGAATATTGCTCCAAACTGAAGGTCCGAAAATCTGGTTACAGCGTACACGTATGCTGAGGTGTACCGGAGCCACTACTGTGCCAGCAATCTACCCATGGATCCGTAAGGAAGAAATGTGATTTCGAAAGAACTAAGTTATACAAAGGACGCAAAAAGAATCAAATCTTTAGCGTCCTTTATTTTTTGCTAATATTTAAAACTGGTCTAAGAATTAGTAAAACCACTATTGTGTTGACAAGAATTATATATAGGGGGTAAGCAAACGCTTCAAATACCCACTTTTCCGTAGCTAATAGATTTAAGGCTGCTGAAACTGCACCAATAAAGAAGAAGGTCCATACCTCGGACTCAGGCATTTTATAGGATTTTATTATAGTTGGAAGGAAACCAGTAAAATCTGCAGCGATAGAAGAAAATATCGCTGTCGTTGGATTTCTAGTATAAATCCAAACTGCAATACCGAACAAAGCTATAACAAAGCAAAAAATATCAAGTTTGGAAAAACCACCCAAACCGTACTTTATACTCATTAAAAAGATAACAAAGGAACTAACTGCAAAAACGCCCGACAGCCAAATAGCTACCCGATTACCTTGTGCAAACATTGATGCTGTTGCAAGGGAACTAATAATAAATAAAACCAGTCTTGTTGTTCTATGAGGTTTAGCTTTACCTTTTAAAATAGAGATATAATATACAAAGTAAGCAACAAGGGCTAAAGCGGTACTTAGAAAAATTAGTAAGTTTTGCATAGAGAACATAGGTTATTACATTATATATGTAATTTGAGAAAATTAAGAACATGTAAAAGAATTATATTTTGGTTTCTATTTTCAACACTCTCTTTCATTTCCTGAGCCCACCTACAAACATTTTGGTACGGTCCCTCTACAAAGGAGAATCCAAAAAGAGTTTTGGTGGTGATAAGATGAAAATTGTTTTTTTTTACATTTTTCTGATAAAATCTAACCAATGAAAGTTAGTGAACTAAAAAGTTTCCAGAAATCAATTTTGCAGGGGATTCCAGATAAACTTCCCAATGTCAAACTATATGATGAGAATATAAACCATGCTCCGAAAAGAAAAGACATCCTTTCAAAAGAAGAAAAAAGGTTGGCAGTTAGAAACGCCTTACGCTATTTTCCTTCGAAATTTCATCAAGTGCTCGCTAAAGAATTTGCAAAAGAACTAGAGGAATATGGAAGAATTTACATGTACCGCTTTAGACCAGATTACAGGATCTACGCCAGAAAAATAAGTGATTACCCACACAAATCAACACATGCTGCTGCAATTATGTTAATGATTAACAACAATTTAGATACTTCCGTAGCGCAGCATCCACACGAATTGATTACATATGGTGGTAACGGTGCGGTTTTCCAAAATTGGGCGCAATATCTTTTAACAATGAGATATCTGGCTACAATGACAGATGAACAAACGCTTGTTATGTATTCTGGTCATCCTTTGGGTCTATTCCCTTCACATAAAGACGCCCCGAGAGTTGTTGTCACAAACGGCATGATGGTACCAAACTATTCTAAACCTGACGATTGGGAACGGTTTAATGCTTTGGGTGTCACTCAATACGGCCAAATGACGGCCGGCTCATATATGTATATCGGTCCCCAGGGGATAGTTCATGGCACGACAATTACCATTCTTAACGCCGCAAGAATTTTGCAAAAAGGATCTGACGATTTAGGAGGTAAAATTTTTGTGTCTTCAGGTCTGGGTGGTATGTCAGGCGCTCAAGCTAAAGCCGCCGTAATTGCAGGTGCGGTTGGGGTTATTGCGGAAGTTAATCCTAAAGCCATAGAAAAAAGGTACACCCAAGGGTGGCTTAATGAGGTTTTTCAGGATCTTGACAAACTTATAGACAGGCTAGAACTTGCTCAGAAAAATGAAGAGGCTGTTTCTCTCGGTTATCAGGGAAATATTGTAGATCTTTGGGAAAAACTTGTTCAAGAAAAGATCAAGGTCGATTTAGGGTCAGATCAAACCTCACTTCACAATCCTTATGGGGGTGGTTATTATCCTGTTGGCTTAACTTTTGAGGGAGCAAAAATAATGATGGTTTCCGATTCTCAAAAGTTTAAGGAGTATGTTCATCAATCTCTAGTCAGACAGGTTGCAGCCATAAATAAGATGGTGGCGCGGGGAATGTATTTCTGGGACTACGGCAACGCCTTTTTACTAGAGGCTAGCAGAGCTGGCGCTGACATTCTTAAAGCCGACAAAACTTTTAAGTATCCTTCCTATGTAGAAGATATAATGGGTCCAAAATACTTTGATTATGGTTTTGGCCCTTTTAGATGGGTGTGTACATCGGGTGACCCCAAAGACTTAGCACTAACAGACAAAACTGCAGCTCGTGTCCTTGAGATTATTACAAAATCTGCTCACTCAGAAATCCGTCAACAACTGGAAGATAATATTAAGTGGATTACTAATGCCGATAAAAACAATTTAGTTGTTGGATCACAAGCTAGGATTCTCTATGCCAATTCTGAAGGAAGACTGAAGATAGCAAAAGCATTTAACGATCTAATTAGGAAACGGTTAATCTCTGCACCTATTGCTATAGGTAGAGACCATCACGATGTTTCAGGTGCGGATTCCCCATACAGGGAAACCTCTGATATTTACGACGGATCCCGCTATACAGCTGATATGGCTGTTCAGAATGTAATAGGGGATTCCTTCCGTGGGGCTACCTGGGTTTCAATTCACAATGGAGGTGGGGTTGGTTGGGGTGAGGTAATAAATAGTGGTTTTGGGTTGGTTTTGGATGGAAGTAAAGACGCCGAAAGAAGGCTTAATTCAATGATTTTTTGGGATATACATAACGGTTTGGCTAGAAGAAGCTGGGCAAGAAATAAAGGAGCTATACTGTCCATAAAGAGAGCTTTGAAGGAAAATCCAAAACTAAAAGTTACCGAACCTAACTTGGTTAGTGAGAAGATTGTTTCCTCTCTTTTTTGATAACAAGAGAATGGAGAGAATAACAAAGAAAAATACTAATGGAAATATTGATGAATCCACACTTTTATTCCTATTTGAAGCATTTGGACGATTACCTAAAATAATAAAATTGTAATATCAAAAATGTGACCTACACAACGATCGAAACTAAAGGTACATGAACTGTCGAATTCCTACTTTTGAGCGATTCTTTCATACCTTAATTATTTTAAATAGGGAGATAGTGTTTTATAGGAATCAAGTTTACAGTGCAAACGTATAGATGGTTTATGTTCTAAAGTTATTATTTGCTTTATTAAGCATCTAGGTCACATAAGTATACCGTTTGGCTGCGAACGGTTGACAATGTTCGGAATTATTTCAAGAACCAGAAAAGTTTGCTAGATATTCAAATCCCAGTACTTGAAGAGGTTTCAGGAGTTTTCGGAAGCGCTTAGTAAATCCTAGCTATCTATTGGGGAACAAGCTTGAGCTGTTTGTTACTGCAACAGCTAAAAGCGACTAGACGATAAAACTTCCTCTATTTATTATTAGGAAAAGTAGTAGAAGTTAAGAATTCGCAACCAGCTAGTATAGCATCATCGAGGTCTGCCCATAGCTTTGTTTTAAAGAATTCTCTGATTGGACCTTCATTCGGTTTCCCAGTTTGATTTGGGCTAGAAAAAAGCGTCAAAGACTCTTTTAGTAATTCGTATTTTTCAAGATCAAGTTTATTGCGTAAAGATTCGTAGTAGAAATAAAACATGAAATGGTTTAATTCGTGTTTAGCTACATCCATTTGTTCTGAGGCATACCTATAATTTGCAAAGAAATATCTATCCTCGTAGGAATAGGGGCATATATTGTTTGTGGTTAAATATAACGTCACCTTTTCAAAAGGAAATGGTTTTTTATAAAGAAACTCTAAGGAATATATTATTTGGTTTCCCACAGCATTCCACCTATCCTCGAGAGTTTTAATACTGTTTTTTATCAATTGTGGGTTCTCATCATTCTTTTTCGTCAAATAGACGAGTACATCTGTATACGCACTCTTTTCATCTTTTGTGTTGGCAAGGATTGTTTGAAGCTCCGGATCAAGTCTCTCTAACAATTCCTTCTGTGGGTTGATTCTACCGTGCTCTAGAGCCTTAAACTGATAAACAAAATTGACATAGGTTTCTGCGTCCTTCTCCACCGAATATTTGATATCTAGATTTAACATATTCGTATTTTAACATATTGTTAGGGAAATTAGCTTAAAAAATGGCCACTAGAAATGTAGAGTTCACACATCTAGTGGCTTTTGGTACGTTTTACTTCGGGCAGTAGCAGTCGCAGTGCGAGTTGCAGTGGCAATCACAATCATCACAACGTCCGTTGATGGTTTGCGAAAGCATCACTAACCCAACTGGCTTCGGCCGAAGCACTTTCTGAACCGTGGGCTTAACTTGCGTAGTTGCAGTCATTTTTTCTCACCTCCTTCTTTTTGTAGGATTAGTACTCTTTTCTATTTCCCCATTGATTATGTTAAACCCAGTATACCTTATAACACCGTGATCAATTCAAGGTGCTTCAGTATGTTAAGAGTTTCCAGAGCGCTATCAAGAGGACATTGGTAGATTTCGGCAACATCACCTACGTGAATAGTTCCGCCATTCAAGCTGTTGATGAGCAAGTCATGCAGTACAGGTTCCATGGCCACCCATTTGTTATTTCGACCTCTATAAGCGATGTACCCAAAGGCTTCTTCCCTGAAGCGTACGTCTCTGTTTAACCGTACAACGCAATCTTCCGGGAGAACGATCACTTCGTCGAGTATGCGCTCGGTAACAGGCTTCATTTGCATGCAAAAAGGATCCACGCCGTTGAGATTTAGATTGGCGTTCATTGCCTCTATCCTGCATCCTCCTCCGCAATTATTCGGGGCTTCTCCGCATGATGTCATGCAGACCAAAGGTACCAGAGAGTCATCCCGCCAACATTCCATATTAACCCAAGATTGTTTTATGCCATCTGTGGTTACATTTCCATAGGAAATTGGGCAATGCGAACATGGCCTTATTGCTCCGTCAAAGCCTATTGTGCATCCTGTTTTCGCTGCAGAGCAGTTACGCCCACCAAACGCCGTGCGGGTTTCGGTATTAGGAAACACACACGCCGGGTAGTGTTCCAGAGAGTCGACCTTAATTCCAAAGTCGTCCCTGACGCGTATTAGCTCGAGGAACATGTGCTGCAACTGTTGCACCGTTATAGAGTATTCTGAAAAATCCGGGCAATTAGTGGGCTTGGCTGCTTTTGTTGCCGAGAATGTTTCCGCTCCCAGTTCATGCGCCAGTTTTCCTGTTTCGTATATGGTGTTTATGTTCTTCTGTGTTACCACCATATTTACGCCCACGGTAAAGTCCAATGATATTGCCAACTGAATGCCCTTTACTGTGCGAGCGTAAGCTCCCTTCCGTTGAGCTATCTCGTCATTGATAGCACGGTCACTCGACATGAGCGATGTTAAAACGGAGTGAATACCCACGGAATTCAAGAGTTTGGCCATCTTCGGTGTTAGCAACGCCAAATTGGTGTTTACAGTTAGGTCCACACCGTTTTGGTGTAAGAACTGTAATTCGGGCATCAATTGCTCGATTACCGCTAATGGCTCACCACCTGTAAGTGTTACCCCGAAGATTTTGTTATCTACGATTTCCTGACAGGCCTTACGGTGAGCCTGTAATTGCTCTTCGGTAAGGACTTTCTTTGGGGTACTGGTTCTTCGCCAATAGTTATAACAGTGCACACAATTGTACGTGCACCACGATGTAAGCTCCCACTGTATTGTTAGTGGTGCCGAGAGACGCGTATACATAATTAGCCTCCTTATAGGTTTATGTGCGTTGTTGGATAGAGAGTTCTGATTTCAATGTACTCGCTGTTTAGTAAACCCCCTCTTAATTCAATCTATAGGTTGGATTGTAGTGACAACGACAACGTTTGTCAATTTCGCATCTTACGGGTTAGATAAAGAAACAAATTGCTTTTGAAGTTATATACTATGAAATTATACTTGAAAGTAAAAATCTAAACGATTTATGTCTATTAGTTCTAATCCCTGCTGGGCTGGACTGTTTAGATGTTGTCATGACAAGGAAAAACCCTTGGCTGGGGGACAGGGATTCGAACCCCAATAGCTGGGACCAAAACCCAGAGTCCTACCGTTAGACGATCCCCCATTAATGTTGCAATTATAATAGTAACCTAAATAAATGGCAAAGAAAGAGAATTGTAAGTATGGATTTGGTGGGCGGTAAAGGATTTGAACCTGTGACCTCACGGATGTAAACCGTGCGCTCTAACCAGCTGAGCTAACCGCCCTAAATTAACAAAAGCACTAAAAATTGGTGGGGAGGGAGGGACTCGAACCCTCATAGCCGGTTTTTCAGACCGGTGCCGTGACCATCTTGGCTACCGCCCCATATTGGAGCGACGGACCGGACTTGAACCGGCGACCTTCTCCTTGGCAAGGAGACGTTCTACCAACTGAACTACCGTCGCATGACAAGATATTATAACAAGAAACTCGTAGTTGTTTGTTCATATATTGGTGGGCGGGACAGGACTTGAACCTGCACGGGTTGCCCCACTAGCTCCTTAGGCTAGCGCGTATGCCAATTCCGCCACCCGCCCTAGATATGTAGATTATACAATATTGCAGGAAAACGATAAGTCTGAAAAATCCTATGCTAAAATATACCTGTTATGGCAGATTCCAAGGAAATCAAGCGGAACCTAATAAAAGTGGGTAGAAAAGCAGTTTCAAATCCGCTATTCATCGCCATCCTAGTCTATTCCATCAGTATAATAGTAATAGGTTGCTGGGGAAACTTTCCTCTAAATGACGACTTTTACTACCTTACTCAAGTAAAGGCTTTCTCAAATGGAATATTTACAAAAAGCGGTCTTATCGGCCCCACCTTTATTTTACAGGGTCTAATAGGACTTCTATGGAGCAAAATTTTCGGATTAAGTTATATATCATTGCGGGTTCTTACGATTATAGTGACAGTTTTTTGTATTGTTGGAATTGACAAAGTTTTTTCGATACTAAATATTCAAAAGAAACTAAGAGTGTTTACGTTAATATTGATCATCTTTAACCCGGAGTTTTTCTCATGCTCCCTCACTTTCATGACCGAAAACTACTTTCTACTGTTTACAATTTGGTCGTTATATTATTTTTTATCGTATACAAAATCGAAAAGTGAAAAATCTCTACTCATTGCCTGCCTTTTAGGGGGACTTTCAATAATGATCAGACAGTACGGAGTAGTCTTGTTTGTTGCTTACCTGCTCGTTTCCATTATTTTGGAGACCAAAAAGATTACCATCAGGAAACTCTTAATTATCCTTATTCCGTTTATCGTGATTGGTTGCGCGGGAATATTCTGGCCAAAGTTTAAAAGTATAGGAGATCTTAAGAGTCAAAACATGTGGTTGTTCTTTGCGGATGCAGCTTCTTTTGTTTCCAGAATAACAAGTATATCAATACTTCCATACATTGGGTTTCTCCTGCTACCGTTTACAGCATTTCTGTTTCTTAGGCAAAGAAACTGTATAAAATTTTTAGATTTGGTTATTGCAATACCCGTATCTTATTACTTCTTCGGAATGAATATTTTTAAGTTTGGGAATCTTTTTTATCTCGAAGGTCTTTATGCGAGACTGCTAATTAATACCCGCGAAAACTTTTTTAACAACACACCATTTAAGCTACTTGTTTCCTATTTAATTTCTGTATCGATACTATCCGTCACTTTTTATTTGTTGACTAAACTGATTACCGCAGTAAAGCGGTTAAAAAAGACACGTATGAGCGATATCATACGTGGAATAGATCATCGAGAGCTAACTCTTGTTTTACTGGTGCTGGGTTTCTATGTTATCGCGACCATCACGGACAGAGTTTTTGATAGGTATTTTATAAATTTTTTTATAGTTTTGCTAATCTATGTTGCGTTTAAAGCAAATAAGAGCAGTTTCTCAGTGGGAAAGCTGCCAATTTTGATGGGCGTTTTTGTTTGTTTAATAACCTTTTTTATGTCATTTCACTACTTCAGAGAGATGCAACTTAAGTGGAAAATGGCCGATGAACTTGTAAGCGCGGGGGTAGGAAAGTATAAAATATTTATTGATAATGTTTACGCGAGGGCAGTTTATATGGAATTAACGGATAATTATGACGGAAGGCTTGCAGCCAAACCAGTAAACTATCGCCCGATTTGCTTTGTTCAGGAATATACAAAACATGACATTAATTTATTAAACTCAGCAATCTTATATATAGAGAACAGAGCTTTTGTCAGAAGACATTTTCCAAATCCGATTATAGAAGACGCGGGATTAATGCGAGAAAGAAGCAACCATTATGATCCTACGGATATTTTGATGATCGACGAGGAATATCCAAGTCCTGTTTACAACCTTCTTGGTAAAAGAACCTTTGTCAGAGCTTTTTGCACGGAACCTATTCAGAAAGTAAAAGGGATTTAGTATTAATTGGTGCCGGAGACAGGATTTGAACCTGCAATCCTTTTGGGAACAGCCTCCTGAAGACTGCGTGTATGCCATTTCCACCACTCCGGCTTATACAGTCCTATTCTATCAATATTACGTCATACGCACAAAAAAGCCCGGGGTGTGATTATCCGGGCCTACGAAATTTTCTACACGCTTCTGTGCTTATTGCTGGAACGTGCTGGTTTAGTTTTATTCCTCTCCTTCCGATTTCTCTCGGAGGATTTAGATTTATGATATTTTCTGAACCAGTCTACAATTCTGCAAGCGACATCGGGCTGTGTATGATTCGACATCCTCTCTCCTTATCGAAATAAAGTTTTGGTGTGACCTATTGTAGTAAATCTAACAGCTCTTGAGGCCTATTTATTATAAAATCGGGTTTATATTCAGCCAGCTTAGACTCAAAATTATAACCCCAAGTTACCGAGGCTACCTTTAAACCCGCTGCTTTTGCTGCCCTTATGTCCCGAGTTTCATCCCCAACATATATCGTTTCTTCTTTTTTAAGATTAAACCTCCTTAAGGAATTCAAAAGGGCCTTTTCTTTATGAAATAAACTAAATGTCGAAAATATAAAATCAAAAACTTCTAGATTATTGAAATTTAAAAACTTTTGAACTATTTTTTTCTGATTTGATGTGACAATTCCAAGCTTAACCTTTTTGGATCTAAGTTGGTGCAGTACGTGTGGGAGGTCGTTAAATGTAGGCAGGCCCTCTATCTCCTTTTGAAGTTTTTTTCTATACTTAAGTACGAAAAAAAGAAGCTTTACCTTTGAAATTTTAAATTCCTTAACAAAATCTTCCATATCCAAAGATCTAAATTCTTCGGGATTTATTTTCTCGTCGGATAGAAGTTTAAGCTCTTTGTTAATTTCCATCGCGGCATTAACAGCAAAGGGAAATGTATCTGCAAGCACACCATCAAAATCAAATATTATATTTTTGATCATTTATTTCTTAACCAATCTAATTTCGTATACTGCCCCATCTAAAATTCTTGTGGATGAAAGGGCATCGGTTAGATCGTTACCATTTTGAAAGACCGCCCATTTGTAACCGTCCGAAGCTTTAGTGTTAAATAATGAGTCAATTTCAACCCCATGCGTGTAATCAACCTTCTCAAACACAAGCCCTTTGTTATTTCTTAAATCCTCTAAAAAACTCATAATCGAATCTGTGTTTTTGACGTCAGTTTTATAGTTAAATGTTTTTGAACCTGTGTTTACAATTAAACTTGCACTTATCGTCCAGGTTTTTTCTATCTTAGGTTTAACATTGTCTTTTGGGAAAAGGTTTTCTGTTTTGAGTATTGATTTTACATAAAAAAA
>Ga0180009_10003929_pt1 | contig 16662 bp, 10 predicted proteins | sample OS_PC_MetaG_FD_123537 | JGI IMG/M metagenome (GOLD analysis project Ga0180009, IMG submission 123537) | Groundwater microbial communities from the Aspo Hard Rock Laboratory (HRL) deep subsurface site, Sweden - OS_PC_MetaG | ecosystem: Environmental > Aquatic > Deep subsurface > Groundwater...
GGCTGACCACACCGACGAGTACGACGTACTCCGACATGACCGCACCTTCTTCGCCCTGGGGAATCCACCGCTTTAAAAGGCGACCTCGGAGTCGAGTCAGGGTTTTCATCGATTGCTCTTCCAGATGCATGGCCACACCGCAGTGTGACCGTTCTCGTTCTCGGCGCATGGGCGCCCACAAAAATAGTACCCCCCGGCCTCCTACCCGAGCAAAGGAAAATTCATACGAATCTTTGCTCGCCTCCACGTCCCCCTCCGCCCGGTCGGTTGGGACGTTCAGATCGTCGGTGGGTCGGGCACATCAGCCGCGCCCGAAGTGCACCACGGAGGACCGGACATGAAAAAGGGGGGAGGTGGTATTGGGTGGTTGAGTGGACTACTTCGTATCCAGCCGCGTCGGCCCCGTCGGCTTCGCACGCCAATACCGCACCTTGCGCTCCACCTTGAACGTCTGATCAAACGTCACCACGTCGTCCTGATGCTTCACCCGAAACGTCGCCACCGGGTCCTTGGGCCGCAAACGCTCCCCCTCCTCCGAGTCCGACGTCTTGAGCATCAGCTGAAACGCCTCGTCCGGCCGTAGCTTCAGCGACACGTGGGCCGCACCCGAAGCATCGGTTCTCGCCACCTCGCGCCCGAGAAACATCACCGGCAAGTTCGGCCCTTCGTCGGCCCGAATCGCCACCACGATCGTTCGCGTCAACGGCGGACACGAGACCTCATATTCAGGTCGCTTCGTCGGATCCGCAATGCGACGCAACGTAACGCTCACGGGCTTCGGAGCTTGGTATCCGTCGGGACAGTTCACGTTGAACAGGAGGGTCTCGCCCTCCTCGCCCCGAAGCTTGAGGTTCGCGGTCCCATCGGCCCCTGTCGAAGCGACCTTGTTCGCTCCCAACAGGATGTGAGCGCCCTCCACGACCTCTCCCGGATCGCTCTCGACGTGCACCACAACCTCGTACGGTTCGGGCGGCTTCTCCTTCAAGCCCTCGCAGCCTCCGAGCACCGCCAACGCTGCCACGGGGACGACCATCGCCTTGAACCACTGGTACTTCATACGCGCTTCAAGGGTATCACCCTGGAGAAACGCGGGCTACCCAGCCGTAGCCGCGTCCGCCGAAAAACGGCCGTGGGCGATGGGACCCAGTCGATGAAACACGGCCAAGCGGGCACTCGTGCAGGCGAACAGCTTCAGCTCGGTGGTGGCTGAACCTGTGTCGCGCAACCGAGCAGGATCTCCATCTTCGCCCCTGGATCCGCCTGCACCGTCGCACAGGTCGAGGGGCACAACGTGATCGTCGATGGGTTGAGCGCGTCGTCGTAGTACCAGCCGCCGTTCTGACAGTCCGAAGCGCCCGAGACCTGACCAATCGTTTCCGTGTCCGACGAGCCTGACGTGTAGTTCACGTTGACCTTGTTCGGATCCACCGGCGCGCCGGGCTCGCCCTCCGGCATGGCGAACACACAGGAGACCTGACTGCCCTGGATCGCCTTCAGCGCCGCGAGCAGCTCCGCCTGCGCATCGCCCGACCCAATGAAGATGCCCTGCCCCGTGCCGCCCGCCTCCGCGATCTGATTCATCTGCGCTTCGGCCGAGCCCTCCAACCCCACCGCATACGTCGCGACGTTGTGATCCGCCAGCGCGTCCGCCGCCAACTGGGCAATGTCGTCGATGTCTTCGTTGCAGCCGTTCGGCTCTCCATCGGTCACCAGGATGACCACTTCCTTCTCGGTCGGGTGCGCATCGGCATAGGCCGTCGCCCATTGCTCCGCGCCACCCAACGCCGCATACATCGGCGTGCCCTGGCCGCTGCCCGTCGACTGCCCTTCGACCGCCGATACCAACGCCTCCTCCTGCCCGTCCGCAGGCGCGGGGGCTGCCGTCACCGCGCCAAGCGCCACCAGCGGATCCGCGCATGCCGGGATCGAGCAGTCGTCGTCGTTGCATCCCGACGTCGGCGTGTCGTCCGGGAAGAACCGCAGCGCGATCCGAAGCCCCGCGGTGCCCGGATCCTCGAAGAACGCGGTGAGCGCCGCCGTCGCGTTCGGCCACTTGTTGCTTTGATCCATCGACCCCGAGCGATCGAACATGATGATCATGTTCACAGGCACCAGCGTCGCCTCTTCGCTGGCTGTCGCGCATGCCGCGTCCGGATCGATCGTCGACCCGTCTCCCGAGTCCCCCGGACTGGCATCGAGATCGAAGACAGCTCCGGTCCCGCCCGTGCCGTTGCCGCCTCCCGCACCTGCTCCCGCGCCCGCCCCGTCCTGGGAGCTGTCCCCATCACTGCCGCAGTTGGCAGCACTCGCCAGCACCCCGAACAGCCCGAGCAACAACCCAATTCCGCGAATTCGACCTTGCCAAGTCCGCATCGCTTCCTCCTCGAAAGGCTGCAAATGGGCAAGTGTATCGAGGTTTCACGATTCGTCAACGTCGCCCGGCTTCGCTCCGTTGTGTCCCGCGTGCGACGGATGTCACAATGGGCCGATGATCCGCCGCTTGCTTCCCGCCGTGCCCCTCGTGTTGGCCTTCGCAGCGATCGCTCCCACGGCATTCGCTCAAGCGGTGACGATTGACACCTCCGCGGCCGGACGCCAGCAAACCATTGACGGGTTCGGCACGTGCCTCGCGAACCAGGACGGTGCGAGCGACTGGTTCAAGAGTCTCTACTTCGACGATCTGCAGGCGTCGATTCTGCGCGTGGATCTGACACCACCGTTCGTCTCCCCCTATTCCGACCTGAGGTATAACTCTCCCTGGTACGGACAGGACCCGAACATCGAGAGCGGTGGCGGACCCGAGGGAAACAACGTCCGCACGTACACGAGTGCGTCGGATTACACGCGGGTGTTTGGTGGCCGGCAGGCGCAGATTGCTGTCATGGGGCCGGACATCGATGAGAACATCAAGCTGTTCGACTTCGATGCGGTGAGCATTCAAGGAGCCCTCGCGCAGCTCGGTCAATCCAAGAGCGGCGCCCTGGGCGGCTTCAAACTGTATGGATCCATGTGGTCACCAGCGCCGTGGTTGAAGATCTCCTCGGGCAATCGGTGGCCGGGCGGCGCATTCCCGCTCCCGCCCGCCGATGTCCCCTGGCCGTTCATCTGGGGAGGCAACTTCGCCGGAGGCATGCTCGATACCTCGGACACGCCGCTCGCGGAATTCGACGACACCGCCGTGGGGGGAACCGGACCCACAAGCGCGTTGACCCAGTTCGCTCGAAGCCTCGCGGCCTACCTCAAGGGATTCCAGCAGACGTACGGCGTTCAGTTCTACGCGATCAGCATCCAGAACGAGGTGAACTTCGAAGAGTTCTACAACAGCTGCAGCTACCCGCTCTCGGAACAGTACATCAAGGCGCTGAAGGCCGCGCGCGCAGAGCTCGACAAGCACGCTGAGCTCCAGAACATCCTCATCGCCGGACCCGAGGACCTGCTCGGCGGCGACGGGTGGGGTATGTGGCAATACGGCGGCGGAAGCGACGTCACCCACAAGAATCTCCAGTACCTCGAGAACGTGGCCGCCGATCCCGACGCCGCCAGCGCCCTAGCCTTTTTCAACATTCATGGCTATGCGCGCGACGGTGCGAGCGCCGTCGGCGCCGATCCGACGCAATGGAACTGGTGGGTCGACGGTTGGACCTCCGCGCCGGCCCAGGGCCTCCCCGCCCAGGTCGACGGATTCCGAACCTACGGCAAGAAGTCCTGGATGACTGAAACGTCAGGGGAGAAGACCGCCTGGCTGTCACCCTCCAGCGGATTCCCGAAGGATGGTGGATTCAGCATCGCGATCAAGATTCACCAGGCCCTAACCGCCGGCCGCGAGAGCGCTTGGATCTACTGGCAACTCTCCGACGGCAAGGACGTCGCCGAGCAGACCTTGACCGATTCCACGCTCCAGGCGGATTCTCCCAAGTACATCGCCGCCCGGCACTTCTTCAAGTACATCCGCCCCGGGGCCGTCGTCGTCTCGACCCAGGTGGCGGGCACCGACTCACTCTACGCAAGCTCCTATCTGCATGAAGGGAATGGCACCCTCACCGTGGTGCTCGTCAACGTGGACCCTGCCGACGTCACCGCCAGCGTGTCCGTGCCGGACGCCCCCGCAGGTATCCAATCCTTCGACACCGTCACCTCGAGCGATAGCGACTTAAATCGAAGCTCGGAGCTCAACGTCGCCGCAGGAGCGGTGGACGTGACCGTGCCGGGGTATGGCGTCGTGACCCTCGTGGGGGCGGGAGAACCGATTGCACAGCCCGATGCCGGCCCCGAGGGCGGCGTGGGTGCGGACGCTTCGGCGGATGCGGACGGCGATGGCTCCCCCAATTCCGACGCGGACGTGCTGCCAAACCAGGACGGAAGCGTTGGCTCGTCTTCCTCGGGCGGCGGCGATGAAAGCGGTTGCGGGTGCACGTCGGTCGGGCGACGCGGCGGTGGTGCGGGCCTTGTCGCGTGGCTGGCTTTGATGTTCGCGTTCAGCGGAGTGCGGCGCATGCGCGAGCGGTAAGGGCGCATGAAGAAAAGAATCGAGCTGCTGGCGCCCGGTGGTGATCTGGATTCGATCAAGGCGGCCATCGCCGCGGGAGCGGACGCGGTCTACTGCGGCCTGGATAGATTCAATGCCAGAAACCGCGCGGCCAATCTCTCCTTTGAAGAGTTGAATGGGGTCTTGCAGCTCGCCCATGCGCATGACTGCCTGGTCTACTTGACGCTGAACATCATCATCGTGGAAAGCGACATTCCCGTCCTCATTCCCCTGCTCAACAAGCTCGTCAACACGAAGATCGACGGGGTCATCGTCCAGGACTTTGGCGTATTTCATCTCCTATCCAAGTACTTCTCGCGCCTGAAAGTGCACGCGTCGACGCAGCTGACGACCCACAATGAAGGTCAAGTCAGGTTTCTACGCAAGCTCGGCGCCGTTCGCGTCAATCTCTCGAGGGAATTGAGCATCGTCGAAGTGAAAGACCTGACCGGCGCTGCACATGCAGAGAACGTGTCGACGGAAGTATTCGTCCACGGATCCTATTGCCTATCCTTTTCGGGCATTTGCTACCTGAGCTCGGTCAACCGCCAGCACTCGGGCAATCGCGGCAGGTGCAGCCAACCCTGCAGAGATCGATACTTGACGACGCCGGTGGGCCAGGACTTCCCCCTCAACTTGAAGGACAATTCGGCCTATCAAGACTTGGAAATGATCGCGGATGCCGGCGTCGACGCGATCAAAATCGAGGGGAGGATGAAGAAGTCTCACTACGTGTATACGGTGACCCATTGTTGGCAAGAACGGCTGCAAGCCTTCTACGATCCCGACAAACGAGCGGGTGATGGGGGCGAGCTCCTCGAGGTGTTCAATCGGGGTTTTTCAAACGCCTACATGCGGGGAGGGATAGACCGGGAGATGTACAGTGAGCATCCCGGGAATCGTTCCGCTGAACGCCTGCGCGAAAGAAGTAACGACACGGAAGGGCAGCCCAAGGAGCCCTACGATGTCATCGACGAAAACAAGGCGCATGTCAGCCGCAAGATTGAACGGCTAAGTCTTCCTCATGTGCCCCTGTCAGTCAGCGTCTCGGGACGAGTGGGTTCGCCCGTGGAGGTATCCGTCACCACGCCGGATGCTTCGTTCGTCGTCCATTCCGAAGCGCACCTCGTTCCCCAAAGCAGCGTCGGTCAGCCCCTGAATCAGGCGTTGTTCTTGGAGAGACTCAAGGCGATCGACGGTACATCATTCTACATCGAACATCTCGAATTGGACGGCCTTCAGAGCAGTCTTCACGTCCCGTATCGAGAGCTCACCTCGCTTGGGAGGAAAATCCTGGCGATTCTCAATGATTCGCCGGAGACCGTTGATCCAGTCTCGGTTCCGATTCCGAAGCGGCGGCGAGACGTCGTCATCAGACCCACGCTTTCGGTGCTGCTCTCTTCCCGGGAAGACGTGCACCTGTGCAGCGAGACCTCTGCAGGCATCCATTTTCAGCTGCCCAGCTCCTTGAAGCATGGGCTGCACGAGTATGTGGAGCTCCTGGTGGACAACCCGGGCGTGGTTCCCTGGTTTCCCTCCGTCTTGATCGGTGAAGACTTCGCCGCCGCGGTGGAATTGCTGCGAAAGGTGCAGCCGCGATCCATCGTGACCAACAACACGGGTATCGCAAACGAGGCCCACGAAGCGGGAATCCCGTGGATAGCTGGACCCCACCTCAATGTTGCCAACTCCCTCAGCCTGTTGTGCTTGAAGGAGAAGGCTGGGTGCCATGGCGCCTTCCTCTCCAACGAGCTCGGCAAGCACCAGGTCAGGAGAATCGTGCCGCCCGAAGGCTTCGAGCTGCACTACAGCATCTACCATCCGATCCTGCTGCTAACGAGCAGGCAATGCCTGTTTCATCAAGTCACGGGATGTGAGAAGAGCGAGATGGATGCCGCTTGCATGACGCAGTGTGAGAGGTCTGGCTCGATCACCAACCTGCGAAACGTCTCTCTCTATCTGAAGCAAACAAGGGGTCAGTATTCTAGCCTCTATCACGAGGTCCATTACCTGAATACGGACATCGTTGTCGATCTGCCGAACACCTTTTCCAGCTTTCTGATCGACCTGAGGGATGTTGAAACGCAAACCAAGGTGGAGCTCGGCAAACCAGCTGTCATCGAGTTGTTCGAGCGTTTCCTCCAGGGCGATGTCGGTGCGATTCAGGAGCTGACAGACGGCATCCACCGCACCACCAGCGCCCAGTACGAAAAGGGCATCTGACCATCAGGCACAGTCCCTATGAGCAGGTTTCGATCGGATGGAAAGAGCTGGCTGTAGGGGCGGGTCACTGACCCGCCCGCAGTTGACGCTATTTCACGAATGGGCGGATTTGAAGCCCGCCCCTACAGCGTATTGGACGTATTCCACGCGATGGAAAGGCGCTGTGGGGGTGCAGCCGATCGATTGGGGCGCCTCTACGGGGCGCCGGCGCTCGGTACGGGCGCCTTTCCAACGGATCGGCAATTCTACGAGTTCATCTCGGTCAGGTCGCCCGAAGATCGATTGACCACGTGCCAGGATTCGGCGAAAGTTCGAGGGGAATCACCTTGTAACAACAAGCTTCTGCCCGGAGCCGGAATGCCTCCCAAGTCAAGCCCCCAAATCTCTTACGATGCCTGGATCCAGTCCACGAAAGTCAGCATGAAGCGCCGAGGCAGCGAGCTTCAGAAGGTGGACGAGGCGATCAAGGCTTACGAAGCCGGGCTCAAGGACTTCTACACGAACGCCACACCGTACGACTTCAAACGGATGGTCACCGGCCACAACGAAGCGTTGCTCTACAAGGAGAAGCTGCTGCTTACCGAGATCAAGATTGCTCTCGACGCGTGGAAGCGGTCAGCGGGTCCCTCGTGGCAGAAGAGTGACCGCAACAAGTCGGGGGCATTCACCAAGCTCGATCGCCAGCTCAACGAAGTCCTTCCGACCTACGGTCCCACCCGGCTGGGACCTCCTCGGGCGGAGTTTGCGGACAACGCAAGGCTCGGAATCTTGTTCTTCCTGTCGAAGAGCACGACCTGGGGCATGCCCACCGACCCCGTGCCGCTTCTCAAGGATGCCGCTTTCGCAGGCGCTGGCGTGCACCATCTCGTCAGCATCGCACAGGAATACAGCCCGCGGGAGATCGCCCAGAGCGTGCCGGGAAACGACAGGTCCCCGACGAGTCTCGCCAACAAGGTCAACAACATCGGCGCGCTCAATGAGCTCTACAACGCTGTCGTTGGTTGGCTGAGGGAGAAGGTCGGTTCGAGCGACCTGCTCTCTGGTGCGGCTGACTTCGTGATTTCTAACCTGATCCCCAATATCCCTCGCATCATCGGCGAGATCTTTGCCGGCGTGATGAGCCAACTGGGGAACGTCATCGGTATCGGCAAGAACATCTACAAGGCGATCAGCGCCTACTCCACCTATCGGCACCGAAGCGAGCTGGAAGCCGGTATCCTCAGTGGGCATCCCCAACAGATCATCTCGTCGGTCTACGAGCAGATCAAGGGCACGATGAAGGAGGCCGGCAAGGACATCCTCATTGCCGGCTTGAAGATGGGCCTCGACTTCGCCACCGTCGGTGCGGGAACCGTGATCAACGCGTTCGTCAGCGTGATCGAGTTCGTCTACAAGCTCTACGCCCGCGTGCGTGACACGTTCAAGCTCAGGGCCGTGCTGTCGGAGGCCAGGATCAAAGACGACAAGTGGAGCGACGCCGCCGCATTTCAGAAGTGGTTCCTGGCCGCGATCACCAAACTGCCGATCATCTCCTGCTACTGCATGACCATGCCCATGACCGGGAGCTACTTCGGATTCTTGGCAGCGACGTCGACCAACAACGAGACTTTCAGCTTCGAGCAGCTCGAGAGAAACAATCGGATGTTCAACGACGTGAAACGCCGAGCGTTTGGGTACATCGCGGACAACGACATCAAGCTTACCAGCACCAACAAGATGGTTGCGCAATCGCTGAGCGTTGCTCAGGGCGGCACGATCACCGTCGGGAACATGGACAACGAGCTTGCCGCCAAAAAAGGTCTGAAGCGCTTCGTCAAGAGTGTTGGCAGTGATCTGGGCGTCAATGGCATCGAGACCACGGGCAAGAACTTACTGTACGGATGGTTCTAGCCGCGGTTTCACAACGATGGAACGAGCTGGCGGTAGGGTTGGGTCAATGACCCGCCCGCGGTTGACGGAATTCGCAGACGGGCGGGTTTGAAACCCGCCCCTACGACGGATATGCAGGGTAACCTGCGGTCCCATGAGACCCGGAAGTGGCAGGCGAGGAGACATGAAGCCCGTGCGTGACCTAGCCGTTGCGATGGTTGCTGGCTCCCTCGCGGGATTGGGCTGCAACTCGGTGGCAACCGAGAGCGTGCCGAACACGCAGGGAACGGATCGAATCTGGGCCGCGTCGAACACCTATTGCGCCCGAACGTCGAACGGATTGATTTGCTGGGAGGCGGATGCGGGCAACGTCGCGGCTCACGAGCCGACCGTGTTCGACGGCGTCGGAAAGGTGAGAGCGCTCGCGCTTCGAAACGGCGAGGGCTGCGCGATCTCCGACCTCGGTTTGGGTTGTTTCCGGCTCAGCGACAAGCAACTGGCGCGCGGTGGGGCCGAGGTGCCCAGCGAGTTCGTTGCGTTTGGCGGTGCCAAGACCATGCACTGCGCTCGCGGCGCGGAAGGCGTCAGCTGCTTCGGTGACAAGATCGAGGACCTCAAGCCGGCCCCCGCGTTTGACAAGCCCAGTCAGCTCCATCCCACCCTTCGCGGCAACGGGACTTGTGCGGAATACGAGTACGAGCTGCGGTGCTTCACGACCGATGCCGACGGCAAACTCCTGGCAACCCTGCGCCTCCGTGGTGTGCGCGGTGCCAAAGCGATACGAATTGACGAAGAGAAGGGCTGGGTGCTCGTTCTCGATGGATCCGGGTTGAAGTTCTCGACCGCGAACGCCGAGGCTGTGCGCGGCCGGGCCGTCACCGAGGACAACGCGAAGAACTTCCCTGATACCGCCACCATCGAGTTGACCGACGTCGAGGGCGTGAAGGTTGCGAAGAAGCTGACGGCCGATTCCACCTCGACCTACGTGCTCGACGAGGAAGGGGTCAAGTCCATCGCGCTGAGCGACAAGGGCTTGGAGCTGCAACTGTGGCCGTTGAGCTTCAAGCCAACCGATCTATGGCAAGGCAATGGGAGCGTCTTCTTCGTGGCTCACGAAGGCGAGTTGAGCATGCATGGCTGGAAGGACGGAGAGCGCTACGGCAAGGTCCTGCGAGGCGTCAAGAACCCGAAGGACGTGGCCGCAGGGGAGCTCTACACCTGCGTCGTGCACGACGGCGGGATCTCCTGCGTCAAGAACCTGCTCGATTAAGACTGAAGCGATCCTCAGCCCATCGGTCAATGCGCTGAGCGCTCGACCAGTCGGGCCAGCGCTCCAAAGAGCTCGACCGCACGGTACGGCTTCGGCAGGAAGCCGGCCGCGCCCTTCTGGGTCAGCCGAGCGATGTTCCCAGACGGTTGAAATCCCGAGCAGAAGAGAACTCTGATATCGGGATCGTCGGCGACCAGTCGGCGGTACACCTCCTCGCCGTCGACCCCGGGCATGCAAACGTCGAGCACGACCGCATCGATATCGCCGCGGTGCTCCGCCCAGAGTCGCAGGCCCTCTTCCCCAGACGCCGCAGCCAGCACCGCGTGATTCTGCGAAGTCAGCAGCTCACGACCCACCTCGAGGACCCATGGTTCGTCGTCAACCAACAAGATGTTGAGGTGTCTCGTGCTCGTCGCATCCTCGCTCGATGGCGTGTCGGTCTCCGGAATGTCGGTGGCGACCGGGAGGTACACCTCGATCGTGGTGCCGTTTTCCGGCGCGCATTCAACCGTGATTCCCCCGCCGTGTGAGCGAACGATGCCGAGCACGGCCGCGAGTCCAAGACCCCGCCCTGTCCCGCGCGTCGAGAAGAACGGGTCGAACATCCGGGCCCGCGTCGGCGCATCCATCCCCGAACCCTGATCCACGACCGAGATGCACACGTAGCTGCCCGGCGAACCCGGAGGGCCGGGCAGGGTGCCGTTCCCCTGCTCCACGATCTCGACGACGCGTGCGCGCACCGTGATGGTTCCGCGTAACCCGTCCATGGCCTCGATCGCATTCGTGAGCAGATTCAGGATGATCTGACTCACCTGCGCGAGGTCAGCCAGCACGGCAGGGAGGGGAACGTCGGGGAATCCGAAGCGCAGGGTGTGTCCGGCGGGCAACGTCGATCGCAGCAGCTCTGCTGTCGCGCGAATCAGTGGCTCGATCAACACAGGTTGGCGCTCCGGCACTTGGCGCCCAGCGTAGGTCAGAAGCTGTTGGGTCAGCTCCGCGGCCCGACTGGCGGCCTGACGAATCCGCCCAAGCGAAGCCCTTACGTCTTTGCCGCTGATCAAATTGAGCTCGGCGAGCTCGATGTTGCCCAGGATCCCAACCAGCAGGTTGTTGAAGTCGTGGGCGATCCCGCCTGCCAGCATCCCGACACTCTCGACGCGCTGGGCCTGATATACGCGCTGCTCCAACTCGCGACGCTCCCGCTCTTGGGCCATGCGCTGGGACAGGTCGCGAAAGCCGGTGATTCGGAGCTGCTCTCCCCGATAGACGCACTCCTGGCCCTGGATTTCCATGGGGAACGTCGAACCATCCTTGCGTACCCCCGTCACGACGTAGGGGGTGTGCACCCGATTGCGGATGTTTTCGGCGATGATGGCAGCGCTTTCGGGGGTGGTGACCGCAGACGGCAGCATGCCCTCGACCTCGTGGAGCTCGTAGCCGCACATGCGCGCGAAGCCTTCGTTGGCCTCGATGACGAAGCCGGCCCGGGACACCAGTACGCCATCAAACGCGGTCTCCAGAAGAGCGCGCATTCGTTCGCCGGCTTCGCGGACCTGTTCCTCGGCGGCCTTGCGCTCCCGCAGGTCGCGAAGGGCCACCACGCGGCACTTTTCACCTTCGATGTCGAGCTCGCGCGCGCGGACTTCGACCGGAATCGTCGTCCCCGCAGCGTCGACGATGGCAGCTTCGAAGACGCCAGGGATGCGGCCTCTCACCCGGCGCGCCACTTCCTCTCGAAAGTCCTCATGAACGAGCTGACCGGGAACCAGCCGCCCGATGAGTTGGTCGCGTTTGCACCCGAAAAGCTCCGGGCCCATGGGATTGCAGTCGATGACCCGACCCTCCCGAATCACCATCACCGTCTCGCTGGAGCCTTCGGCGAGAATTCGCCAGCGTCGCGTGCTCGCAGCCGAATCCGAGTCGAGATCGGGCGCGCTTTCTTCGGCATTATCGTTTGAGACGGAAGCCATTCTGCGGAAACCCCAGAGGCTGGCAGACGACAGCCTATCGTGTCTTCAAGTGTTAAGTTGCACGATATGAGGCGTCCCTGTCCAGCCCTCGATCGACACGACCCGAGGAGATCTTCCCGCACCTTCATCCGTACACTGAGGCGCGCTTACTCCCGGGAGGCTCCATGCGACTTCAAGTCCTCGCTCTCGCCATCGCCCTGTCCGGCCCCATGGCCTGCTCCGTCTTCGGACCCCAAAAGGAACACGTCCTCACCGAAGCCGCCCTCGGCAAGGTGATCATCTATCGCAACGGCGTCGCCTACTTCGAACGACGAGCCCAAGTCCAAGGTGACCACCTCGCCCTGACCGTTCCTGCCTCCCGCGTCGACGACTTCCTGAAGTCCCTTACCGTCGTCGACGCAAAGTCAGGCGAAGCGCTTCCCGTCTCGTTCCCGACCGTCGAGGCCAGCACGGACACCGTCGAGCTGCGCATCGATCTTCCCAAGAACCAGCGACACGATCTGCGACTGTCCTACGTCACCGAGAGCCCGGCCTGGAAGCCGACCTACCGCGTCATGCTCGAGCAGGGCGGCAGGGGACGGTTGCTCGCATGGGCCGTGGTGGACAACACGTCAGGTGAGGACTGGGAACGGGTCACCATCGGCGTCGGCTCCACGTCCGCTCTCTCTTTTCGATATGACCTGCGGAGCGTTCGCATGGTCGAACGAGAGACGCTTGGTGGCGACGAGCGTCTCGCCCTCGCGCCTCCCACCGGCGGTTCACCCTACGAGGTCGAGGGACAGCAGGTTCGGATCCTCGGAAACGTACGGCCCGACGAGGTCGCCCACCTGGCTCAGATGCAGCAATCGAACCGGGAGGTCGATGACAAGTCACGCGAGCTTCGGAACTACGGCGGAGCGCAATCGGAGACCAAAAAACCTGCCGATCAGCGCGGCAGAGCGGGAGGCGGAGGCCAGGCCACCGGGAGCGACGGATTCCGAAACACGGCGCCCTCTGGCAACGTTGACCGGCTCACTGCCCAACTCCGTGGGACCAACGAGCGGATCCGCATCGAGGGCTTCGCCCAGAAGGGTGACTCCGACCCGCGGACCGCATCCCTCGACCGGGCCAACGTGCTTCGCGAACAACTCATCGCCAATGGCGTTCCTCCGGCTCAGGTCGAAGCCATCGGCACGGGCGCTCTCAACGATCGGGAAGGCGCTCGCGTGCTGGTCGTCAATGACGAGGCGCTCGCCCCCGCGGTTGCTCTGCCCCCCTCGACCCATCCCGACTCCGAGGATCCTATCGGTACCGCCCTGTTCGTGGCCGACACCGCGATGAGCATCCCCGATGGACGCTCCGCCATGGTGTCTTTGCTCAACGAAGCCTGCTCGGTCCAGCCCGTCTACTACTATGACCCCCTCTCCGCTCGCGGCTCCGAGCGCTTCGCCTTCAAGGCAGTTCGCATCGTCAACCCGAGCGTCTACACGCTCGATGGCGGACCGTTCACTGTATACGCCAAGGGACAGTTTCTCGGCGAAGGACTCAGCGAACCCATTCCGCCCAAGAGTGAGGCGTTCATCCCCTACGGGCTCGATCGTCAGATCATTGTTGAACCCACCATTACCAGCCGCGAAGAGATCCATAAGCTCGTCACGATGCAGCGCGGGATCCTGTCCACCGAGAGCCGAACCATACGACGCACCGAGCTGCAGCTATCCAACCGCGGACAATCGCCCGCAGAGGTTTTCGTCCGTCATGCTGTCCCGCGCGGCTGGAAGCTCGGTGACACGGGCGCCTCCCACCGCAAGCTCGGTGGCGCCTATCTGTTCCCCGTGACGGTCCCACCCAAGGGCTCCATTCGCCTTCGCATCGAGGCGTGGACCCCGCTCATGAAGACCGTCGACTTGCGCACCGATGCTGGCGTCAAGGCGATCGGCCTGTACCTGTCGAACACCAAGGACCTCGACCCTGCCGCCCGCGCCAAGCTCGCCGACATCGTCAAGCTGCACCGGGAGATCAGCGATCTTCAGGAGCGCGTCACCACCCTGGCGTCCCAGATGCAGGTCTATCGGCAGCGGATCGACGAGATTCACCTGCAACTCGTCACCCTGCGAAAAGTACCTTCCGCCCGCAAGCTCAGTCAGCACCTCGCCTCGAAGATGGAAGACATCTCGCAACGGCTCCAGGACCTCACCGTTCAAACCACCGAGATCGAAGGTGAGCTGATGACCAAGCGCATCACCATCCAGGACCGCATCGCCGAGTTGACCCTCGCGAAGAAAGAGGAAGCGTCGAAGGTTGAGATGCCCGACAAGCCGTAGCTGATTCACACGGGGACACCTAGTTCCCGGTTCCTGGTTTCCGACCCACGTTCGGGTTGTCGAACTTGAAGCCCCCGCCGGCCACGAAGTCGACGGTGGTTCCGGTCAAAAACGGCAGACTCCCCCGATCCACCGCGATCGGGATCCCCTGGACCACCATCTTCTCGGCATCGGGCGGCACCTTCTCGCCGACGTCGAGAAGGTAGGAATACTCAGCGCCCTCCCGGTTCACGCCCATCCATACCGTCTCCCCCGGACCCAGCTGCCGCTTCAGCTCCTCGACGGCCGCGGTCGTAAGCGTGATCGGCGGTGCAGGAGCCACAGGCCCTGCCGATGCGCTGCCCGCCGGGCCAACCGGAATCGAGACGGTCTCCATCAACGCCTTGCCGTCGCGCTCCATGCACGACGGTGTCGCCGCAGGGCCCTCGTCCTCGTAGATCACCAACACCGCATGCAGTCGGCCCGTCGTGCCGATGCGACCGACCAGCCCTTGAACGAAAGTGCGGTCCGTTCCGGTCACGCGGAAGTACCTGACCGGGTCTCGCGCCGTTCCTCCGCGGCGTGTCGGTCCCAGCTTCAGCGCCAGCTCCGGATCCGAAGCTTGCGCCCGCACGCCCTCGTTGAGCTTGTCGATCGCTGAGGCGACGTCCATGCCGGCGGCCGGAAGCTCGATCTCCGAGAATTGAATTCGCCGCTTCGCTGCTTCGTCGCGGTATCCCTTGCCCTCCTTCATCTTCGCTTCCTTGAAGGAGGCCGGAAGCCGAGCCGCGAAGAATTCTCCGCCGACGGGGGTCCACGCCTCGACGGGAGGTAGCGGCGTGCACGCGGCCTCGGCGGAAGGTGTTGAGGCCGGCGCGGGTGGCGACACCGGTGACGGCTCGTCACACCTGCAGCCGGGAGCTGCGACCAGCAACGCGAGGAGGACGGATCGGAAAGGGGAGCTCGACATGGGACGCTTCACCCCGACCACGAGGGCGGATTGACGTCAAGAGCCTGCGTCGCTTTGATTCTTCCGGACGATCGGTAGCGCGTCGACGATGCTACTCGTCAAGCCCCTCGGACTGGACGAGGAGGCCGACGAGGACGAGATCGAGGCCGCGCTCGACGATAACGCAGCCGTGCAGACCCAGTACGATGCGCTGGATGTCGAGTGGGTCAAGCTGCAGAAGGACATCGAGGCCGAGTTCGACAAGCTGGGCAAGCCCATGTTCTTCGAGTCACCCGAATACGCAAAGAAGCAGGAACGCGTCTTCCGACAGCTCACCGACGAGGGCAACAAGCTCATCGTCGAAGGCCAGACCGCCAACGGGAACGGGGACAAGTTCACCCTGACGACCGTGCTGTTCACGGTGACGCTGTTCTTCGCTGGGTTGTCATCCACGCTGCGACGCGAGCCCATCAAGATCGCCTTCCTGGTGATGGCGCTGGCGATGATGGTCTATTCGGTCATTCAGATGTTCAGTACGCCGTTCGCGTGACCGCGGAGCGTGGGTGGAAATGGCGATCCGTTGGTAGGGCCCGTACCGGGCGCCGGCGCCTCGTCGAGGCTCGACTACGTCGACTTCTTCGCGAACACATTCAACGCCGAACCGGCGCGGAACCATTCGATCTGTTCGGCGTCGAGGGTGTGTTTGAGCGTGATCTCTTCCTTCGCACCGTCTGCATGATCGATGCGGCAGGTAACCCCGCCGTTCGGCGTCAGTGACCCCAGCCCAAGCAAGCTCAAACGATCGTCCACCCGGATCTTGTCGTAGTCTTCAGGGGTCACGAAGGTGAGGGGAAGCACACCCTGCTTCTTGAGGTTGGTCTCGTGGATGCGCGCAAACGATCGCGCGATGACCGCCTTCGCGCCTAGGAACCGCGGGCTCATCGCCGCATGCTCACGGCTCGAGCCCTCGCCGTAGTTCCAATCGCCCACCGATACCCAACCCATGCCTTTCGCTTTGTAGGCACGCGCAAGGTTCGCGATGGGCACCCCCTTTTCGCCTGTGATCGTACTGACCGCTGTACCCGGCTTGTCCGTGAACGCATTGTTTGCGCCCAGGAACATGTTGTCGCTGATGGCGTCGATGTGCCCCCGAAAGCGAAGCCACGGACCCGCCGGAGAGATGTGGTCCGTCGTGCACTTGCCCTCGGCCTTGAGCAACACCACCAGCCCCTCGTAGTCCTTGCCATCCCAGGCCGCAAAAGGTTCCAGAAGCTGCAACCGCTTGCTCTTCGGATCGACGACTACCTCGAGTCCGCTGCCGTCCTCCGCGGGTTCAATGAACCCCGCCAACCCGGGTGCGAATCCCTTGGTCGGCAACCCGCCGTTGTCCGCCAGCGGAGGAGCCTCCAACTTCACCTCCGCACCCGACGGTGTTTTCAGCGAATCGGTGAGCGGGTTGAACGACAACCTCCCGCCAAACGCCATCGCCGTCACCAACTCCGGGCTCCCAATGAAGCTGAAGGTCGCCGGGTTGCCATCGTTCCTGCGCGGGAAGTTGCGGTTGTAGCTGTTGA
>Ga0180009_10003930_pt1 | contig 16658 bp, 10 predicted proteins | sample OS_PC_MetaG_FD_123537 | JGI IMG/M metagenome (GOLD analysis project Ga0180009, IMG submission 123537) | Groundwater microbial communities from the Aspo Hard Rock Laboratory (HRL) deep subsurface site, Sweden - OS_PC_MetaG | ecosystem: Environmental > Aquatic > Deep subsurface > Groundwater...
CGTGTCCGGGCATCGCCTGGGCACGATGGAAATCGAATCCGCGCTGGTGTCCAACCCGCGCGTGGCCGAAGCCGCCGTGGTGGGCCGTCCGCACGACATTAAGGGCGAGGCGGTGGTGGCCTATGTGGTGCTGAAAGGCGCGCGCCCCACCGGCGACGCGGCGAAGCAGATTGTCGCCGAGTTGCGCGACTGGGTCGGCAAGGAAATCGGCCCGATCGCCAAACCCGACGAAATCCGCTTCGGCGACAACCTGCCGAAGACCCGTTCCGGCAAGATCATGCGCCGCCTGCTGCGTGCGATCGCCAAGGGCGAGGAAATCACCCAGGACGTTTCCACGCTGGAAAACCCGGCCATCCTTGATCAGCTCAAGGAAGCGGTGAAATAAAGCGGCGGGTGAACGTATCGGGACTTGAATTTCCGGCGCAAGCGCGCAATATTGAGAGTTGCTGGTCTTTTTACTCACGCGCGAAAGGAAATCATGTCCCATTACCATGCCGTCGTCTGGCTCGACCACAACGAAGCCCGCATCATGCATATCAGCCCGGATGACGTCGAGAAATCGGTGGTCAGCCCGGCCACGCCGCACCGCAACCTGCACCGCAAGCGGGGCTCGGTCAGCGGCAGCCGCCAGCCCGAAGACCCGCATTATTATCATGAGATCGTCGAGGCGCTGGCCGGCGCAACGGAAATCCTGATCGTCGGGCCGGGGCAGGCCAAGCTCGAACTGATCAAGCACATCCACAGCCACGACCCCGCGACCAGCGCGCGCGTGATCGGCGTGGAAACCGTGGACCATCCGAGCGACGCGCAGGTGGTTGCGTTTGCCCGCAAGTACTTCGTGGCCAAGGACCGGCTGCTGCCGCAGTAAGGGCGCAAGCCCGGCCCGTCAAAAAGCCCCCGTTTCGGGGGCTTTTTGACGGGTGTTTGATAGTTTCTTGAAATAAAAAGGAATTATTTTTAGCGTGGACCCCGCGCCGGCCTAAAGTCTGTCGAAAAATCGACGTTACTGTTGATATCCTGTTCAAGGGCAAACCCGTCGCGAGGCGGGGACGCAAAGCTTCCGGTCTTGAATCCAAGACAGCGGGGCCGCCAATAAAGTCCGCTGTGGCATGCGTCGCACCCCGATCAGGCCGTGTCTTGATTAAAGGAGCCCGCCATGTCACATCAATGTCCGTTTCCCGTCCGCTCGACCGATCCCCGCAGTTCCTACCGTGCCGGCAGTCTGCCGGGCTTCGCCCTCGGCCTCGCCTTGATCGCCGCCGCCCTGGCCGGATTCGGCTTTTCCGCGCCTGCAGGCGCGGAGCGGCTGTCCGAACAGGCGGTCGCCCAGCCTTACGGCGGCGGGGCAGCCACCTTGTCGCCCTCCCTTGCCCCCTTTCTGATGTCGCCGTCCCTGTCGGCCTGACCCGCCGGCAGCAGCGATGTTTCGTTGGCAACCCTGCGTTGCCGGCTCTGCAGCCGTGTGTCTCCTCCTTGCGCCCTTCGGGGCGCATTTTTTATGCTTGCCGCCCTTCGGGGCGCATTTTTTATGCGCGATTCAGCGCAGTGGTGGTGTTGACCAGTTCCAGCACCAGCGCGTGCAAACGCGCCGGCGACTTCAGCGCGCCGTTTTCTTCGTCGAAGGCCTTGTCTGCATGCGCCAGCGAGAACTGGCCCGGCAGCACCAGCACGCCCAGCGTGTTCAGCACCTGGCGCAGGTGGGGCAGCATGCGCATGCCGCCGAAGGTGCCGGGCGATGCGGCGAGGAGGGCGGCGACCTTGTTCTGGTAGGGCACCAGTCCCGATTCGCCCTGCCATTCGCGCGACACCCAGTCGAGCGCGTTTTTCAACAGCGGCGGAATCGAACTGTTGTATTCGGGACTGGCGATCAGCAGGGCGTCGTGTTCCTTGAACAGCGCTTTCAGTCGCTGCGCGTTGTCGGGCAGGCCGTCTCGGGCTTCGAGGTCCTCGTTCATCAGCGGCAGCGGATAGTCGGCGAGGTCGATCAGGGTGACGTCGCCGCCGGCGGCGCGGGCCGCCTCCACCGCGGACTGAATGAGTTTGCGGTTCCAGGAGTCGCGGCGAATGCTGCCGGCAAGGGCGAGGATCTTCGTCATGGTGTGTCCTTGCGTCAAAAGAGGCCGATTGTATCGGGCCCGGGCGCGCAGGCGAAACCGGCACGCCCGGGCGCCGCGCCGGGGATCGGGCATGACGTGGTTTCGCGGCGGCAAAACCGGCACAATGCGGTCGATGATTCGTGCATGCCGCCGCTCGCCCGGACGCGGGCGTTTTCCGATCTGTGTTTGCCCACCCATGCAGGGCGGGATGACCAATGCCGGCTGAACGCGCTGCGCTTGCCGCCATGCGAATCGACAAGTGGCTGTGGGCCGCGCGCTTTTACAAGACGCGCAGTCTCGCCACCCAGGCCATCGAGCAGGGGCGCGTGAAGTTGAACGGCGCGCGTACCAAGCCTGCACGTGAAGTGAAACCTGGCGACCGACTTGAAGTCCAACTCGGCGAAGCCGGCTGGACGCTGACGGTGCGCGCGCTGTCGATGCAGCGCGGCCCGGCGCCGGTGGCGCAGACGCTGTACGAGGAAGACCCCGCCAGCATCGCGCGCCGCCAGCAGCGGGCTCAGGATCGCGCATTGACGGCCAGTCCGGCGGCGGCGATCAAGGGCCGCCCCACCAAGCGCGACCGGCGGCTGATTCATCGCTTCACCGAAGAATGAAACGCTTCCAACAAAGCCGGCTGCTGCCGCGAAGTGCAGGCAGCGCATAGAATCGTGTTTTCCCTGAGCCTTTATTGATGACAGCACTCCCCGCGTTTTCCCCCAGCCTGCGCCGTGCATCGCGCTGGTTGGCGGCGCTTGCCGCACTGGGGGCCGTGGGTTTTTCCATCGCGGCGGCGCTGATGTATTTCTGGGTGTTGCCCAACATTGCCGACCACCGCGATACGGTGGCGAAGCTGATGTCGCGCGCGCTGGGCCAGCGGGTGACGCTGGAGGCGGTGTCGGGCGTGTGGCAGCAGGCGCGTCCCGAGTTTCGGCTGCAGGGCGTGCGTCTGCATGATGCGCAGGGACGCGCAGCACTGTACTTGCCGGATCTGAACGCAAGGTTTGCCTGGCGCTCACTGCTGTTTCTGGAGCCGCGCTTCAACCACATCGAACTGCAGGGGCTTGCCCTCGGCGTACGGCGCGCGCCCGACGGGCATCTCTATGTCGGCGGCATTCCCGTCAACCCGGCCGACCCCGACAGCGGTTTTGCCAGCTGGCTGTTGCGGCAGGGGCGGGTGCAGGTCAACGGTGCCACGCTCACCTGGCGCGACGAGATGAGTGAAGCGCCGCCGCTCGTCCTAAGCGAAGTCGACTTCACACTGGACAACACACGCACCACACACCACATGACGATGCGGGCCGTGCCGCCCGCCAGCCTGGCGCGACCGCTGACTGTCGCGGCAAAGCTGACCAGCCGCGACGTCCAGGATCCCACCACCTGGGCCGGGACTGTCCACCTCGCCGTGGCGGGCGTCGCGTTTCCGGCACTGAAGAACTGGCTGGACTTGCCGCACCAGCCGCAACGCGGTTCGGGGGTGCTCAGGGTGCAGTTCGACGTGGCCGCTGGAAAGCTGGCCGCAGCGAACGTCGGATTCGAGCTGCGATCGATTGAAACCGTGCTGGGCGAGGGCCTGCCCCCGCTGCGGCTGGCGCAGGCGCGCGGCAACGCACGCTGGACCCGCGAGGCGGACGGGCAGCGGGTAGCGTTCGAAAACCTGCGTCTGGCACCGCCGGGTGCCGCACTCGGTAGAGCCTTCAATGCCAGTTTTTACTGGGATGCGCGCGCGCATGAAATCACCGCGCAGGCATTCCGGCTGGGCGACTGGCAGGCGATGCTGCCGAACCTGCCGATGGATGCGGCGTTGCGGACGCGACTGCAGGCCATGCAGCCGCAGGGTCGCGTCGACACCTTGAGGCTGCGCTGGACCGGTGCGCAGCCGGGGCTCGACAACTTCGAGGTGGCGGCCCACGTCAGCGGGGTGGGGATCGCGGCCACCGAGGGCCTGCCTGGGCTGGCCAACCTGACCGGGCGCATCGAAGGCGATGCGCGTGCCGGCACGTTCGAGGTCGACGCCGGCCGGCTCGGCCTGAGCCTGCCCGAAGTGTTCCGTGAACCGTCGTTCGCGTTCGACCGGGTGCAGGCGCGCGGCAGCTGGAAAAAATCGGCACGCGGCCATCGGCTGACGCTGGACACACTGGATTTTTCCAATGCCGATATGACGGGCGTCATCAAGGGGCATTACGAATTGATCGCGGGCCAGCCCGGCGTTGCCGATCTGGACGCGCAGCTGAGCCATATCGACGGTGCGGCTGCATACCGCTATTTTCCGCGCAAGATCGGCGACAACACGTTCAACTGGGTCAAGCGGGGGGTGGTCGCGGGGCACACCAACGTGGCACGGATGGCGCTCAAGGGCGATCTGGCGAAGTTTCCGTTCGAACAGGGCGAGGGCGTGTTCCGCTTCGAGGCGCAGATCAAGGCGGCGGTGGTCGACTACATTGCCAACTGGCCGCGCATCGAGGATATCGAGGCAAACCTGCTGTTCCACGGCAAGGAAATGGAACTGACGGCGACCCGGGCGCATATCTACGGCGTGGCGCTGGCGCCGGTGAAGGCGTCGATCCCGGATCTGCTGCACCACGAAGAAGTGCTGCACATCGAGGGCCAAGCCAACGGCCCGATCCAGGATTTCATCCGTTTTGCCAATGCCAGCCCAGTGGCCGCGCGCCTGCGCGGCTTTACCGACACCCTCGACGGCACCGGCCCGATGCGGCTTGCGCTCAAGCTGCATGTGCCGTTGCGACACAGCCACGACACCACGCTGGAAGGGCGCTTGTCCTTTCTCGGCAATACCCTGTTCCCACCAAGCCTGTCCCGGATCGAGCGCGCGCGCGGCGACATCGATTTCACCGGCGACGGCGTGACGGTACGAAATCTCGTGGCCCAGTTCCTGGGCGGCCCCTTGCGTATCGATGCCGTCACCCGCAACGGCGACGTGCAGATTCTGGCGCAGGGCCGATCCACGGCGGCCGGCATGACGCCGTGGATCGGTCCGGCCTGGGGCGAACGCCTGACCGGCGAGACGAACTGGCGGGGACGCATCGACCTGCTGGTCTCCGGCGCGCGCCTGCGCGTCGAATCGGATCTGACCGGGCTGGGTTCCAGCCTGCCCGCACCGCTGGCCAAGGTGGCCGCGCAGCCGATGCCGCTGCGCGTGGTGCGCGAGGCCGATGGCGACCGGCAGCGGGTCGAGGTGCAGCTGGATCAGGCTGTCAGCGCAGTCTGGCGCAGCAACACGGCGGGTGATTTCGAACGCGGCGAGATCCGCTTCGGCGCGCCGGCGACGTTGCCGGCCGAGCCGGGCCTGCGCCTGGCCGGCAGCGGTCGTGCGCTTGACGTATCGGGCTGGCTGGCCTTGCTCCCCGAGGGCAACGAGGCGCGCACCGGCTTGACGCTGACTTCCATCGATCTGGGATTTGAAACACTCGACCTGCTGGAACGGCGCTATCAGGACGTGCGTGTGCAGGGGCGCAGCCGCAACGGAATTTTGCGCACCCAGCTGACCGGTCAGGGTATCGACGGCACGCTGACCCATCGCCGCGCCGGTGAGCAGGCCGGCCGGATATCAGCGCAATTCAGGTTGCTGACGATACCGGAACGGGTGCAGGCAGACGACGTGGCGGGGGGGCATGTCAACCTGCTGGCCGAGAACTTTCCACGCATGGACGTGACGGTCGAGGACTTCCGCCTGCAGGCGCGCTCGATGGGGCGGCTGGAAGCGGTGGCGCATGGTGCGCCGCAGGGACTGGTGATCGACAGCCTGCAGCTGACCCATCCCGACAGCGTGTTCCGCATGAGCGGCCTGTGGCGCGCCGGGGTGCAGAGCGAAACCCGTGCCGAACTGAACCTGAGCGTGGTGGATGCGGGCCGGTTTCTTGCCCGCTTCGATTACCCCGACGCGGTGCGGCGCGGCAGTGTGGAGATTCAGGGCAATGCCACCTGGGTGGGTTCGCCGGCTGACTTCGCGTTCGACACCCTGGCCGGACAGCTTGATTTCAAGGCGCGGGGCGGGCAGTTTCTCAAGGTCAATCCCGGTGCCGGCAAGCTGCTTGGCGTGTTGAGCCTGCAATCGCTGCCGCGCCGGCTCAACTTCGATTTCCGTGATATCTTCAATCAAGGCTATGCCTTCGACGACATCAACGCCACGCTGCGTATTGCGCGCGGGGTGGTCTACAGCGATGACTTCAGGATGCGGGGGCCGGCTGCCAAGGTCAACATGTCCGGACTGGCCGACCTCAACCAGGAATCCGTGCAGTTGCGGGTGAAAGTGATTCCGAAACTGTCCGAAGGCCTGGCGGTGGCCGGTGCCCTGATCGGCGGGCCGCTCGCCGGGGTGGGCGCGCTTGCTGCGCAGAAGCTGTTGCGCGATCCGTTCGAGGAGGCGATCAGCCGGGAATATATGGTGACGGGGCCCTGGCAGACGCCTGACGTCATGAAATTAACCAAACCCGACACGCCGGTGTCGGAGCCGTAAGCGTGGAATCAGTGACATGACGACGAAAAAACCAGCCAAGCCCAGCGTGACGCGTAGCAAAGGTGCGCAGGTGAAAAAGCCCGCCGTGCAGGCCGGGGCAATCCGCGTGGCAGCGATCCAGATGGCGTCCGGGCCCAATGTGCCCGCCAACCTGGCCGAGACCGAACGGCTGATCGAACTGGCTGTCGAGGAAGGCGCACGCATGATCGTGCTGCCCGAATTCTTCTGCATCATGGCGATGAAAGACAGCTATGTGGTGAAGGCACGCGAAGCCGAAGGCCACGGCCCGATCCAGGCCTTTCTGTCGCGCATGGCGAAGAAACACAAGATATGGCTGGTCGGTGGCTCGGTGCCGCTGGAGGCCAGCGTCGCGAACAAGGTGCGCAACAGCTGCCTGGTGTACGACGAGCGCGGCAAGCAGGTCGCGCGCTACGACAAGATTCACCTGTTCGGCCTCGATCTCGGCAACGAGCGCTACCAGGAAGCGAAGCTGATCGAACCGGGCGACCAGGTCGTCGTCGTCAACAGCCCGTTCGGCCGCATCGGCCTGTCGATCTGCTACGACCTGCGTTTCCCCGAGCTGTATCGCGCGATGCCCGACGTCGACATCATCGTGGTGCCGTCGGCGTTCACCGCCACCACCGGGCGCGCGCATTTCGAAACCCTGATCCGCGCGCGCGCGATCGAAAACCTTGCCTATGTGATTGCGCCGGCGCAGGGCGGCTACCATCTGTCCGGTCGCGAAACCCATGGCGACAGCATGATCGTCGACCCCTGGGGCGTGGTGCTCGACCGCCTGCCGCGCGGGTCCGGCGTCGTCATCGCCAACATCAATCCGGCCTACCAGGCCAGCCTGCGGAAAAGCCTGCCTGCGTTACAGCACCGTTTCATTCCCTGCGAGCAGATCCAGATCAATGTGGTGGAGCGCCGCGCAACGGCCAAGCGCGAGCCCGCCAGCAAGTAATCCAGGACACCCACCATGAATCCCAGCGACGCTTTCGTTCCCATCCAGACCGCCGAGCAACTGTTCCAGTCTGCCGAGTCCACCCTGCTGACGCCAAACGGGCTCGACGCCGACAAACTGGCACCGGTATTCGGCCGCCTGCTCACGCATGACGTCGACTACGCCGACCTGTATTTCCAGTACAGCCGTTCCGAAGGCTGGAGCCTGGAAGAAGGCCAGGTCAAATCGGGCAGCTTCAACATCGACCAGGGCGTCGGCGTGCGCGCGATCTCGGGCGAAAAAACCGCCTTCGCCTATTCCGACGACATCAGCCTCGATGCCCTGGGCGCCGCTGCCGACGCCACCCGTGCGATTGCACGCGCCGGCCAGAATCGCAGCGTCGGCATGGTGAAGCGCGGCGAAGGCCGCCTGCTCTACAACGCGGTCGACCCGCTGGCGAGCCTGGACGACCCGGCCAAGGTCGCGCTGCTGGAGCGCCTGGAGAAAAAGGCCCGCGCGATGGACCCGCGGGTAAAACAGGTGATGGCCAGCCTCGCTTCCGAATACGAAGTGATCTTCATCGCGCGTTCCGACGGCCACCTCGCCGCCGACGTGCGTCCGCTGGTGCGCCTGTCGCTGCAGGTCATCGCCGAGCAGGACGGTCGCCGCGAGCAGGGCAGCGGCGGCGGTGGCGGCCGCTTCGACTACAGCTACTTCACCGACGACATCCTGGAAAAATACGCCCGCCAGGCCGTCCACCAGGCCATGGTCAACCTTGACGCGCGCCCCGCCCCCGCCGGCACCATGACCGTCGTCCTCGGTTCCGGCTGGCCCGGCATCCTGCTACACGAAGCGATCGGTCACGGCCTCGAAGGCGACTTTAACCGCAAGGGCAGCTCGGCGTTTTCCGGCCGCATCGGTGAACGCGTTGCTGCGCCGGGCGTCACCGTCATCGACGACGGCACCATTCCGCTGCGCCGCGGCTCGCTCAACGTCGACGACGAAGGCAACCCCACCCAGCGCACCGTGCTGATCGAAGACGGCATCCTCACCGGCTACATGCAGGACATGATGAACGCCCGCCTGATGGGCATGCCGATCACCGGCAACGCGCGACGCGAATCCTTCGCCCACCTCACCATGCCGCGCATGACCAACACGCTGATGCTGAACGGCGACAAGGACCCGCACGAAATCATCGCCTCGGTGAAAAACGGCCTCTACGCCGTCAACTTCGGCGGCGGCCAGGTCGACATCACCAGCGGCAAATTCGTCTTCTCCGCCGCCGAGGCCTACATGATTGAAGACGGCAAGATCACCTACCCCGTCAAAGGCGCCACCCTCATCGGCAACGGCCCCGAAGTACTGACCCGCGTCAGCATGATCGGCAACGACATGGAAATGGATTCCGGCGTCGGCACCTGCGGCAAGGAAGGCCAGAGCGTGCCGGTCGGCGTGGGGCAGCCGACACTGCGGATCGACGGGCTGACGGTGGGCGGGACGGCGTAAGCCGGCTTATTGAAAATACGGCGCAATACCTTTCGATTATCGCGCCCTACACGAGCTGACCGGTTTGATTCGGAAACGCCATATTTACAAATGAACAACATAAGCCAAAGCTCCACCATTCTCGTTGCCATACTCTCGACAACGTTGCTGATGGCAAGCTGTTCCAAGACACAAGACTCCCAAGCCTATCAGGCAGCATGTCATGGAGAACCGCTGCGAACGCTGGAGCAGCGGAATCAGGCAATGGAAGACGGCTATTTAATAAACGAACAATTTCGTTGCATAGACAAGGCGTCTTATATGGCGGTCAATGAGCAAGAAGCCAAATGGAGAGCCGCCAACACCCCCGAGGCGATCGCCAAGAGAATGCGGGACCTTGCCAAGCAGCGGGAGATCGATATGCAGCAAAGGGCGCTTGAAGCTGAGGAGCGAGCGCGCCAGCATGCGACCGAAGAAAGCAGGCTTGCAGAAGCCATGCAGAACATCGTGATACGTGATGTAGACATCAATACTGCAACAGCGGACGAGATTGCAGATGTGATAAGTGTGGGCCATGAGGCTGCGACAAAAATCATAGAAGAGCGGAACAAACGTCGTTTTAGGGACTGGGCTGATTTGGTTTATAGAGTCAATCATTTTGGCTCCGCAAAGAATGCCCTATTCGCCTCCACCTGTGGCTTGAACGTGGACGGGAAGAGTTTGGAAGGTGCTCCGCCGGATGCAAGAATGGCTGCCAATATCTATGCCACACTAGAAATGCAGAAGAAGCGAAGATACTAGCCCGCGTAGGGCGCAATAACCGAAGGGCATTGCGCCGGATGTGCGTCCACACAAACGCCCAAGCCGACCAGTCATCACCGCCCTGGTTTTGACTTTCTTCCCCCTTACAGCCCCGCCGAAAATCGAGCCTGCCGGGCGGATCAGCGGCGAAGGTGTTTGAGTCCAGCCCACAAAAAACAAAATTAAAAACAGCAAGGCGGGGCGAGTTCTTCGCCGCCCGTCCGGCGGGCTCGGTTTTCGGGAATTCGGGGATGTCGGGGTCGCCTTTTCTTTGGTTACTTTCTTTTGGCGAGACAAAAGAAAGTGACTAGCCGCCGGGCTACCCCCGGTCAACGGTCAGTAGCACAGCGATGGATCAACCACTGGCGTGCTTCGCGCTCAGCTCAACTGGATTGCTTCGCTGCGCTCGCAATGACGGCACCAAGGTTCAGGCCAGACTCTCCAGCGGCTTCGGCTCCCCGATCAAATACCCCTGCACACAATCCACCCCCATCTCCTCCAGCTTCGCCAGCGTCTCCGCATCCTCGACAAATCCCGCCACCGTTCTGATTCCGAGGAAGCTGCCCGTTTCCATGATGGAACGCACCAGCGCCTCGTCGATCATGCTGGTGGAAATTTCCCGTACCAGGGCACGATCGATCTTCAGGTGGTCGAGCTTCATGCTCTTCAGGCTGGTGTAGGAACTGCTGCCTACGCCAAAGTCGTCGAGGGTGAAGCGGCAGCCGTGGCGCTGCAGCTGGCGCATGAACATCTGGGTCTGGGCGTGGCCTTCGGCGGCGTCGGCTTCGCTGATTTCGAAAATCAGCTTGTCGCCGGGGATGTCGCCGTGGGACAGCTCGGACAGCAGAAACTTCAGGAACAGCGGATTGATGACGGACTGGCCTGACAGATTGATCGAGAGCCCGCCGATCCGGGCAAGGCTTTCGGTGTGGTCGCGCATCCACTGCAGCACGTGCCGGACGACCCAGCGGTCGATTTCGGTGATGCGCTGCAGCCGCTCGGCCACGTCGATCAGGTCGCGCGTGGGGAAGGTGTGCTCGGCCTGGGTGACCGGGTGCAACAACACTTCGTAATACAGCGGGGCGCGCGCGTCTGACGCGTCCGTGCGCGCTTCGGGGTCCTGCCGGGCGTTGGCGGTGGCAACCACCGGCTGGCAGTCGAGACTGAGCTGGTTGTTGGCGAGGATGGAGGTCAGTTCGTGCGCCCATTGCGCCAGTGCCATCACGCCGCTGTCGTCTGTCTGGCCGCCGTATTCAACGACCGCATTACCCGATTCGCGCGCGCGGGCGCAGGCGGCGTTGGCGTTGTCGTAATAGGTCTCGGGGCTGAGCCAGTCGCTTGCCCACATCAGCCCGGCCACCGCCTGGATGCGGTAGCGGACGCCGTTGATTTCCTGCGGCTGCGCGGCGATGACGCTGACCAGCGATGCGGCCTGGGTCTGGGCGGCGGCACTGTCGGCGGCCGCGACCCAGAATGCCAGGCCGGATTCGCCGGCGCGCGCGAGCAGCGTGCCGGGTGGCAGATGTGCAGGCAACATCTGCGCGAGATCGCGCAGGATGGGGAGGCGGATGTCGCTCCCGGCCGCATCGCCCGCAGGGGTGCTGATGTCGAGCTGGACGACGCCGATGGCGCAGCCACTGTCGCGTGACGGGCTCCTCAGCCAGTCGCGACGGATGGAGCGGAAGAAATGCTTGCGGTTGGCGAGCCCGGTGGCGGGGTCGTGCGTGGCCTGCCACACCAGATCGCGCTGCATCTTCTGGATCATTGCGCTGTACGAACGGTCCATCAGCGGCAGTTCCAGGTCTTCGGTCCAGCGTGCTTCGCCGGACTCCAGCGATCGCAGCAGGTCCTGGCGCTTGATGTCGAGCTTCTTGATGCCGCGGTAGTTGGCGAACACGTACACCGGCAGCTCGTCGCCGATCCACACCAGATTGAGCGGTGTATCGAACGACTTGAACAGCAGCCAGTCGCCGACCCGCAGGCGCCCGGCCAGCATGTCCTGTGCCTCGCTCAGGGGCTCGCTGGCGGCGTCGTTGAGGCGGGCGGCGATCGGGCTGTGCTGTTGCTGTGCGCTGTCCGTATCGAACAGCGCACTGGCAAGCAGGTCGACGATGCGGTCCTGCGCAAACTTGTCGGCGCAGACCTGGGTCAGCGCCTGGTCGATGCGTTGCAGCAGCGCCTGCACAGCGGCCGCGCTGGGCGGGTTGGCCCGTTCCGGGTCCAGCCAGGTGCACAGCTGGTGCAGGAACTGCCAGGCCTCGCGTGCTTCGTTGCTGTCGGCGCCATGGCGCATTTCGGCGATCAGCAGCACGTTGCGCCAGCCGCCGTTCAGCAGTTCGATCACGGCGTTGGGCACCCTGCGTTCGCCCATGCGCGCCAGCAGTTCGCGCAGGATGCGCTGCTTGACCCCGTCGGCGTGTTGGCGGCCTTCGCACATCACCTGCAGGCGGGATACGCGCGCGGTGCGCTCGTTAAGGATGGGCTTCAGCACGCGTTCGAGCTGGGTGCGGGCTTCTTCGAACACCCCCGGGTTCTTGTCGGCCTCGGAATTGATGCGGTCGGTCCAGCGGCTCATCAGCCGCATCAGGCGTTGATCGGTGATCTTGCCATCGTCTCCCGCGGCCATGCTGATGCGGTCGAGGGTGTTCAGCACCTTGTGCGCCGGATGGGCAGGCGAGCTGAGAAATTGCGGGTCGGACATCGCCAGTTTGATCAGGCTGGTTTCCAGCTGCTGGAAGAAGGGCCGCATGCCCTCGCTGACCGATTTCTCGGCATGCATGGTGTCGAACAGCGCACCGAACATGTCGACCGAGCGTTGCATTTCCTGGGTGACCGTGGCCGGCAGTGCGCCCGCCGACGCCAGACGCTGCAGTACCGGCGAGGGTGCGATGCCGGGCATGCTGACCCGTGTCGGCTGCGGACTCGCGTGGGCGACGGCGCCCTGGGCGGCATGGCCGGGCGCCATGGGTGCCGGCGCGCCGGCGGGCGTGGCAGCGGGGTCCGATGCCGCGGCCGGCTGCCCACGGAAGAAATCCATCAGCGAGCCGGTCAGGCGACTCAGTGTGCCTTTCGATGCGGGGGCGGCAGGTGCTGCAGCTTCAGTCTGGGGCGGGACATGCTGCGGCTGCGGCGTGGCGATGACTTTCTGCTGCTCGACTTCGGCCTGCGAAACGGGCAGCAGTGCCAGCAGTTCGGCATAGAGCGCGGCGAGCGGGTCGGACAGGACCTCGCGCAGCGTGGTGTAGGCCACCTGGCGTGCGCGCGCCAGCAAGGGCAGGTCCTGTAGCGCGATGCGGTAGGCGTGGCCGATGACGGCGGGGCCGAACGGATTGTTGTTGCTATCGCAGGCAAAGCCGAACAGCTGGCCAATGCGGGGCTCGATATCCGTAAGCTGCTCGCGGAACTGCTCTTCCAGCTTGTTGGCTTCGGACGAGGTGGCAAGCCAGTCCTCGAAATCCAGCTCGTCGACCAGTGCCAGCCCGCCATCGAGGGTGTCGCGGGTGGCCTGGGTCTGCACCGGATTCGCCTGCTTCAGCGCATCCAGCACCTGCTGAACGAAGCGGGTTTGCACGCTTGCCGCGTGGGTGCCGAACTCGTTCACGGCACTCATCAAGCCGCTGTGTTCTGAAATGCCGGCGGCATGCAGAGCGGCAGCGCTCAGCTTTTCGCCCAGCATGCGCATCAACTGGTCATGCGCCTGGAACAGGGTTTCACTCAGCAGCGTGGTGCAGGTTTCGCGCAGATGCGGGTTTGCATCGTTTGTGGGCAATGCGGAAAAGCGTCGCCGGTGTTCGGCCATGCGCAGTTTTTGCAGCGCACGCAGGGCGTCGATCGGTTGCTGCGTGAATGCGACGCCGATGCCGAGCGGGCTCAGGCGTTTGAGTTGCGCCGGAATACGGAAGCTCTGGCTGCCGGCCGGGGTCACGACGATCTCGACCACGGCATCGGTGCGCTGGGCCAGCGACGCGATCGCGGTTTCCGGGTTGGAGAATTTGAGGAACAGGCCGCCCTGGCAAAAATCGCGGATTCCGCAGGCAATTTCCGCATGTCCCGGCTGCGAGATCATGGCCGCCTGCGAAACCTGAAAACGCCTGTCGCGCCGCATTTCCCGGGTGGGGTGTTGAGTGTCGGACACCTTGGCCATTGTTTCCACACTGTTTCTCCTTATGTTTTCCTTGCCGGTCCGGGAACGAGGCGGCGGCGGTGCCTGGATAGGGGTGCCCCAGCCGGCACAAAAGCGCTTGGCGGGGTCTGGTCTAATTTGATAGACTGCCATGCATGATCCATGCCGGGAAGTTCTTTTTTAGCCGCTTTTATCCCACGCCACAGGCGGTCGGGAGGCGCTGAGACGAACAGCCGGCCTTGACGAAACCGCCAGTCCGCTGGCGGTTTTTTCGTTTAGGCCGCCGCCGCAGGGCACGCACATTTACGGAGCCAGAACATGTCTACCCGAACCGACGACACCCGCATCGAGCAAAGCGGCGAACTGCTCGCACCGATGCAGATCATGCGCGAGCTGCGTGCCAGCGAGGCCGTGCACGCACATGTGGCGCATGCGCGCAGCGCGATCCACGACGTGCTGCGCGGGGCGGATGATCGCCTGTTCATCATCGTCGGACCGTGTTCCATTCACGACCCGGTTGCTGCGCTGGATTATGCCCGCAAGCTGAAACCGCTGGCCGACGAACTCGCGCACGAGCTGATCATCGTGATGCGGGTGTATTTCGAGAAGCCGCGCACCACGGTGGGCTGGAAGGGCCTGATCAATGACCCGCATCTGGACGAGAGCTTCGATATCAACGAAGGCCTGCGGCTGGCGCGCAAGCTTTTGCTGGAGATCAGTGAAATCGGCCTGCCTTGTGCGACCGAGTTCCTCGACCTGGTTTCGCCGCAGTACATTGCCGACCTGGTGAGCTGGGGTGCGATCGGCGCACGCACCACCGAGTCGCAGTCACACCGTCAGCTGGCATCCGGCCTGTCGTGCCCGGTGGGGTTCAAGAATGGCACCGATGGCAGCCTGCGGATCGCCGTGGATGCGATCAAGGCAGCGGCGGGGCGCCACCATTTCATCTCCATCACCAAGTCGGGTCACGTCGGCGTGTTCAGCACCACGGGCAACGAGGACACCCACGTGATCCTGCGCGGCGGCAAGACACCCAACTACGACGCGGCGAGCGTCAATCTGGCGTGCGGCGAACTGGCCGCCGCCGGCCTGCGCCAGCAACTGATGATCGACTTTTCACATGCCAATTCGAGCAAGCAGCACCAGCGCCAGATCGATGTGGGCGCTGAGGTGGCCGCCCAGGTGGCCGGCGGTGACATGCGCATCATCGGCGCCATGGTCGAGAGCCATCTCAATGCCGGACGCCAGGATCTGGTGCCGGGCCAGCCGCTGGAATACGCCAAGTCGATCACCGACGCCTGCATCGGCTGGGACGACACCGTGCCGCTGCTGCGCATGCTGGCCGACGCCGTGAAAAAACGCCGGCTGACCGCGCCGACGGATGAGGAATAACCCGCATCCGGGGTAAAATACGCGTGGCGGGCCTCCCCGCATGGCTAAGTTGTGAATCGGGTCAGGTCCGGAAGGAAGCAGCCACAGCGACCGATGCCAGTGCCGGGGTTCTGGCTCGCCATTCCTGGCTGCATTGGGGCTGGGACTGCGTTGTCGCGCCTTGCCGTACTTTGTGTACTGTCTGCGGCGCTCCGCCTTGTCCCCGCCCCAATGCAGCCAGGAATGGTCCCCGCCTTTTTAAATACCCATGACTGATCTTTTCGGCGATTCCGCATCCCCCGCACTGGCGCTGGCGCGCAAGTGGCGGCCGCGCGTGTTTGCCGATCTCAAGGGGCAGGAACATGTGGTGCAGGCGCTGTCCAACGCGCTGACCCAGGGCCGGCTGCACCACGCCTATCTGCTGACCGGCACGCGCGGGGTGGGCAAGACGACGCTGGCGCGGATTCTCGCCAAGTGCCTCAACTGCGAAACCGGCGTCACCAATACCCCTTGCGGCACCTGTTCGGCCTGCACGCAGATCGATGCCGGGCGCTTTGTCGACCTGCTCGAGCTCGACGCCGCATCGAACACCGGCGTCGACAACATGCGCGAGGTACTCGACAACGCGCAGTACGCGCCGACGGTGGGACGCTACAAGGTTTACATCATCGACGAAGTGCACATGCTGTCGAAGCCGGCCTTCAACTCCATGCTGAAGACGCTGGAAGAGCCGCCCGCGCATGTGAAATTCATCCTCGCCACCACCGACCCGCAGAAAATTCCGGTGACGGTGCTGTCGCGTTGCCTGCAGTTCAACCTGAAGCCGATGATGCCCGCGCTGGTGGCCCAACACCTGGGTGAGGTGCTGGCTCAGGAAAACGTCGACGCCGAACCCGCTGCGCTGAATCTTCTGGCGCGCGCGGCGGCCGGCAGCATGCGCGATGCGCTGTCGCTGACCGATCAGGCGATTGCCTACGGCGGCGGCAAGGTGGAGGCCGCCGCCGTCGAGGCCATGCTCGGCACGGTGCGACGCGATTACCTGTTCGACCTGCTCGATGCGCTGGCGGCTCAGGACGGCGATGCGCTGCTGGCGCAGGCGCGCCAGTTGGCCGAGCGCGGCATCGCGTTTGACGCCGCGCTGCAGGATCTTGGAAATCTGCTGACCCAGCTGGCCTTGCGGCTGCACGCCCCCAATGCCATTGAAGCCGGCATGGACGCCGAGCGCATGCAGGCCGCGGCCGCGCAGATGGATGCCGAAACGGTACAGCTGTATTACCAGATTGCGCTGAACGGCCGCCGCGACCTGCCGTATGCACCGGACGAGTTTTCCGGCTTCTGCATGACGCTGCTGCGCATGCTGGC
>Ga0180009_10003931_pt1 | contig 16651 bp, 19 predicted proteins | sample OS_PC_MetaG_FD_123537 | JGI IMG/M metagenome (GOLD analysis project Ga0180009, IMG submission 123537) | Groundwater microbial communities from the Aspo Hard Rock Laboratory (HRL) deep subsurface site, Sweden - OS_PC_MetaG | ecosystem: Environmental > Aquatic > Deep subsurface > Groundwater...
CCAGTCGGCCCCCCTCTGGATATCAATATATCTCCCGGAAAGTGTTTTGCCGCCACCGCCTGCCGATTTCAGACCGCCTGTAACATTGACACCGGCTACCGTCGTGAACCAGTTGGCATATTTCCCGCCCAGGTATCCTTGGATTGTTCCAGTCAAGGACTCGGTACTGACCCCCGAGAGTTGCTGTAAATCCCACGTCTTTGAACCGGCATCCAGGGGAAGCATTTTGCCTGCAATAGCGGCGTCAATATGGTTCCCGTTGACATAACCTTTTGATGCCGCTGCGTCTGAGCTGGTGCCTGACGGAACGGTAAAAGTAAAATTCACCCCGGCTGATGCAGAGGCTACGGTCCAAGCAGCATTTAGGGCAGAGACCGCACTGCCCCATACATGGACAACATCGCCCTCAACTACTGTTGCATCGGTTAAGGCCGTTGCTGTGGTTCCTGACACCGTGATAGATGTAATGTCGATTTCTGCCCCTGCCGATGCGGTGTAGTATCCAGCAGCCCGGTTATTTGTCAAAGCCTTGATCACTGAAAACGGGTCTGTCGTTGCTGATGTGATACAGTCCGCATCCTGGGAGGCGAAAATAAAAAGTCTGTCATTTGCCAGACACCAAGCAGCACCAGCCTGAATCGAAGTCGAATCTCTGGCAGGCGTCAGAACCCCGTAAAAATCGGAATCAACCAGAATCGCAGCGTCAAGGGCTTCTGTGACCGTTTCGCCTGATGCCTGATAAATAACCTTGATTGATTCCGCGGTGTAAGCCTGGGAAAAAAAGGCCGTCGCCATCAACCCAACCGGCGTGTAAGAGGGGAAATCCACCAGCAGAGCCGTCAAACTGAGATATGTCTCAACCCTGTCTTTTGCCGTGTCTCCATGTTTGTGAACAATTGCGGCTATTCCAAACCCCGGTCTTGTGACCGATGTATCAGAGATCGATACTGTAATCGCCACTCTATTATCTAATTCCGTCATTTTATGCCCCTGATAAAGTTAAGCCGCTGTTTGCCTCGGTCGGAACCGTGATAGTTTCAAACCAGTCCGTATCCTTCAATTTTGTTTGTGCGATGCCTGAAAAAGTAAACTCAACTGATGCCTGGTGGATATATTTATCGCTGTCCACCCCTTCCAAAACCCCCGGCTGAATGTTCTGGCTCATGGGAGCATATGCGATGTTGACCGCATCCAGAAGACTCTTGGCTGGGACCAGAAAAGCCCTGTTTAATGTGTTTTGAGCGAACCTGTAAGCCGTCGCCCTGATTGCTGCCCCGTTCTCATCGTATGAATCCGTAAAAAATGAAATCTGGGTGTTCCATGCGAACGGGTGAGAATAAGTTTTTTCAACGTAATCATCTGTTTTTACCCGGCTGCTCCATGGGTGACCCTGCGACGGCTGGGAAACAATTGTGATCACCGCATAAGGTCTTTTTCTGGGAAGATCGAAACCCGCCCAGCGGACCTTGGGGATCGTATTTCCCTTGCTGTCTTTGGTCGCCGTGAGAGATGATAGACCTGAAGCCGATAGAACCCAGGCCTCGATTGCATCCTCAATGGTGGAAAAGTCCGTTATCTGTTCAATTGTCTGAGTCATTCAACAAACACCATATTAGCGGACATTACCTGGTCCCAATCGTTGACCTTTTTCACTTCAAACCAGTGGTTTTTGAATTCCACTTGATCGCCCATGTCCAGATAATCGGGCGGGATGACTTCTGCAAATCTCCAGGTCAGGTGCCTTTGACCATCAGGAAGCCGGTCAAGTTCCTGGCTCCCTAGAGGTTGTGTTCTCATATGTTCAAGCGTTTTATACTGCCATGCTCCCTGCCCCCTGGATGAGACATCACCTGTTTTGAACCTGACCCTGTATGGTGCGTTTGGGTCCGTCTTGATCCTTTTCTTTACGATTTTGGCAAGGTGCTTCAGCTCTCTATCGTCCGGCATTATCCGACCTCATAATCAATGGCCTGTCTCATTCTGCCTGTGTCGATCAGAGGCGTGGTTTTGGGCTTCTTTTTATCCAGGGTGTAGGGATGATTCGGCTCGAACTTGCCTTTGGTCTTCATGTTCCGCTGGATTGCTTGGCGGTGCCTTTGTCCCAACTCTGCCAGTGCGTCCCGCTTGGTTGATAGTCCGTTTAAGACTTTCTTTTCCAGCCTGTCAGCTGCCCGGGATAGTTCCGGTTCCTGCTCATCAAACGTCTGTCGCATGAATGGTCTTGCCGGGATGGTGATCTGGGTTGTCTCTTTCTTCAAAGGCAATCCGGTTGCCATTAGGTACATTCTCATTTTTTGCGTGACGTTGATTTGTGTTCCGTATTCGTGGACCGTTGCCAGCTTGGCGAGATTGATCCCCCCGTCCACTGACTCCGATCCGTCTTTTGATAGAATCCCAACATCGACATAAGAGAGGTCTTTTTCCATCTCTTCCCAATACTTCTCCCACCCCATGTCGATAACTTCCTGGTCTTTCATATCATCATATACCGCTGCGGGACCTGGCTCATGATCCAATAAACCATGGTCCCGTATTGATTCGCGTTGATCAGATCGTCTGCCGTGGCGTTGTTCTTTGCCATCGTGTTTGAGACCGAAAAAGAGTCTATCGAAACACTGGACAACGAACCGGTGCCGGCTGGATTATCCATTGCAAAACTGGCATACCACGCCCCGACATTGATCTGTAATTGCTTGATGAGATTAGCCGGACACAAAGAGTCACCCGGCGTTGAACTGTCCGAGGGCAGATAGCAAAAGTCATGAACAAACTGCAGAATTGAATCTCTCTGTGACGAATCGAGGTCTTCAAGTTCGTCCCGTAAGTCAATCGCCCTCGCCTGGATGTCTTTGAAGGTGATCAGTAGATTCAATGTGAAGTCAGTTGTCATTTAGGCTCTGCCACCTTATTCGTCAGCAATTTTACTTCCTTTTCGAGAGCCTTGACCGCTTCTTTCAGGTCATTGTTCTCTTTTTTGAGGATCAACAACTTGCCATCATACTCCTTTTCAGCCTCATTCAGCATCGCGTCGCCGTCCGCTTTCAGCTTCTTTTCGGTCTCTTTGAACTTCGCCTGAAGTGCGTTGATCTCCGCTTTGTGGGCCTCTTTCAACTCCTTGACCGTGGATTCAGATTTGACCTCTTTCAAGGTCAATTCCTCGTAACGGTCTTTTTTGATCTGATTGCAGAAACCGGCATCCTCTTTCAAGAGGTCGTATTGACTCGACGGGATCTTATTGACTCCCGGCATAATCGTTACGGTGACGGCTCCTTTCTTCGGGTCCGGGTAGATATCATATGAAATCTCACCGGACACCTTTGATCTTAACAGTACATCAGCCATCGTCCCTCCTATGCGGCTTCGACGTTATAACGCTTGAGCAACGCTTTGTCGCGGATGAGTTTCATTCCGCCGAAATAGTCATAATAAGGGATGACCATTGACAAGCCCCTGAATTGTACCGGCATCGGGGTCAGGTCTTTCGGGCGAACAAAGGAAAAGGCCGCTGGATCGTTCGGCACCATCATGATTCCCGGGACCGTGTTGGAATTAAACATTGCATCAAAGGCATGGATCACCCGGTACTGAGTGACACCGGTTGCCAGTTTGCCCTCTGGACTGTTCAGAAATGCCCATGCAGTCGTATTCGTTCCACCGGCCGTGGTGTGCATGTAAAGATCAAACAGATAGTTGATCGATTCCAGGGGAGTGATCAGGGTGAAAGATGATGTTGATCCGGCAACACCGGTATCAATAGCAGGTCCACCCCACCGACCCAGAGTGGCGTTGCTGATGGCTCTCCGCATACTGGCAATGTCTGCCACAACTTCCCGCCCAATCTTATTGACCCAATACTTGAGAGCCGTACTGGATACAGAGTTCGGGTTGGCAACGGAGTCAGCCAGAGCCGCTTCGGTGATCAGGGAGGTATCGAACCCGATCAGATTGTCATTGCCATAAACGATCAGAGAGGCAATGTTTTCCAGATATGCCCGGCGGACAGACCGGACCTTTTCAATTTCCAGGGGAACGCCGGCGAAAGTTGCTGCGTCCATTTCCTGTTGATTCCAATCGATTGAGCCACCGCCCATTTCGATTTTGATCGAATGTTCTTCGCCTGAGATATGAGAAACGGGCAGGTCCATTGCGGAACCTGTGATCCGTTTATATGATCCCTGCATGTCGCCCAGGAAAAAGGTGTGCTTCTGTGCGCCGATGGGAACGGATGTCACCGGTAGCCATTTCAGGTAATCGATGTCACCATATTCGACCTCTTTGACTTCCCGGTCGAAATCTTCCAGTTGCCGTTGCGTGAACCGGGAAGCATCATCCAGGGACTCACCTTCTTTTACTTTGATGGTATCACCTAAGATGTCATCAACCGAGAATTGCGTTGAATCGATCCCGACGAATTCCATCTCAATCCGGGTGAGTGAATCTTCGAGCATTTTGACCCGGGTATCATCCATTGAGACAACACCGGCTTGAAAGCGAAGCTCGTTCGAGGTCTTCAGTCTTTCAATTGTTTCAACTGCTAAATTGCCCATGTTATCCCTCCTATACCTGAGCGATTAAAAGTTCTACTGCCACTGTACCGGCAGCACTGATGGTCTCGGCAAACTTCGCCTTGATTGCAACACAGGTTGCTTCATTTGCACCAACACCACCCACCGCGTCTGTGGTGTTGTATGCTGTTCCAACCGCGCCTGATGTCCCTGCCACAAACCGGACGTAAACAGTTCCACCCTTTGCAGCGGCGGAAGCGCATTCAACATACCAGCGACCGGACCGGGCAACTGGAACCAGAGCGTTTTGAGGATACCCGCTGGTGTAGTCATAACCTGTTGCGCGTTCTCTGGTATCGATGTCAACCGCCAGACCGATATAAACCCCACCTGTGGCCCCAGTGTCATCAATCATTACATCGTCCGCTGCTGCACCCTGAGTCAAAAACCGACCCGGCATAATAGCGGTTGCGAGTTCATTTCTTCCCGTGACAATATCCGAATGCAATTCGGACTGGAGGTCAACGGGTTTCCCGGGACGTCTTACCGTCAGGGTAGTGCTATAAGAATCTTGACCCATTGTATCCTCCTATTTCTTTTTGGGTTTCAGTGAATTAACATCGACTCTGGACAGGCTGGTCTTTTTGCCTGGCATGGAGTCCATTGAAGCACCTTTCAACGCCTCTTTGGATTTCAGACGCTCGGCGGTGTCTTTTGGATTCGCCTGGATGGTCTTGAACGCCCCCTCAATCTCCGAATCATCGAAAGACTGATTGGGGTAGACCTTGGAAACGATCAGCTTTTTACCTGCCAGCGGAGTATCGAATTCGGCCTCGATCTTGTGTTGCTTGGCGAGTGCCTGGACTTCTGACAATGCCTTGACCTGGGCTTTCAGATCGTCCATTGAGATGGTGTTTTCCAGCTTGGTTTCCAGCTCTTCTTTCTGGACTTTGACCGCTTTCAGTTCGCCGGTTGCTTCGTCCAGGCTTCCCTGGGTTGTCTGGATCTGGGAAATCAATTGCTTTTCCCTGGCCTTGAATTTCTCGATTGCGCTGGATGATTCGTCAGCGTATTCAATCGGGGACTCGTCCAACGAAAACGCCCCGACTTTAACAGCGGGTAGGAGTTCTTTCATTTGTACCTTTTGTTTGGAGTTGTGCTGCTGTTTCTCGAAGACAAGGACAGTCCCGGCCTCCGATTCGTCGAGGCTGATGCCAGCCCCTTCTGCTCTCGGATTGTCACACCCGATCGCAATGTGGTTGATGTCGATATCCGTGAAATCAAAAACCTCCGGGTCATCTGTGCGAACTGCAGTTCTGTAATAACCAGCAGAAACTCCCAGCTTACCGGATTCAGCCGTCTTCAAGGCCCTGTCTGATGCAAGGACAACAGGACCGGTCAACCACTGTTCACCTTTATACTCTTCAATCTTGAACCCGTCCGCTGATGTTCCTTCCTGGTACTTCATCCGGTTGGAAGCGGTCAGCATTTCCGGCGGGTGTTTGATTGTCACGGTCTTGATCCTGGCCGTGGGGATAGCTTTTTGCAGAGCGTCCAGGCTGATGTTGCCGTAGTAAGTCTTCCCCTCCGGGCTGGTGTATCTCAACTTTCCCACTTTCATGATTCGGGCATTGACATAAGCCTGCCCGTGTCGGTCCCGTTCGATCTGGTATGAATCGATTGAATATGGAGTTGTAAAAATCATGATGCCATTGCCTTGAACACGTTAACGACTTGCTCTCCCAGGAAAGAAAATGCGGGCCAGTATTCAGCAAAGAAAAAACCAGACCCCATTATGATAGCCGTCCATAAAACACCGGCCCTTGCGTATGCCACCACCTTAAAAGGCGTTGGTTTCATCTTCCAGATCGCTGTCAGGGCTGCGACAACAATCAGGGCTGCCGTCATCCCCTGCCAGTGGTGAATTTTCTGAATCGCCACATAGGCGCCGGCACTGTCTGAGATAATACCGTCAGCTAACAAAAGGTCCGTCGGAATCAGAAGCAGCAGGAGGAATATAACCAAGATTCGAATGCCGCCGTTTTTGCCAATGGCCATGCCAGATTTCCTTGAGTTCATTTTTTGTTTTCCCGGTGACGGTGAATATTTCCATGATGCCGATGCAGAAAAAACTGAATGCCTTAAAATAAGTTGATCCGCCTGTCTCGTTATCCATGACCCCGATTCGGTGAGCGAGTATTGCTAAGCCTGCCGAAAACATGAACCGCCAGAACAGGTCAAACTTCATCGGGTTGCTTAAAAAGCACCATGATAAGACCATAACATAGATCACAGCACCCAGCCAAAAAGTGATCATCTCGTCCTGGCTGACCGGGATTTTCACTTTGTCGTAAAGATAAATCCCATGTGACAACAAAGCGGCCAGTGGGATGATCATCAGCACCCTGTGCAGGTCCCTGGGATTCCTGAACAGGAGCTTAAACTCTGCCCAGATGGTTTTTATAATTTTCATGTTAATCCCTGAATGTTTCAGCGTAGATCATACACCTGAATGCGATATGGATATCATCGGCATCAGATGAAAGTAGACCCCCGTCCGAATAGTAGGCAGCAGGAGGGGCGACAGCATCTTTTAAATTGATTGCGTAATCATCACCCCCGACATTAGTGCTGGTCCATTCCGCGTGATACCCATTATATTTTATAAATGGCAGGTCTTTCCGGCGGAGTATGCTTTTCTGTACTTCCAGGCTTGGCACAATCCCTTTGAACTTCCCGCAATAGCTGTCTGCATCGTCATAATCCATCAGGACCGGCTTGTCTTCGCCCTTGACTGTCTCTGTGACCAGATCCCGCATGATGAAGATCCCGGAACCTGCATACCAGAATTTATCATTGATATTGACCCCTGTTTTACGCTCGATCTTCTTAAAGGCTTCTGATCCATAGAGATCATGACTGTTGGTCAGGACTGCGGCATATTCGCTGCTGACTGCCTGCTCTGTACTCTCAGCCACCCCCACGATGTTGAATGACTTCCACCATGACCGAAAGCTTGATGTGTCGATGAAGTTCGACGCGATGGCCAGACCTACACCAAGAACGATCATTGATATGATTGAGATCGATATAGTCTTGATAAGGCCTGGCAGTTTTGACGCGATACCAAGGGCCAGCCTGCGGACTGCTGCTTTTTCCTTGACTGCTGCTATCTCTTTCTCAGTGTGGAAAATAACCTCCACTTCACAGTTCAGGCACCGCGGTTCCCATGTCAGATTCATGACCCCATTGATGACGGTCCCGATTCTCGGAGCCGGAAAGTTGCTGTTGACAACCTCGACAAACCATTGCTTTGATGGATCGCCGTCAAAAGGAATGGCTTGACTGATGTTTTTTACTTTAATCACTTTTGTAATCATATCCCCTCTATGCGGCTAATTGTTTCGGAATGGCGTAGGAGCCGTCCGGTTGTTTTTTGAGCTGTAAAATGGTCTGACGGTCAAATATGATCATGGCAACACAACGGCAATTCGCCACCAGTATTCCTTCTGCGAAGTAGCTCATACTATCGTCAACTCCGAAGTTATAGACATCCCCCTCGAACTTTTTGCGTATAATTCCAGAGATGGTACAATGAAGGTGTTTAGTTGGATTATTCTTTTCACCTTCATTAGAGGTATTATGCGACGTTCTGAAAGAATCGAAGTTGTATGTTTTTCTTGTGGCAAAACCTTTGAGTGCCTTCCGAGTGCGTTTCAGGACGGAAGAAAAAAGTTTTGCTCCAAAACCTGCCGTAATGACGGACCGTTTTATGCTAGAATCAAAGAGCTTGAAGAACGATTCAATCAAGCCTTTGGCGATTGGCTTCGCGATGCCTATGAAGTTCAAAAAATGTCTTATAGGCAAATCAAGAAACTGACCGGCCTTAACGATAGGACTGTTCGAAAAGCACTTGAACGCTATGGAATCAGAATTAGACACGGCAGCGAAGCGGTTGCAACTCAGTGGATTAATAACCCTGAAAGAAGAGCAGCATGCTTTCCTGCTTCTCAAGGGGTCAAGGCCGGATATGGCAAGACTGGTATTATTCCAAGGCCTGAAATCTACTGCGCTACTTGGCTTGATGTGCTGCATGTTGAATACGTCCCACATTGGGAGTTTGAAAAACCAAACAGGATCGATGGTGTTGATTATATCGCTGATTTTTACCTGAACCGCCTTAACGCTGTTCTTGAGGTTCAGGGGTCCATGTCGCGAATCAATCCCGACCGTCACAATGTTCTGGTTGAGCAAATGGGGATGCGGGTGTTCTATATCCCGAACCGCTTTTTCACTAAAGCAACCAGTAGGGAAAACTTCCTCAAGTTTTACGAGTTTATCACCAACCTTGAGTTGATCAGCTCTGATCCAACCGCGACCCTTAACGAAGATTTTATGGTTTGGCGTGACCCATACTGTCTTATTGAAAAATTGAAGGCCGGTTAATTCTCCTGAGAAGTGGTTTTTGTGCAGCTCGACCACTTCTTTAACCCCACCATGTGAATGAACTGAATCGCCAATCCTGATTGTCTCGATTGGCTTTTCTCCGTCCAGGGTGCTGATCATCGTTCCAGCAGGGAAACATTGAATATCCTGGCCGGGATTGTTTTTTTCTCCCGCCCGTTTCCCGCTGGTCACTGTCACTGGTGGGTCATTGAAAGCGTAAATCTTGCCCTGCAATCTCTTATGGTCCGGCCTGACCGCTTCGTCTTCCACCGTGTCCCATTCGTAAAAGTCCCACCCGTTATATCTGGACCGGAGTTCTGTCAGTGTCCCATACATCTTATTAGCTTGATCCCTGGCAATCAGCTTCGCCCTTTTCTCAGCAATCCCCAATTTATCCTGGATGATCCACCGGAGCCGGGTCGTTGATTCTCCCTTCATGACTGATTCAGTGATCAGCTTTTCCATGTCTGAGATTGCAAATTCAGGGATGTCTTTGATCAGGGCCACATTCCGCATGGTGAAATCACGGAGGAAAGGCTTGATCCAGGGTTCTGATTCCAGGGGATTGACACCAATGACAAACTTCTGATTAGCAACAAACCGGTTTTTGTGAAACTTCTGCATGGCGCCGGCTGATTTATCTACCTGATATTCAATCAGGGTCCTGAATGCCAATGTCTTTGGATCGCCCCCCATCGGATAATCGACCCCGTACAGGTTGACCCTGAACCGGTGAAATACCTGCCCGATCTTCTCCGTGACTGAATCATCCATCGAGAAATACTTGAACTTAGCCCACCTGGAGAGTTCAGGCTCGATGATCTCACGGCATAGCTTTCTTAACCGTGTAATGATCGGCTTGATGTCCCGGTAGTAGTTCGATTCGATTTGCACCGGGTATTTCGCCCAGGCTTTGGATGATTTCTTCATTCTTTGGTTCTGCGGTGTTTGCTGATGATCATGGCTCATTGTTCAAATTCACTGGTCCAAACGGATCGTCAACTTCTTCATAGGTCTGCTCAAATATATCCGGCTTGCATGGGTAGAATTCACCCTTCACACCTTTGATGATCCAGTCACCGGGACAGACAATATGCCACCCCTCAAGCGTTGAAACCCTGCCGTGATCCTTCATTTTATGGCCGCATTGCTTGCACTTAGCGTTGACCTCACCGTTGATCATTTGAGGTTGAAGGTTTGGATCATGCATCCACGGTTCAACTTGCCCGTGGTCTTTTTGCTTGTTCCACTGGTGCGCCTCAATCACAACGGGCTTTTTTCTGAATTTACCCATATCACGCCGATATTGAAGATAAACGAGCTGTTGCCATTATTTAAACCCCTTTGCTTTCCTGCGAGCCTTTTTCATCTCATCCCATGAATTGCGGAGAGGCTTATTTGATTCAGGTGGTCGATATGGTCCGCCTTCTGATATTACAAAACTTGGCATATTCCCTTTAAGTGTTCTTTAAGAGCCTGCGCCCGTTGTTGGTGTCTTCAATAATTTTTACACCAGGGATAAACGAAAGTGCTTCGGCTACGCTGTAACTGCCATCAATACCCCTTTGTTGTGTTGTCACCTGTACTAAACATCCTAAACCGTGTATTTCCATTGCCTTAGTTGACTTCATCCAGCCTTCCTCCTGAGAGGAAGCTTTGCAGAGCAACTTGAACATATCGCCGTTTCCAACAACTTTCAGGTCAGAGACATTTTTATGCGCTCCAGATACGTCAGAGTTGTATAAGGTCTTTTCTTTCATGTTTAAGAATTCAAAAGATTAACAAGTATCGCGGTTTCAGTTCTCGCTCCGGATTGGGTAAACGCATATTCTGCTTTATTCGGTTCGTTGATCAGGTGATAGGTCTTCTTTCCGTCCCGGGACAGGAAGCCATAAAAGCAGGCATCACCACATAATATAGTAGCGACCTTGACAACCGCTTTCCCGGACCTGTGGGAGCCGTCCCATATCACGCTGTAAAGATTCGCCCCGGTGAAATTGGCATTGTCCAGCTTGGCGTTGCTTAAATCTGCCCCTGCCAGGTTGGACATGAGAAAATTAACCCCGGATAAATCACACCCGGCGAAGGAATGGTCTTGGAGATCCAGGGCGACCAATTTCACCCCCCGGAGATCCACCCCGGAATGATCTTTTGTCTCAAGAAACTTTTTAATGTCGAATTCTTCTTTCATACTTGTATTATACATTTGTTCGCTGATAGGTTGTCAAAAAGTTAGCTTGCCGCTTTCTCCTTGGCTGGTTCGGCCTTTGGTTTTTGCGGGTTTCCTGCCTGTCTCGCCTTTAAGACTTCAAGCTGTGCCTCTGCATCTGCTGCGTCTTTTTCTTCCATCTCTTCCAGGTGCTTCTCGAATTCATCAGGGTCATAATTGACCCCATCAAGATTGGTTTTCTCACCGGAGAAACGGACGTCAAATATGTTTTTGGCTTCGAGTCCCATGTCATAATATGTCTTATCGGTATCGGCCTGGGTCTTTCTCATTGTGACCTCTTCGGCCTCTGTTGGAGTCCAGAGATTCACCCAATCAAAGTCGATGTCGTCTATCTCCCACCCGGTTTCGAGTGATGTCAGATAGAGCATTCTCCTTGCTATTGGCGTGTATTGGTTCGGCTGCTTTGTCGCTACGGAGTCAAACCAGACCGCCCTTGATTGATCCAGAGTGGATCCACCCAACGCCCCGGACTCTTCAGAAAATAGAATCGGGACCGGGATTTCTGAGACCATGCCGACATCGATTCTAATATCATGATTGATCTCGATCATTCCTTGGGAGGGAGTGGCTACCTTCTGAAGGTCATCTTCATCACCGATCACGGTCGCCCTCATACTGTTACGCATGAGCCGTTGTTCTCTGATATATGTCCTCAGTGCTTCGGGATCTTTGAACTTCTTGAGCCCCGCTACTTTGAACACATCCTCGACAAATCCCTGCATCATCTGACTGGATGACTGCATCCCGATTCCATATCTTTTGACCGCATCATATATTAATTGAGCTGTAGGGATCGGCCATGTTAATCTCTTGACCCTTTCGACCTGGCTGATCACATCGTCCGATTCATAGGAAGGGAAACGGATAACGCGGGATTCATGACACATAAAGGATCTACTTTCCCGGAACCCCTGCAATGTGATTTGGTAGTGCATCGGTTGCCCGGGTCGTTCATCTCCAAATAATGGCCTATGTGTCCTGGGGTGTGCATACCATCTGTCTACTGGCTGAAATGACCAGACTTTGCGGACCCCTGCTTCATTTAAAGGCTCTTCAGGGTCAAGTCCATCATCGATATCACAGAACAGAACCCCGCCACCATATAGATGCCGGATAGCAATCATTTTACCGATCAGGGCAAGCCAGTTGAACCGCTCGTCCATCTCTTTTTTGATATCAGCTGCTTTCTCTGCATCATCTTTGGACTTCAGTTTGAAGCCCTTCCGGGTCCCATCGTTCGCATGGAGATTAACCACCCTGCGGACCAATGGGTTTTGATATAGGTCGGTCAATTCCCTGTAGGTGAATTCCAGGGGAGGCAGAAAGCTGGTGTCGAATGTCGGGTCTGTCTGCAGTCCGAATGCGTTGAATGGATTTGACCAGCCACCTGAAGGGGAAGCGGTGTCCATTGAGATACCGGAAACGGCTTTCTTCAGCTCTGCTATTTCGCGTTTCAGTGACTTATTGCGATTCTTTGCCATATCAATACCTTAGTTAGCTTTTTCCAATTTCTCGAAAATCCCAGTATTTTGTTTTTATTAGTTTTTACCAACAAACAAGGACATGCTTGAAAACGACCGGGCAAAGTATCTGCCAAAATTACAAAGAGCGAGTGAGTCTGAGTCGTCTGGTGATGTCTCGCCGGTCCTCTTTTTATAGTCCTCTTTGCTCTCAATCTTCAGTCTACCCTTACTATCAACATCTTTCTTGATGGTTGGTAGCTGCTTCAGATAAACGTCATCCTTCAGGAGTCTGATTGATTTCTTGATATCCCGGGCCAGCAGATCAAACATCTTCGCTTTAAAGTTTGCGTAGTTCTCCCGGTCCTCCTGAACCTTCCTGTCATCCATGCGCTTCCGGCGGGTGAATTCATCGACCCATCCGTAATGAAACATAACCCAATCTGATGACCCAAAATTGATTTCAAGTATTTCGACGGGCTTCAGAATCTTATGGACCCGCTCGTCCTCTTCTGATTCCTGCAGTTCTCTTAACCGATCGATCACACCATGACCAAAACCGCCGTCAACAGCCACCACCCATTCTCTGATTTGCGGGTAATTCTCCTGATGCTCTTCGATGAAGTTGATGGTCTTGCCGACTACTTGGTTGGTATCGTTCTTAGACATTGAGAGCCGGGCTATCTGATCATTGCCTATCATGGAGGACAGGGCTGATTTATCTATTCCGAAGCGGGCAACGTCCAGACCGATAAATCCTTCCGTTTCCTTCTCAATATCTCCTGCTTCCCTGCTCCAGCTCGTTTCGATCTCTGCTTCAGATACCAGATTGTCACCGTCAGCGTTGGGGAATTCACCCAGGACCTTACCCATAAACAAGGGGTGATCAACGCCCCATTCTATGGCCTTTTCAATGACCCACCGGGTATTGATCAGATACGGGACCGGGGCAGAGTATGACATCAGTCTTTCTATTGCTTCATAATCAGGGAGGGTTTGCACGTAGTCAGCTTCTTTCTGGATGTCTTCAACCGTATGGATGCCGTTCGCTTTGAGGTTGGGGGAATCAAAACAGGTGATTGAGAACGTCTTCCAGAGCCGGTCTTTAAAACAGTCGTGAAATTTACAGTTGCGACTGGTTGGGTTTCCTATACAGATGAATAAAACCCGGTATCCTGAGTTCAAAAGGCCCTCTGCCTGCTCCCAGAATTGGGGGTCAACGTCTGTTGCCTCATCAAAGATAATCACGGTCATGAACTTGCCGTGGTACCCCTGAAATACTGAATCAGTCCCTTGTCCTGTCTCTGACTTTACCCGGCGTTGTGGACTGAACCCCCGGGCGAATGTCTCTGAATTAATCCAGAGTTCTGTCTCATTTAATCTGCCCCGCTTCAGTTCCGGGAGCTTGTTATTGTGAGCGGTTGCCCATTCCTTCCATAAAAGGTCATGAACTTGCCGGTAAGTGGGAGCCGTTGAAATCAGCTTTGTCTCATCATATGACCCCATGATAGCGTCACCGATCCGGGCGAATGAGAAGGTCTTGCCAACTGCGTGACAGGCTTTGATTGCTATTCGTTGATAGCGGCCTGAGTCGATAGCCTGGATGACGGGTTCAAAGTATGCCTGCAGCTCATCTCCGTGGCCTACTTCAATGTAGTTGCCGATTGATGATGTGATGAAGTCAAATTGTTCCGCTGTGAGGCTCATCTTTTCAGCTTCTCCATTCTCGCTTTGATCCGTTCGTCAATGTCAGATGCCCCGCCACCTTCTTTCTCTTTACTATCTAAGTTGAATGCCTGTCTTTCGAGTTTGACACACTCGGCCTCTATCCTTGCGAGTTTCCACGCCATATCAGTGATTGATTCGTTATTCCCTTTATATGCAAGCACAACCTCGAAGTCCTTATCTGTTTTGAGGTCAATCTCCCCATCTTTAACGAGTGCTTTATAGAGTTTGTCTGCTAGTGCATCTGCGATGTCTTGAAGTCGTCTAATTTTCTTTCTATGGTTCCTGATGACTGCGATCCCGATTGCAACAGCATTATCGACAATGGTCTTGTCTTCTATTATCTCGCTATTGCTTTTTAGCTCTTTATTAAGTGCGCATTGCGCACCATCGTCACGCACCAGCCTGTTTTTTATCTTCTCTTGGTACTCATCAACTAAATCTTTTTCCCAATTATACTGTTTTGCACGCTTCCTGATTGCCGGGTCTGATGCACCATGAATTTCACTAAGGGCATAGTTGCTATATTGACCTGTTCGGTAGTCCTTTTCTATTGCTTCCCAATCGTATTTTTGCTTGGCTGGCATGGTGCAAGGCTGTAGATTAAACGCATAGAACCTGAAATATAGTTCTATTATACCTTGCTGTGCTGGTTGGTTGTCAAAAAGTAGGAGAGCCGCGAACGAATCACGGCTTTTTGGGGATGTGAATTAAGAGGATAAAATCTTCAGAAGGTGGGCTGTCTTACGATCAATGATATCCATTGCCCTTTCTACGTCGCTTTTGGTGAATTTGCGTCCTTCAGCTTCGATCTGAGCAACGAGATCACTGACTGTTTCCACTTCAACTGCTGGACCGGGGTTCCGTCCGTGTGGGCCTTTTTTGTATCCAGTAGAACACTGTGAGGCTTTCCGGTTTCGGTTGGGGTCCAGTGTTTGACCTGCCGTTCCTTTCCGTTTTTGGTCTTGGTTGAGTGCCAGCTTGTCTGGTAGCCGTTTACTTCCAGTAGCCCGTTGACTTGCTGGGGGCCAAGACCCCCGAGAAGCTCCCCCAATTCGGTAGGGGTCAGGTGGGTTTGCTGATCTGCACTCAGAAGATGGGTGACTCCGAGCTCGTCCATCAGGTCAACACCATGCTGCTTTTTCACGAAATGGGAAGCGGAAAGGAGAAGCTGGTTCCCCTCAAGACCGAATTCTGCGGCCAGTTCTTTTCCAAGTCTGAGGGAATCGACTACTGCCGGACTTGGAGAATGTTTGACTGTCTGCTCCATGGCGTTGAATGCGGCAATGTACTTCTCTTTGAATTGCATTGCCTTTTTACCATTGAACCCCATTGCCAGGATCGTGAAGCCATCTCTGGTCATTTCGTACATAGGGAGAGGGCGGCCGGTGCTGTCCGTGTATTCACTCAGCGCAAAATTTCGCTTAGTAAAATCTTCTGAACAATCAAGGGAATCTATCTTTTTCAGGACATCTTTGTGCTGCTTCTCGAATGTCTCAGCAACAGCAAGGGAGGTTGTTTTCGGAGTTCCGTTGAGAAGGAAAACGAGACTGGATGTATCTTGATGGATCGTTGCGAGTTGGTGATTCATGATCTTCTCCATTAATAGAGAATCATGGTCACCGCCAGACGTGAGGCTCTAAAATGAGAAAACCCCAGAAGCCTGGCGGTGTCAAAGCACCATAGGGCAGGTTGGATCCTGCCTTGCCAAACCTCTGGGGCCTTCTCATTTCATTTTTCGTTTTGCGGCTTCCACCCCGACGAGCCCCCGCTTTGATAAGGACTCTCAAAACTGATGAAATGAAACGCATCAGAGATTACACTTGAATTATTAATCCTGCGTCTATATTCTGTCAACGATTAATCCTTAAATTGGAGGTTTTATATGAAAAAAATTTCAATAGCGGTTGTCGCTGTATTTCTTATCGTTGGATGCTCTCCATCAATGGATGATATTGCAAGACAAATGTCATTGGACATCAAAAGAACATCGGAAATCGTTAAGGAGGCAGAAGCAAAACATGGGGAACAGTTAAATAAATTATACACTGAGATAAGAAAACAAGATAAAAGGATCAATGTGCTTGAAAAGGAAAGCGCCTACTCTGTTAAGATACTCCCCGGATACAACGGCTTGGCGTGGTGGTCTTCTCTGGGTCAGGTTCAAAATATTTATGGGAGTCTTGAGATCGACCCCGACACAACCACAAGTCCTGAATTCCCTGGAATTGTATTTTCGTCTTACCAGAAATTTTATGGGAAAGGATCTCCTATTATTTTTAGGA
>Ga0180009_10003932_pt1 | contig 16650 bp, 17 predicted proteins | sample OS_PC_MetaG_FD_123537 | JGI IMG/M metagenome (GOLD analysis project Ga0180009, IMG submission 123537) | Groundwater microbial communities from the Aspo Hard Rock Laboratory (HRL) deep subsurface site, Sweden - OS_PC_MetaG | ecosystem: Environmental > Aquatic > Deep subsurface > Groundwater...
CATTCACAGGGCTTTTGAAAGGGCGGGTTTAGTAGCTGAGCTGACGGAGGAGGAGCTCCTCGGCTCTAAAAAATCTTAACATGTATGACAAAATTTTAGGTTTGTCATACATAAAATAATGAGGTGGTTAAAATATGAATCAAAAGTACTTGATCCCCCTGACAGCTGTTTTTCTGCTTTTTTTAGTGGCATACACAGGGGTTGAGGGAGCAGGGCTTCAGTGGTTCTTCGGAATTGTTTTTCCCTATGTAGCGATTATTGCCTTCCTTGCCGGGTTTGTATACAAGGTTTTAGGATGGGCATCTTCTGCTGTTCCGTTCAGGATCCCGACAACCTGCGGACAACAGAAATCACTGCCATGGATAAAACAGAACTCCATTGACAACCCTGATACTTCTACAGGTGTGTTTTTGCGTATGGTTCTTGAAATTTTTCTTTTCAGGTCTCTATTCAGAAACACAAAAGCAGCATTCAACAAAAATACGTCCAACCGGCTTTCCTATTCCTGGGAAATCTTCTTGTGGGTGGGCGCGCTTGCCTTTCATTATTCCTTTCTGGTTGTATTGTTAAGGCATTTCAGATTTTTTACCTCTCCTGTACCCTCCTGTCTCAAATTCCTGGAATATATTGACGGTATTGTACAGCTGGGACTTCCCGGAATCTTTTTATCCGGTGTTGTCTTGCTTGCGGCAACATTATTTTTGCTGGCAAGAAGAATTTTCGATGCCAAGGTCACCTATATCTCCCAGGCAGCAGACTACTTTCCCCTGTTCCTTATTATCGGGATTGCAGCCTCTGGTTTGTCCATGAGATATTTTACAAAGGTTGATATTATCGGTATCAAAACACTTACCATGGGTCTTGCAACCTTCAGCCCGGCAATTCCTGAAGGTGTTGGCGGTCTTTTTTATGCCCATCTTTTTCTGGTGAGTATCCTTTTTGCATATTTCCCGGCCAGCAAACTCATGCATATGGGCGGAATCTTCTTAAGTCCAACAAGGAATATGGCAAACAATACCCGTGCAAAAAGACATGTTAACCCCTGGAACTATGATGTGAAAACCCATACCTATGAAGAGTATGAGGATCACTTCAGAGAAAAAATGATTGAAGCCGGCCTGCCGGTGGATAAGAAGGAGTAATCGATGTCTGACGAACTAAAACCGGATGAACTATTAAATAAAATAGATTATGGCCCGGGATCTGACAATTGGATGGATACGACTGCTTCAGTCCAGATCAGACCGGGAATGTACTGTTATGCGGCAAAGGCTGAAAGTGTTGAAACACTGGGCCTTCCAAATGCCAGGGCCTGGAACCCCCTTGAGGAAGACTGGAAGCTGCCGGATAACTGGCAGGAAATTATTTTTCAGGGGTTAAAAGATCGCCTGGAAAGATTTCGAACCTTTAAGGTGTTCATGGATATCTGTGTACGATGCGGCGCATGCGCGGACAAGTGTCATTTTTTCCTTGGCACCGGCGACCCCAAAAACATGCCGGTCTTAAGAGCCGAACTGTTAAGATCAGTATACAGAAATGATTTTTCAACCGCAGCAAAAATCCTGAAAAAAATACCCGGCGGACAGGCATTGGCCGGTGCAAGACCCATGACCATGGAAGTGCTCAAGGAATGGTGGTACTACTTTTTTCAGTGCACCGAGTGCCGGCGCTGTTCCGTATTCTGCCCCTATGGCATTGATACGGCTGAAATCACCATCATGGCAAGGGAGATTTTCAACCTTTTGGGTCTGAACATTGACTGGATTGCAACCCCTGTTTCCAATTGCTTTAAAACAGGCAACCATCTGGGAATCCAGCCCCATGCCTTTAAAGACATGCTGGAATTCTTTGTGGAAGATATTGAAGCGGTTACCGGCGTCAACTGCACCCCCAATTTCCAAAAAAAGGGAGCGGATATTCTGTTTATCACGCCTTCTGGAGATGTGTTTGCAGATCCCGGGACCTATACCTGCCAGGGCTACCTGATCCTGTTCAAGTATCTCAAAGATAAATACGGACTGGATGTAACCTGGAGCACCTATGCCTCGGAAGGCGGGAACTTTGGTTTCTTTACCTCCCATGAGACCATGAAACGTCTGAATGCCAAGATGTATGCAGAAGCCAAACGCCTGGGCGTAAAATGGATCTTAGGCGGTGAATGCGGCCACATGTGGCGGGTGATTCATCAATACATGGATACCATGAACGGCCCTGCCGATTTCCTGGAAGTTCCGGTTAATCCCATTACCGGCACCCGATTTGAGAATGCAGCCTCCACAAAGATGGTTCATATCACAGAATTTACCGCAGACCTTATCAAACACGGAAAACTGGAGCTTGATAAAGGCCGAAATGCCAATCGCATCATGACCTTTCATGATTCTTGCAACCCTGCAAGGGGAATGGGTCTCTTGGACGAACCAAGATACGTGATTCAAAATGTCTGTGACAACTTCTATGAAATGCCGCCCAACACGATCCGGGAGCAGACCTTTTGCTGCGGTTCAGGTTCAGGCCTGAATGCCGGTGAAAACATGGAGTTGAGAATGGCAGGGGCCCTTCCAAGAGCCAATGCCCTCAAATATGTCCACGAAAAATTCGGCGTCAACACCCTTGGCACCATCTGTGCCATTGACAGGGCCACCCTGACAACCATGTGCGAATACTGGGTGCCGGATGTACAGGTTTACGGCGTCCATGAACTGGTCGGCAATGCATTGATCCTGCCCGGTGAAAAGAAACGGACAGAAGACTTGAGATTTGAACCCCTGCCAGGTGTTGAGGAGGAAGACGATGAATAAAAACATGATCATCACAGGACTTGTGATTTTTGTTTTGGCAGTACTCTCACCGTTCTGGTTTAATATTATTACAACAACCCAGGCAGCGCCTGAACCGGAACTCCTGGGCAAAGCCAAGACAGAAAAAAAGTGCGTGCTGGATAAATATGAAATGAGAGCCAATCACATGTCTCTTTTAGATGAATGGAGAGATTCAGTGGTTAGAGATGCTGACAGACAGTACACGGCTGCCAACGGTCATTCCTTTGGTATGAGCCTTTCCACAGGTGAAAACTCCTGTCTCGGATGCCATGAAGACAAAGCTAAATTTTGTGACAGCTGTCATACGTATGCTTCGGTTAGTCCCTATTGCTGGGATTGTCACACAAACCCCAAGGAGATTGAATGATGAAAAAAAGCAGAAGAAGCTTTCTTAAAGTAGCAGGTATTGCTGCCATCGGGTTCAGTGCTTCTCCGGCAATTACCTTTGCTTCATCTGATTCTCATGGTACAGCCCAGGCGGTGAAAAGCAAAAACAAGGAAGCGCTTTTTGCCCATCGCTGGGGCATGGTGATTGATACCAGCAAGATTACGGATGAAGTTGTTGAAAGTATTGTTGAGGCCTGTCACAAAGCCCATAACGTTCCCAATTTCAATCATGAAGTGGACGCGGAAAAATATCCCAATACAAGGCCTGTAAACCATAAGCAGGAAATCAAATGGATCTGGGAAGAAGAATTTCACTATGCATTTCCTGACAAGGAAGATGAATTTCTGGCAGAAAAATTTCATAATCTTCCCTTTCTTGTAACCTGTAACCATTGCAAGAATGCATCCTGCGTTCAGGCCTGCCCCACCCAGGCGACCTTTAAAAGAGAAGACGGTATCGTCCTGATGGACTATCACCGTTGCATTGGATGCAGGTTCTGTATGGCAGCCTGCCCCTTTGGTGCCAGAAGTTTCAACTTCAGAAACCCAAGACCGTTTATCGAAGAGGTTGTTCCTGCCTTTCCCACCCGCTCCAAAGGGGTGGTCGAAAAATGCAATTTCTGTGCTGAACGGCTGGCCAAAGGCGAACAGCCGCATTGCGTTGAAGCCAGCGAAGGCGCCATAACGGTTGGAGACCTTGAAGATCCTGAATCCGAAGTTCGGGTACTTATGAATGAACATTATACAATCAGACGTAAACAGAGTCTGGGTACAGAACCCTCTGTTTACTATGTCATGTAAGGAGCGAGTATGCTTGAAATAGCTATTAAAGGAAGCAAGAATTACTGGTTGTGGATAGTCTTTCTGCTCGCTGTAATAGGAGCAGGAGCCATCGTTTATATTGACCAGTTCATGAACGGCCTTATGATTACCGGCATGAGCCGGGATGTGTCCTGGGGATTTTACATTGCCAATTTCACCTTTCTTGTGGGGGTTGCCGCAGGAGGTGTAATGGTGGTCATCCCCTATTACCTGCATAATTATGAAAAATTTCATAGGATCACTATTTTGGGAGAATTTTTAGCTGTTGCCTCTCTTGTCATGTGCCTTCTTTTCATTATTGTGGATTTAGGCCAGCCTACAAGGATGCTCAATGTACTATTATACCCATCGCCCAAGTCTATGCTGTTCTACGACATGTTGGTTCTCAACGGGTATCTTTTCTTGAACATTGTGGTTGGCTGGAAGGTGCTGGAAGCTGAAAGAAATCAGGTGGAACCGGTCTGGTGGACAAAACCCCTGGTCTATCTTTCCATCCCCTTTGCCATTGGTATCCATACGGTAACCGCTTATCTTTACTGCGGTCTTCCCGGTCGAGGATATTGGTTGACCGCCATTTTAGCACCCAGGTTCCTTGCTTCGGCATTTGCTGCAGGACCTGCATTTTTGATTATTCTTTGCTATATCATCAAAAAATTCACCAAGTTTGATCCAGGCTGGGAAGCCATCCAGACATTATCAAAAATAGTCTGCTGGGCGATTATTGCCAACCTGTTCTTCTTTTTGTGTGAAGTTTTTGTTGTCTACTATTCCAACATTCCGGGTCATAAGGCACATCTGACGTATCTGTTATTCGGATACCACGGCTATCATGCTCTTGTCCCCTGGATGTGGACCGGTCTGATTCTCATGTTTACCGGTGCGATTTTCCTTGTAATCCCGCAATTGAGAAATAATAAAGCCCTGTTACCCTTTACCTGTGCCATGATTTTCATTGGTGCATGGATCGATAAGGGCCTTGGCATGATCTCAGGCGGGTTTGTACCCTCACCCTTGCACCATGTAACGGAATATGCCCCTACAAGACCGGAAATCATGATTACCCTGGCGGTTTATGCCACAGGTTTTCTGGTTCTGACAATTCTTTACAAACTGGCAACCCAGGTTAAAGAAGAAGTCGGTGGTTAGCAGTTAGATCCAACAAAAGGAATGCATCTTTCTTCAGGGGAGTTTTGGTTTCAAAACTCCCCTGTTTTGTTCATTGCACCAGGCTTTGAAAATTCATTCAGTCTTTCAACCGGCTGATAAGAATGGTAATATTTTTTTCCAATGAAAGAGAATGACACAATTTTATTTCCAAACACCGAAGATTTCTTTTTGGAACAAAAAAAGAATGAATTTCTGGTGGCATTGTATGAAAAAAATTTTCAGACCGCAGAAAAAACTTACATTGATATTGTCAACTATGCAGAATTAAGTTCAAGATTCGATGAAACAACTGAAAAACTGTTAAACCAGATACAGACCATATTTAAAAAATTCACCCCTGATCTCATGCAGGGCTGCACATCAAAAATAAAAAAATACAACACCCGCCTTAACCGTCTTGTTTTTGCTGCTGTGAAACACGCCTCCGGCCATGTCTGTCATGTGGAGTTTTTGACATGGGAAAAAACCCTAGGCTTAGACCCTCGCCAGAAAGCCCTGGTGTATAAAACAGCCATGACATTTCAATTGACATCGGGATGCAGCAACTATTGCAGGCGCTGCAATGAATGGGCATTGCCCAAAGTCAGATCGCACTTTTCATATCAGGCTGCCTTAAAAATCCTGGAACAGATGAGTCTTCAAAAAAATGATGAGATATCCCTTTATGGTGCTTCCGATCCCCTGGACTGGGAAGAAGATGGGAAAACCATTTTTGATATTCTCCTTTATTTGAAAAACCTGCCCATTGAATACAGCCTGCTGACTAAAGTTCCGAAAGGCAAAGACATTTTATTAAAAACCCTGTTAAAAATTGACGCGAATCTGTCTGTCAGTATTACGTCAAAAAACAAAGCCCGCATCAATAAAATTCAACAGGAACTTGAATTATTTATCAGCCGTCAGCATGATCTTGAAGAACTTCTCATCCCCGCAGGTCTTGATGAAGACTTTGTGACCCTAAAGCCGTCCATTACCGATGGATATGGTGTGGAAATCACCCCTGAGGGCGCCTTTATCATTGTGCCGACCTTTACCAGTGCCTTGCATCCCTTTGGACACAAAAAAATAAAAATTACATCGGCAACAAATTTTTTTCCCTTAAAAAAAACCGGCCGGAATGCCCTGCTTGTGGATTATTTCAAACCCCTTGAAGGATACGACCTGAATCAGAACCTTTGCCACTTGACTTGGCTATTTGATGTACAGATAGAATCCATTCTTCTTGATACCGGCACGGATGAATTGACACCACCCGGAATGAGAGGCATAAAGGAATATCTTTCCATATTTGAAGAAACCGCAAGGTGTCAGAGAAAAAAAATGACCCTTTCAGTTCTGAAACATTTAAAAAACCAGGTTCTCTTACATACTGATTTTAAAAATTTATCTGAAAAAAATCAGGCTGCTTATTTAAAAAAAATAGTCGGTCACCTGAATTTATGTAAAAAAGAAGGCTGCTGCCAGGCAAAATTATATACAGTCTCCTTTTTCCTGGAATCCATATATCATTACCAGTTAAAAAATCCAGGTAAAATAAAAATAATCCGATTCCTTTTGAAAGACGAGATGGAAAGCAGTTTTCTATCCCTGGAAAACCAAATTGCCGGCAGATCTCCTGAAGTCGTTTTTAAGGATTCTGCTATGGATGCGTTTAACCTATTCAGGTATTACATTTGCTGCCTGCTGACCCGCTCAGAAAATGCCGGCATTCTTTCATTTATTAATGCGTTTCCATCTGCATATGATCCTGATGCAGATATTTTTGTTCACAAATAAAGGCAAAAATCCTATTTGGGATTCAATACCTGATTTTTTCCTGTTACATAATAGTGAACCGGATGGTCTGATTCATCCACCACACCGATATTGATGAATTCACCTTCAGCAATATCATTTGACTTAGACCGGGTTGACATGAACAATTTCCAGGCATACCGCCAGGCAGTAACATCTGAATCCAGCAGGCTGTCTTCTTTGCCTGGAGAATATTCAGTAAGGCGTTCCAAGTTTACAAATTTCTGATATTTTACCCTGAATCCTTTTGGTTTTTGTATCCATTGGTTCTCTATTATTTTCAACCCTTCTGCGATTTTCATGATATGTTCCTTACCTTTTACAGGTCTGTTTTATGATTCGATCTTCTCTTTGGCCGGCTGATCCTCACATTTAAAAGCATTATTTTCAGTATAGTGACGGATATCAAGCTGGGGATGCGCAAATGCAATACCATTAAAATCAAATGCAGTTTTTATTTTTTCAGTCAAATCGCATTTTGCAGCCCAGTATTTTTTATTATCGACCCAGCATCTGGCTCCGATCTCCACGCCATTGCCATTTAGATTAAGGACATAAACGGCAGGAGATGGTTTGGCTAAAATTCTCGGATCTCCTATCATAACAACCTCAAGAACCTGTTTTGCCTGTAATAAATTCTGATCATACCGAATGGTAATATTAATTTTTATCTGCCGGGTATTTGTAAAGTGGTAGTTGATAACAATATCATCAAGGATTTTTCTATTGGGAACAAAAAATGTTTTTCCATCAAAGGTTCTCAATCGAGTATTAAGAATCGAGACCGTTTCAACCTTGCCCAGCAATTCGCCTATTTTAACTGTGTTTCCGGCCTTAAATGGAAGTGTGGGCATCAAGGGGCGGAAAATAACAACAATCCCTATGGCTATCAGGCTTAAAAACATTAAAACCGCAACCACCCGGGCCGGCTTGGCCCCAATTTCAATGGCAGACGCTGTAATGACAATGCTCAGCAGAATAACCCCAACCGTGTTGACAACAATTGAAACAGTGGCAGCATTTTTGCTCAATTTAGCAAGGTTTGCTCTTAAGCTTCTCATGATCTGTTTGATTAAAAGAACGCCTCCGATGATGATAATCAATCCCATGACCAATTGAGGACCGTGTTGGGTCAGCAGATCTGCTAAGTCTCTAAGTTTTGCCAGCTGGCTTTCCATAAGCCACCTCCTTTTACATTCAACAACAGGGTTTTAAGGTTTCTCACTTTCATCAAGCACTTGTCGAATGGCACCCATCAACTGCTTAAAATGAATCGGTTTCTGCATGAATTTTATAACCCCCAGTTCTTTTAACTTGTCATTGGTGCTGTTTTCACTGTACCCCGAGCAAAGAATAATCGGCAGGTCTGATCTTATTTTTAACATGTTTCTGGATAATTCATCTCCAGTCATAAAGGGCATGGTCATATCTGAAATGACAAGATCAAATTGATGCGGATCTTTTTTGAATTCGTGAAAAGCCTTCATCCCGTTTGCAAAACAATTAACCGTATATCCATAATTCTCTAAAAATTCTTTTGTTGTGCTGAGGATATGCTCTTCATCATCCACCAGCATTATTGTTTCACTCCCGAATATCAAAGGTTCCTTAGTGTTTTTTAAACCATTGATCTCTTGATTGCCTCTGATTGCAGGAAGAAATACATGGAAAATTGATCCCTGGCCTTTTTTTGAGTAAACCTTGATATACCCTCCATGCTCCTCAATAATGCCGTGTACCACGGCCAGTCCCAATCCTGTACCGGAATCAGGTCTTTTTGTCGTAAAATACGGGTCAAAAATTTTATCCATGTTCTCAGCATCAATACCATGCCCGGTGTCACTGACTTCCAGGTCAAGGTATTTACCGGGTAAAATACTCAGCTTAGGGGTGCTGTCAGGCTTAAAAAATTCAATTTCATTTACCCCTACAGTCAATATTCCGCCAGTGTCCTTCATTGCATGATATGCATTGGTACAAAGGTTCATTACAACCTGGTGAACCCTGCCGGGATCCGCCATAGCCATAAGGGTTGAATTATTTTTTTCTCTTATCTGTATGGTCGACGGTATTGACGAGCGCAACAGTTTCAACGCTTCTTTTACCACAAGAGAAACCTTTATGGGTTTCTTTTTGTATTCCGATTGCCGGCTGAAGGTCAGTATCTGCTGGACCAGCTCTGCTGCCCTCTGGGTGCCTTTGATAATTCTTTCAATATCCTTGTTGAGTTGTCCTGAATCATCAACATGTAATTTTGCCAGTTGGGATGACCCCATAATTCCGGACAGGATATTGTTAAAATCGTGCGCAATTCCGGCAGACAGATTCCCAATGGCTTCCAGCTTCTGTGCCTGATACAGCTTTGTCTCTAATTCTATTTTTTCTTTTTCCGCCTGTTTTCTTTGTGTGATATCCACCATAACACCGACCAGTCCGCCAACCGTATCCCCGTCTTTTAAAAAAACCGCCTTATTAAAAATCACATCCCTAAGGGTTCCGTCTGCATATTTAACCTGTGCCTCATAATTTTGTGTACCTTTGCTTTTTAGCAGCGCCTCATCTGATTTTCGATAGGTGGCCGCCAGATTCTCAGGAGCGATATCATCAACTGATTTGCCTTTTAACATATCAGTTTTAAATCCGATATACTCTTCAAACGCTTTATTACACCCAATGTAGATCCCTGCATCATCCTTATAAAAAATTGGGTTGGGAATCGTATCAATCAGGGTCTGGAAAAAAGTGAGCTGTTCTTTTAATGCTTCCCTGTTTTTTTTATACTCGGAAATATCTCTGTCAAAAGCCAGGATATACTTTTTGTTGTTAATCTTAATAATTCCTGCACTGACTTCTACCGGGAATCTGGAGCCATCTTTTCTCAGATGGGTAACCTGTGTCCGTATCCATTCTCCATCAAGCATTTTTTGAATTCTATCCGGTGCTTTTTTTGCATCTTCCGGAATATCAAACGCCTTAATGTTTTTTCCCAGAACTTCTTTGACAGAATACCCATGCATTTGAGCGGCAACAAAATTAGCATCAATGATTCTGCCGGCATTCTCTCCTTCAGCTTCCATAAAAAATATGGCATCACCGGCTTTTTCAAATAAGGTCCTGTATTTGATTTCACTCTCCTGGAGTGCTTTTTTTGTCAGTTTGTATTCTGAAATATCTTTAAAAAAAACAAAATGCCTGGAGCTGTCCTCTATTGCCTTTAAAACAACTTCAACCTGAATATATGTTCCATCACTTCTTTTATATCTTCTTTCACTGACAACCTGTCCGGTTTTTTGAATTTCCTGTTGCGTAATGACAGGCCTGCCTTTTAAATCATCGGGATGGATAATCTGGGCTGCATTAACCCCAATCAACGCCTCTTTTGCATATCCAAGAATACGGCACGCTGTTTCATTGACATCAAGGATCGTGTTGTCTTCGTCTGAAATCATGATTCCATATGGCGCTTCATGAAATAATATGCGAAATTTTTCCTCTTTTTGGTGGAGATTTTTTTTTATTTCCAACGCTTCACCGAATGGCTTTTTCATATCCATTTGCTCACCTTTTCATATCCAAAAACATTACCTTGAACACTTGAACAAATCTAACTTAAAAGATCCATAGTATCATTTTATATCTCAATTGTATTTACCGATATCTGTAAAATCTCATGGTTTAAAATTTTATTTGCCAAATGATTGGAATCTGATATATATAGCGGACAAACTTTTGATGATGTTTATCTTGACAATTCCAAGGAATAAATATAATATTCAGAGTTTTTTAAATTAGCGAAAAGTATTGAAATAATAAGGAGAGTTTAAAAATGTACGCAGTTATCAGAACCGGAGGAAAACAATACAAGGTTCAGGAAGAACAGATCCTGAAAGTTGAAAAACTTGATGGTACTGAAGGTTCTCAGGTTGAATTCGATGACGTCCTCATGTATTCAGATGGTGAAACCATCACCCTTGGAAGCCCGAAAGTTGAAAATGCAGCCGTCAAAGCGCACATTCTTGACCAGGCAAAGGACACAAAGAAATTAGTTTTCAAGTATAAACGTCGGAAAGGCTTCAGAAGGATGAAAGGTCATAGACAACACTATACTGAAATAAAAATAGATTCCATTTCGATTTAGGTATTAAGGAGAAATCAAATGTCACATAAAAAGGCAGCGGGCAGCTCAAGAAACGGTCGCGATTCTAATGCCCAGAGACGCGGTGTTAAAAAATTTGGCGGAGAAAATGTTCTTGCAGGAAATATTCTTGTAAGGCAGGTGGGAACCAAACTCCATCCCGGCAGTAATGTGGGCATGGGCAGGGATTTTACTCTTTTTGCCTTGATTGACGGCGTTGTCACCTTTGAAAGAAAAGGCCGCGACAAAAAAAAAATCAGCGTTTATGAAGCGTGAAATTTGTAGATGAAGCAATTATCACTGTCAAGTCCGGTAATGGCGGCCACGGATGCACCAGCTTCCGTAGGGAACGTTATATTGAAAGAGGTGGACCTGATGGTGGAGATGGCGGCGATGGTGGCAATGTCATCCTGAAAATCGATCGGAGTAAACGAACACTCTACGATTATCGCCGCCAGAAATTGCTAAGAGCCAGAAATGGCGAGTCTGGCCAGGGCAGACAAAGACATGGCAAAAACGGTTCAGACTGCACACTCCTTCTTCCCCCCGGGACCATTGTTTCCAATGCAGATACCAACGAAATCATTGTTGATTTACCAGATACTGAAGCAGAATATATTATTGCCAGAGGCGGCATGGGTGGCCGTGGCAATAAACGGTTTGCAACATCCACCAATCGGGCACCGCGGTATTCTCAACCCGGTATTCTCGGAATTGAACTCAAGCTCAAGCTGGAATTAAAGCTTCTTGCCGATGTCGGCCTTGTCGGGTTACCCAATGCGGGAAAATCAACGCTGATCAGCAGCATCTCATCGGCCCGTCCCAAAATTGCCGACTATCCATTTACAACAGTGACCCCTATTTTGGGAATGGTAGAGCCGCCTTTTGGTGAACCCTTTGCCGTAGCAGATATCCCGGGGTTGATTGAAGGTGCCCATGAAGGAACCGGATTGGGTATCAGTTTTTTAAAACATATTGAAAGAACCGGCATCCTGGTTCATCTGATTGATGTATCCCAGATAGAGCCTGATTCTCCTCTTAAGTGTTTTAACCTGATCAACAATGAGCTGTCCAAATACAGCAGGGCGCTGGCTGAAAAAATGCAGATTGTTGTGCTTAACAAGATTGACTTACCCGGCACACAAAAAAAAGTTGACGCATTTAAACATGCCCTGAAAGACATTCAGGTACTTACCCTGTCAGCTGCAACCGGGAAAGGGGTAAAAGAATTTATCAAACTTTTATCTTCTAAGCTTACAAAGAGTTAAAAAGATGAATATCGGACTTTTCGGAGGGACATTCAACCCTTTTCACAATGGTCATCTTGGTATCATTGAGCATGTTAAAAAAACCTGTGAACTTGAAAAAATATTCCTGATTCCTTCTGCAACACCTCCCCACAAACCCGACATCAACCTTGCGCCTGCAAATGACCGGTTTGACATGGTAAAAAAAAGTTTATCAGGCCTTGAAGATTTTATGGTATCAGACAAGGAATTAATTCGAAAAGGCCCTTCCTTTACCATTGACACCATAAACGAATTTAAAAAAGAATATGGACAAAAAACCCGCTTTTTTCTTTTAATGGGCTCTGACGCATTTTTAGATATCACCACCTGGGAACGCAAAAATCAAATTTTTGAAGCTGTCCGGATTATCATCATGTTGAGAGGGCATTGGGAAAGTTATCACCCTATTGTCTCTTTTATTGACGAAAACATATCAAAAGGGTACATCTTTAATGAAAAGAACAATACCTTTTCCCATAGAACAAAACAGAAAATATTGGTTTGTAAGGTACCCAAAATAGAAATTTCATCCACTATGATCCGGGAACGCGTAAAAAACAACCAGTCCATAAAAGGTCTTGTGCCCGAAATAGTTGAAAAAATGATTAAAACAAAGGAATTGTATACATGACAAAATCCACCCCTTTAACAGATGACCTTAAAAAATATCTTGTGCCTGCATTTGAAAGAAAAACAAAATCCATTACTGCCATTGATGTAAAAAAATTCACTTCCTATACAGATACTCTTGTCATTATTGAAGGCAACTCCCATCGTCAGGTGACCGCCATTTCCCAGCATTTGATTAAACGCCTGAAAGAAAAAAAGATAAAAGCCCTGGGTGTTGAAGGCGTTAAAGAAGGGGAATGGGCATTGCTCGATTATGGAGATGTTATCATCCATATTTTTGAATCCAAGATAAAATCTTTTTACGATCTTGAAGGGTTCTGGTCAGATGCGCCAATAGTTGATCTTTCTGAGTTTCAGGATGCGGTCGTCCCGGCGGAGGAAACTGATGAACACTAAACTGCACCCAGTAAATATATTAATGATTCTTGACGGATGGGGTATCAGAAAAGAAACCCATGGAAATGCCGTTGCACTTGCTGACACACCTTTTTTAGATGGTTTACTAAAAGAATTTCCAAACTGCAGCTTACACTGCTGCGGTGAGGCTGTCGGCCTTCCTGAGGGTACCATGGGCAACTCGGAAGTCGGACATATGAATATGGGTGCCGGTAGAAAAGTATTCCAGGATTTTGTAAGAATCAACACTGCTATTAAAGATAAAAGTTTTTTTAACACTCCTGCACTTTTAGATATCATGGCCAGGGTTTCAAATCATCAAAAAAGCCTTCATCTCATGGGACTCTTATCCGACGGCGGAGTTCACAGCCACATGTCTCACCTGTTTGCCTTAATTGACATGGCAAAACAAAATAAAGTTGAAAATCTATTTATCCACCCCATCCTTGACGGCAGGGACACCTCACCCACCAGCGGTATTACCTATATTAAACAGCTCCAGGACTATCTGGACAAACTTGAGTACGGCAAAATTGCCACCATTGTCGGCCGCTACTGGGCCATGGACAGGGATACCAGATGGGACAGGGTGCAAAAAGCGTACACCCTTTTTACATCCGCTGCCGGGGGTATGGAACAAAACCCGGTTAAAGCGATTCAAACCGCCTATGACGCAGGTCAGACAGATGAATTTATCCAGCCTGTTTTTTTAACGGGTGAAGAAGGTAATTTGACCGATTGCCCCAATGGCATAATCGGTGATGGAGACGGACTTATCTTTTTTAACTTCAGAGCGGATCGGGCAAAGGAAATCACCCGGGCATTTACACAAACCGATTTCAACGAGTTCCAGCGAGAAAAAAAGGTCAACCTTTCCGGCTTTGTGTGCATGACGCAATATGATGAAACCTTTGATCTGCCGGTGGCCTTCGGCCCTCAGCACCTGGATAATATTCTCGGGGGGATATTAAGCAAGAACAATATCCCCCAGCTTCGCATTGCAGAGACTGAAAAATATGCCCATGTTACCTATTTTTTTAATGGGGGCGATGAAAAAATATTTAACAGGGAAGAACGGACCCTGATCCCCTCTCCAAGGGATGTGGCCACCTATGATGAAAAACCTGAGATGAGTGCCGTTGAAATTGCCGACATGGCCTGTGAAAAAATAAAATCAGGAAAATTTGAATTTATTATATTGAATTTTGCCAACATGGACATGGTGGGTCATACCGGTATCCTTAATGCTGCCGTCAAAGCCTGCGAAACCGTGGACAAGTGTGTTCAAAAAGTTGTTGAGGCCATTTGGGAGACAGGCGGAATCGCACTGGTGACTGCAGACCATGGAAATGCAGAACAGATGATTGCAGATGACGGTTCTCCTCACACGGCCCATACCTTAAACCCTGTAAGATTGATCCTTGCAGGGAATGCCCATAAAGGGGTGTCCATGAAAGACGGCATTCTTGGAGATATTGCACCGACCATTCTAAAACTATTAAACATAGAACAACCTTCCCAAATGACAGGAACCTCTTTGATATGACTCTTGATTATATTATCACCGATTATATTACCGGAAAAGCCGTAAGAAATATAGGACCTGAAGCCAGCCGCCAGATATTTGAAAAATTTTTAATCCAGGAAAAAGGCTATGAAAAAAAAGATGTCAAAGTGGATGAAGAACTGATTGTACAGTTTAAAGGCGAAGATTATATTTCAGCTATTGACCTAATTGTCTCATGCAAGGGAAAACCCTTAATGGCCATAACCTGTGTAGCAGGATCCATTGGATCTTACGAAAGGGAAATCCTTGCCGGCGCAAGACTTATATATGACCATCAAATCCCTTTAGCCGTTTCAACAGATGCAAGGGACGCCATTGTGATGGATACGGTTTCCGGAAAAAAAGTGGGACAGGGCCTTGATGCCGTTCCGTCAAAACAAGCGGCTCTCAAACTGATTGAATCTGTTGAGTACACACCCTTTGATGAAAACAGAAAGGAGCGGGAAATGATCATTTACCGCTCCTTTAACCTGGAAAAAATTAATATCTGATGCGCTTTAGGCCTTAAGACAACTCTTTATTGCAATGTTTGCAAACAGTGGCCCTTTTTTTAATAATCTCTGCACAATAGGGGCATTCACGGGTAAAGTGTCGTTCATGAAGCTGTTCAATTGCTTTTTCCACGCCTTCGTTCAGGACAGGGGTAGGAAATTTATGATTCATCAGATGCTCCGTTGCTTCAACACCCCCCAATTCTCCGACCATTTCAACTGCTTTAAGCCGTGCCCGGGGTGGAATCTTGGGATCAAGACAAATTTTTAAAATCTCATCCCAGTCCTTTGACATATAATAATCGGTTAAAATGGAAAAGGTTTGTTTTAACAATTCTTTTTTTGCTTCTTCCCGGATCAGGACTTCGTCATCCAGTTTTCCGCCTTGCGCTCCCATGGGACTGAATACAGGCATGTATTCAAAATTTTTCTGTCCGGGCTCAACATAGCAGCGATAGGATGCCGTGGTTTCCATGGTATCCTGGAGATGTTCCCACCCCTTTTTATAACTGCCGCACTCGTCATGGAAGCAAACAAACAGGTATGGGGTCCCCCAGCCAAGTCCGTCACTGAAATTTATGGAAGGCACTTCCCACAGCGTCATCTGAGTATCACAATCCGGGCAGTGCGGCCTATCCATTTTTAAATATTTTTCAAGCAGTTCTTCTTTTGTTTCAAATGCCATTATATCAATCTCCTTTGGTAGTCTGTCTATTCAGGCTACCAAAATAAGCATACAGCTTGATTTGTCAAACTGTATGCTTATTAGAATCAACTGATTTTAAATGAAATGCTATTCAATCACAGCCAGCACATCTCCTTTGGCAACCGAATCCCCACTGCTGAAATTAACCGCTTTGATCACACCGCTTATGGGCGCAGGCAATGCATTTTCCATTTTCATGGCTTCAATGACAATAACGGTTTCACCTTCATTAACCGTATCACCCACATTTTTTTCATATTTGATCACCATGCCCGGCATGGGAGCCTTGACAGGCGTTCCGGACGCAGCGACAGGTGCGGGTTCTTTTTTAGGAGCAGGAGCAGTTTTGGGCTTTGCCGGTGCCGGTGCCGGTGCCTGGGCTGCAGGAGCTGCAGGAGCGGCAGGAGCTGGAGCCGATACCGGTGCCGCGTAAGTAATAACAGG